>Ga0256404_1009740_pt1 | contig 13616 bp, 10 predicted proteins | sample RumenRJG_01DNA_FD_185990 | JGI IMG/M metagenome (GOLD analysis project Ga0256404, IMG submission 185990) | Bovine rumen microbial communities from Lethbridge, Alberta, Canada - RJG_01 | ecosystem: Host-associated > Mammals > Digestive system > Stomach > Rumen | place: Canada: Alberta | collected...
TGGCCTTGTCCACGCTGGTTACTCTCTTGTTCCGCTTCATAGCAGACTCAAATGCCTTAATCCCTATTCTGAGGATTTCAGCCTCACTATATTCCTCAGTGTCTCTTGCCACCTTCTGGCCGTCCTGGTCAACTGTTTCGTGTTTTCCGAAGTATATGCCTCCAGTAAGTTCTCTTACGATGAGAATGTCCAGCCCGGAGCCCAGAATTTCTTTTTTGAGAGGGGAGGCATCTGCCAGCTGAGAAAAAATCATGGCCGGCCGCAGGTTTGCGTAGAGACCCAGACCTTTTCGAAGGCCAAGGAGGGCCCTTTCAGGCCTCTTGTCTCCGGGAACATCATCCCACTTAGGTCCGCCTACGGCTCCCAGGAGAACTGCGTCAGAGGCCTTGCATCCGTCCAGTGTGGACTGGGGCAGACATTCACCGTATTCATCAATGGCTGCACCTCCGGCCAGGTGTTTTTCGTAGTTGAACTGATGGCCATAAACCATTCCAACCTTGTTAAGAACCTTTACAGCCTGATCTATCACCTCCGGGCCTATGCCGTCTCCGGGAACAACTGCGATTTTGTATTCCATTATTCCATATCCTTTCTGATGCTGTTAAGCAGACCGCCGCTGTTGATGATCTTCTGAATTGACTCAGGGAAAGGAGCTGCCTGCCAGCTTTTTCCCAGGGTAACATCGGTGATGATGCCTTTGTCCAGGTCAATTTCAACTTTGTCTCCATCCTGAATTTCACGGCTGGCTTCCGGGCACTCCAGGATTGGCAGTCCGATGTTTATTGAATTCCGATAGAAAATTCTTGCGAAGGTTTCAGCTATCACGCAGCTAACACCTCGTCCTTTTATTGCTATAGGAGCATGTTCACGAGATGAACCACAGCCGAAATTTTCACCTGCAACTATGATGTCTCCGGGAGCTATGGATTTTTTGAATTCCGGGTCATAATCTTCCATAAGATATGATGCCAGTTCTGCGGCATCCTGGGTGTTCAGGTATCTGGCGGCGATTATCAGGTCTGTGTCGATGTTGTCGCCTACTTTATGTACAAATCCTTTTACGTCCATGAATGCTCCTTCCTAGTGGCTTTCCGCCATGGCCTTTTCCTCCGCAACAGGAGAGGAAATTTTTCCTGAAATAGCTGATGCAGCTGCTGTTTCAGGGCTGGCAAGATATACTTCAGATTCAACGTGACCCATTCTTCCTATGAAGTTTCTGTTAGTTGTGGAAACGCATCTTTCGCCTGCTGCAAGAATACCCATGTGTCCCCCCAGACATGGACCGCAGGTAGGTGGAGAGATTATGCAGCCAGCTTCAATGAATGTTTCCAGATATCCTCGTTTCAGACATTCCATGTATATTTTCTGAGTGGCAGGCATGATAATGGCTCTGACTCCCTTTGCTACGTGTTTGCCTTTGAAAATAGCCGCAGCTTTTTCCATATCTGAAATCCGTCCGTTGGTGCAAGAGCCGATTACCACCTGGTCTATTTCGATTTCAGGAATGTCTTTGAATGTTCTGGTGTTTGAAGGCAGGTGAGGGAAGGATACCACCGGTTCGAGACTGCTCAGGTCAATGTGGTATACGTTCTCATATTCTGCGTCTTCATCTGCTTCGTATGTTTTGAATTCTCTGTTAACCCGGGATTTCACATAGTCCAGGGTTACTTCATCAACAGGGAAAATTCCGTTCTTTGCACCGGCTTCAATGGCCATGTTGCAAATTGTAAATCTGTCGTCCATTGTAAGGGATGACACTCCAGGGCCGGAAAATTCCATGGACTTATAAAGGGCACCATCTACTCCGATCATTCCGATGATATGGAGAATCAGATCTTTGCCGCTCACATGAGGTGGGAACGCACCTGTAAGGTCAAATTTAATTGCAGAAGGAACCTTAAACCAGGCTTTTCCAGTAACCATTCCGGCAGTAACATCTGTGGAGCCAACTCCAGTAGAGAAAGCTCCCAGAGCTCCGTAGGTGCAGGTGTGGGAGTCGGCTCCGATGATTGCCTCTCCAGGACCTGCCAGTCCTTTTTCCGGAAGGAGGGCGTGTTCGATGCCCACTTCTCCTACATCATAGAAGTTATCAATGTCAAATCTTTTTGCAAAAGTTCTGCAGGCCTTACATTGTTCAGCACTCTTTATGTCCTTATTTGGTGTGAAGTGGTCCATGACCAGAGATACTTTGCTCTTGTCAAAAACCTGCTGAAATCCCGCCTTGTCAAATTCTTTTATGGATACAGGCCCGGTGATATCATTGGCAAGAACCATGTCAAGAGATGCGCTGATCAGCTCTCCTGCTTTTACCTCCGGAACTCCCGCGTGGGCTGCAAGTATTTTCTGAGTCATCGTCATTCCCATAGGGAAAATCCTCCTGTTTGTAAATAGTTACATGAATTTAATAGTTCTGTTCATTCTGTTAATGGCGCTTACCAGAGCGTTTACAGAAGCCAGGATAATGTCTGCCTGTGTGCCTACGCCCCAGTAATTCTTGCCGTCAGTACCGCGGATGCATACATATGCAGCAGCTTTTGAATTGGAATCGGCGCTGATAGCGTTTTCCTGGTAGGTTATGAAGTCGTACTTGTATTTATAATCAGTGGCGTTCAGTGCATTTCTTACTGCATCCAGGCGTCCGTTTCCTTCTCCGGAAATATTATATACTTTGTCGTTAATAACAACACGCATCTTTACACCATAGGTGTTTTCTTCCTTAGTAGAAGAGAAGTGGCTGAAGGTTGCATCGGTAATATCCATAGGGGAGAAGTCGTTAATATATTCTTCAGAAAAGGCCTTGAAAACTTCCTCAGGTGAAAGTTCTTCGTGACTCTTGTCTGATATGTCCTTCATCATATATCCAAGTTCGGATCTCATGTCCTTAGGAATTATGAAGCCGTAGTTCTGTTCAAGAATATATGCTACGCCGCCTTTTCCAGACTGGCTGTTGATTCTGATAACGTCTCCGTCGTACTTTCTTCCCACATCATGAGGATCAATTGGAAGATAAGGACAGGTCCATCTGTATTCTCCTTTTTCCTCACGGTACTTCATTCCCTTGGCTATAGCATCCTGGTGAGATCCGGAGAAGGCTGCGAATACCAGTTCTCCAGAATATGGCTGACGAGGGCCTACAGTCATGCGGGTAAACTTTTCATAAGCCTCAACTATGGAGCTCATGTCGGAGAAGTCCAGTTCAGGATCAACTCCATGAGTGAACATATTCATTGCAATAGTAATGATGTCCGCATTTCCTGTTCTTTCACCGTTGCCGAAAAGTGTTCCTTCTATTCTGTCAGCACCTGCCAGCAATCCCAGCTCTGCGTCGGCAACGCCGGTTCCTCTGTCGTTGTGTGGATGAAGGGAGATCTGAACGCTATCTCTTCTGTGAAGAGCTCCATCCATGTATTCCACCTGATTTGCAAATACGTGAGGAAGTGACATTTCTACTGTAGCAGGAAGGTTTATGATGCATGGATGATCTGGATCAGGCTGCCAGATATCGATTACGGCATTGCATACCTCTGCAGCGTATTCAGGTTCTGTTCCTGTAAAGCTTTCTGGTGAATACTCAAAAGTAAACTCAGTTTCAGGATACTTTTCCTTATACTCATTCATGAGTGTTGCGCCGTCAGTAGCAATCTTCTTTATTTCTTCCTTTGATTTACGGAATACCTGCTCTCTCTGTGCTACAGAAGTTGAATTGTAGAGATGAACTATGGCCTTCTTAGCTCCTTTTAATGCTTCGAAAGTCTTATCTATTATGTGCTTTCTGGACTGGGTGAGAACCTGAACCCGAACGTCATCAGGAATAAGGTCTTTTTCTATAAGTGTTCTCAGAAATTCAAATTCTGTTTCGGAAGCTGCAGGGAAACCTACTTCTATATCCTTAAATCCTATGTCTACCAGAACCTTGAAGAAGGCCAGTTTTTCTTCCAGTGACATTGGAACCACAAGGGCCTGATTTCCATCTCTAAGATCTACGCTGCACCACATAGGTGCCTTTTCAATATGATCTTTTTTTACCCATTTGTACTCGTTGACTGGTGGCTGAAAGTATCCCGGTCTGTACTTCTTGTAATTCTCCATTTTCTTTACCTCCCATGATACGTTGATTACTTTCTTCTAATAGTGTGAAAATGATACTGACTATCCGGAAATATCCTAGCTTCAGGCTATAGAGACAAAAAAAGTCTCTTCAGCCCGGATTCCGGGGCTTGAAGAGACGAAATATTCAAATGACATTCTGCTGTGTCATTGACGTACATATCCGCGGTACCACTCTTCTTGAAAGGTCTCTGAGAAAGAAAACCTTTCCTCTCGACGAATGCTGGCTCAGGGGTGAGACACCGAACCGGATCTGCATCCTTCCACCAGCCGGATGCTCTCTGTAAGATCCCTTGATCGATTTATTCCCGTCATCGCCCTTGTATTAAATTTATATAACAGAAAAGGAATAAAGGTATTTCCTTAACGTTTTGTATAATCTATCCTAAAAAAAATAGGTTGTCAACACTAAAACTGTATATTTACAAAAAATATTTTAAAGTATTTGGTGAAATACACAAATTTATGTTGACATTTTAATATGGTTCAATATAATTACATCAACACAGACGTTTTTCGTTGAATTGCGTTCCATTAGATTAATTTGGAGGACAGGATTTATGAAATTAACAGGATCTCAGATAGTTGCTGAGGTACTGCTGGAACATGGAGTAGACGTCGTTTTCGGATATCCCGGAGGAACAGCTCTCAATATATATGATGAACTGTACAAGTACAGTGATCGTATAAGGCATGTGAGAACCGCAGACGAGCAGGGTGCATCTTATGCGGCTGACGGATATGCAAGGGCTACAGGGAAGACCGGAGTAATGATGTCGACCAGCGGACCGGGTGCTACTAACCTTGTAACAGGACTGGCTACTTCTTATATGGACAGCATCCCGGTGGTGGCAATTACATCCAACGTACCGGATTCCCTGATTGGCAAAGATTCCTTCCAGGAAATAAGCATTACCAACGTCACAATGCCAATAACGAAGCATAATTTCTTCGTTAACAGGATTGAGGATCTGGCTGATTGTCTGAGAAAAGCTTTCCAGATTGCACAGAGTGGAAGAAGAGGTCCTGTCCTGGTGGATATCACAAAGGATGTAACAGCTGCTTCTACAGAATATCAGCATCATGAACCACTTCCTCTCAAGGAAAAGCCTGTTATCAGCGAAGAAGATGCCCGCAAGGCAGCTAAGATGATCAATGATGCCGAAAGACCTGTAGTATACGCAGGAGGCGGAGTAATTGCATCAGGAGCAGAAGAGCTCCTGAGAGAGCTGTGCAGGAAGGCGGACATCCCGGTAGTCCACACACTGATGGCCTGCGGCGTCCTTCCAAGCGATGATCCTCTCTGCCTGGGAATGGTAGGAATGCATGGATCTATAGCTGCCAACAGAGCTGTGGATCATGCAGACCTGGTAATTGCCCTGGGAGCCAGGTTCAGCGACAGAGTAGCTCTCAACCCGCAGAAATTCGCAAGACGAGCAAGAATTTTACAAGTAGATGTAGATAAATCAGAAGTTGATAAGAACGTTCAGGTGGATATGGCTGTTGTAGGAGATGACAAGTCTTTCCTGGAAAAGGTTACTCCACTGGTGGATGGAGCTAAGCACACAGAGTGGCACGAGCGGGTTCTGAACTGGGAGACTAAGCACAGATATCCTGAGGATCCAGATGCCAGCCTCCATCCTTCAGAAATCATGAAGATCATCAGCGACCACACTGATTCAGATACATATTACGTTACAGACGTAGGCCAGCATCAGATGTGGGCTGCTCAGTACATTAATCACAGAAGTGCAAACCACTTCATTACAAGTGGCGGTCTTGGTACCATGGGCTTCGGATATGGTGCTGCAATTGGAGCGAAAATAGGGAAACCTGAGGAACAGGTGGTAATGATCACAGGCGATGGTTCTTTCAATATGGATCTGAACGAGGTCATCACCGCAACCAGAGAGAAGCTTCCAATAGTAACTGTTCTTCTCAACAACAATGTTCTGGGAATGGTTTATCAGTGGCAGACTATCTTCTATGACAAGAGATATTCCACTACTATCAATGACAACGGAATTGATTATCTGAAGGTGGCAGAAGGTTTTGGGGCAAAAGGATACAGATGTTCCACACCGGAGGAGTTCGATGCAGCTTTCAAGGAAGCGCAGAACAGCGATGTTCCGGTATGGATAGAATGCCTGATTTCGCCGGAGGAAAGAGTTCTCCCGATGATTCCGGGAGGAAAGACCGTAGATGATATGATCATAAACTAAGGAGATACAGGATGTACAAACCATTAACAAAGAATATTGTCAGCGTCCTGGTGTTGAACAAGGCGAATGTTCTTGCCAGAGTCGTGGGAATGTTCGGACAGAGAGGATTCAACATTGATTCTCTTACTGTATCAGCTACTAACGACCCGACAATATCAAGGATTACTATCGTATTCGATGCAAGAGCCACATCCATGCAGCAGATAATCACTCAGACTGAGAAGCTGGAAGTGGTAAAATCGGTTACCGTACTTACGAGAGAAAACGGGCTTTACAGAGATATGCTTCTCATGAAGGTACAGGCCCGGCCTGAAGACCGGCAGGCTATAAAGAATATCGTTGACATTTATAGAGGCAGAATCGTTGACCTATCCAGGAACAGCCTTATAGTTGAACTTACGGGAACGCCTAATAAAATAAATGGTTTTATTGATGTAATGGCAGATTACAACATTCAGGAGGTCTGCCGCACAGGTATCACAGCTATAGAAGTTGCCGAGAACATCGGAGAAGGAGACAGAGATGATTAATAAGTATTACGATCAGGACTGCAACATGGGAATGCTGGATGGAAAGACAGTTGCTGTCATCGGCTTTGGAAGCCAGGGACATGCTCATGCAATGAACCTTCATGAAAGCGGAGTAAATGTAGTTGTAGGTCTGAGACCAGGATCAAGACACGTTGCAAATGCTGAGAAGGCAGGACTGAAGGTTATGGGCATTGAGGAGGCAGCTGAGGCCGGTGATCTGGTTATGATCCTTACTCCAGATGAACTTCAGGCACAGATATACAAAGATCAGATTGCACCTCATCTCCATGCAGGAAACGTTCTGATGTTTGCTCACGGATTCAACATTCACTTTAAGCAGATCGTTCCAACAGCTGATGTAGACGTTGTAATGGTTGCTCCTAAGGGACCTGGACACATCGTAAGAGATATGTATACAAAGGGACAGGGGGTTCCTTCACTAGTAGCTGTATATCAGGATGCTTCTGGAAAAGCAAAGGATTATGGCCTTGCTTATGCATCAGGAATCGGTGCAGGGAGAGCAGGAATCCTGGAGACCACATTTAAAGAAGAGACAGAGACAGACCTGTTCGGCGAGCAGGCAGTTCTGTGCGGCGGTGTCTGCGAGCTGATGAAGGCAGGCTTCGAAACACTTACAGAGGCTGGCTACGCTCCTGAGATGGCATACTTCGAGTGCATCCACGAGATGAAGATGATCATCGACCTGATTTATACAAAGGGATTCGACATGATGAGATACTCCATTTCCAACACAGCAGAGTATGGTGATTACATTACAGGACCTAAGATTATTACCAAGGAAAGCAGAGAGGGTATGAAGAAGGTTCTGTCCGATATCCAGGACGGCACATTTGCCAGCGACTTCATCCAGGAGTTCAACGCAGGCGGAAAGGCCAAGTTCCTGGCAATGAGAGCTCAGCAGGCAGCTCATCCTACAACTGAGGTAGGAAAGGAGCTGAGAAGCATGATGAGCTGGCTCAACGACGAGAAGGAAGTAAACTAAGATTTTTCCTTTTGTAAAAGACGGTCAGGACTGTGAAAACAGTCCTGGCCTTTTGCGGTATCAGCGGACTGATGAGACAATTACTTACGAGGTGAATATATGACAAAGATAAGCGATAATGTAACAAAGGGCGTAGAAAGAGCTCCTAACAGAAGTCTTTTTTACGCCATGGGATATACAAAAGAAGAACTGGAGAGGCCCCTGATAGGTGTGGTTTCAGCTCATTCGGAAATAGTACCAGGCCACATACATCTGGATAAGATCACCGAAGCTGTAAAAGCTGGTGTGCGCATGGCAGGAGGAACACCCATTATGGTTCCGGCAATCGGTGTGTGCGACGGTATTGCCATGGGCCACACGGGAATGAAATATTCTCTTCCAAGCCGTGAGCTTATAGCAGACAGCCTTGAATCCATGGCCATTGCCCATGCCTTCGACGGGCTGGTCCTTGTTCCTAACTGTGACAAGGTAGTTCCGGGAATGCTCATGGGCGCATGCAGGGTGAACATTCCTACAGTCCTCTGTTCCGGCGGACCTATGATGAGCGGCAAGGTCTTCGGTGAAGAAGTTTCTCTGTCAAAGATGTTTGAAGCAGTAGGGGCCAGAAAGGCGGGGTTCATCGATGATGAGCAGCTTCGCATTTATGAGGAAAATACCTGCCCTGGGTGCGGATCCTGTTCAGGAATGTATACGGCAAACTCGATGAACTGTCTATCCGAAGCCATTGGAATAGCCCTTCCTGGAAACGGCACTATTCCGGCTGTCCAGGGAAGAAGAATCATGCTTGCTAAACATGCAGGTATGGCAGTAATGGATATGGTGGAAAAAAATATTAAGCCAAGAGACATCATTAACGAGAAGACCGTAAGAAATGCTCTTACCTGTGATATGGCCCTTGGCTGTTCAACTAACACCGTTCTTCATCTCCTGGCTATCGCTCACGAGGCAAAAGTTCCTGTTGATCTTAAAATGTTCAATGAAGTAAGTGCAGTTACACCAAACCTGTGCCACCTGGCTCCTGCCGGAGACACTCACATGCACGACCTGGACATGGCAGGAGGAATTCCTGCAGTAATGGCAGAACTTAACAAACTGGGCCTCCTGGACACTACACAGATGAACGTTAACGGCCATACAGTAGCTGAAAATATCGAAGGTAAAATTCCTACAGACAGAACTGCCATCAAAAGCGTTGAGGAACCTTACAGCAAGACAGGTGGTCTCATGGTTCTCTGGGGCAATATTGCTGAAGAAGGCTGCGTTGTAAAAAGAAGTGCAGTAGCTCCTGAAATGCTGGTGCACTCAGGTCCGGCAAGGGTCTTCAACAGCGAAGATGAAGCCATAGATGCTATTTATAACGGCAGGATCGTAAAAGGTGATGTTGTTGTCATCAGATATGAAGGACCTAAGGGCGGCCCGGGAATGAGAGAAATGCTCAATCCTACCAGCGCACTGGCCGGAATGAAGCTGGACAAAGACGTTGCGCTGATTACAGACGGAAGATTCAGCGGCGCCAGCAGGGGTGCTTCTATAGGTCACGTTTCTCCTGAGGCTGCCAGCGGCGGTGCCATCGCCTTGATCAACGAGGGAGATATTATTGATATAGATATTCCGGGAGCTTCAATAAACGTAAGAATCAGCGATCAGGAGCTGGAAGAAAGAAGAAAAGGCTGGAAACCTATGGAGCCTAAGATCAAGGAAGGCTGGCTCAGCAGATATTCAAGGATGGCATCTTCAGCTTCTAAGGGAGCGGTTCTGGAATAATCATGGCAGTTATTCATTCACAGCAGTAAATCAGGACGGAATAAGAAATGTTAGAATTAAAAGACTTCGAGAAAGCAACCGAAATAGTACAGAAAGTCACCAGACCTACACATCTTGTGTACAGTGACTATTTTTCCGAACAGTGTGGAAACAAGGTTTATATCAAACCGGAAAACATGCAGCTGACAGGTGCCTATAAGATACGTGGAGCATATTACAAGATCAGCACCCTTTCTGATGAGGACCGGAGCAAAGGTCTGGTAGCAGCTTCTGCAGGAAATCATGCTCAGGGAGTAGCATATGCTGCAAAGGCCTACGGTGTTCCTGCAACAATCGTAATGCCGACCACCACACCCTTAATTAAAGTCAACAGAACTGAGAGCTATGGTGCAAAAGTAATCCTCAAAGGCGATGTGTACGATGAGGCTGCTGATTTTGCCATTAAATATGCAGAAGAAAAGGGTATGACCTTCATCCATCCATTTGATGACCCGGTTGTAGCCACAGGCCAGGGAACTATTGCAATGGAGATCATCAAAGATCTTCCTCTTGTTGATGCTATTCTTGTTCCTGTTGGCGGTGGAGGACTTGCTACAGGAATTTCTGTACTGGCAAAGCAGCTTAAACCGAATATCAAGATAATAGCTGTAGAACCTGCAGGAGCAAACTCACTGCAAAAGTCCATGGAAGCCGGCAAAGTAGTGACAATGAAAGAAGTCCATACAATTGCCGACGGTACAGCAGTAAAAACTCCGGGCAAAAATGTTTTTCCTTACCTGCAGAAAAACATTGATGAGATAATCACCGTAGAAGATGATGAGCTTGTGGTTGCCTTCCTGGACATGGTGGAAAACCATAAGATGGTAGTGGAGAATTCCGGCCTTCTTACAATAGCAGCTCTGAAGCATCTGAAATTTAAGGATCAAAAGGTCGTTTCAGTTCTCAGCGGAGGAAACATTGATATCATTACCATGTCCAATGTAGTGCAGCACGGCCTCATAATGAGAGACAGAATTTTCACAGTTTCCGTTATGCTTCCGGATAAGCCTGGTGAACTTGTAAAAGTTGCAAAAAGCGTTGCTGATTCCCAGGGCAATGTAGTCAGACTGGAACATAACCAGTTCGTAAGCATCGACAGGAACCACAAGGTAGAGCTTAAGCTGACTATCGAAGCCTTTGGTACGGATCATAAGAGAAAGATTATCGCTGACCTTAAGGCAAAAGGATATGATGCTAATGAAACGGGAGTAATGATGTAGTGGAAAGAGATCCTTCTTATTGCCTCTGCTATTCCTGACAAAAATGATATTCAATTAAAAATTCCGGGGATGTTCAGTAAATGACATTCCCGGATTTTTTATAATTCTTATTGTATAGATGAAAAAAATTGTGGAAAATCAGATGCCGATGGAGGAGAGAATGATGAACTGTTTTGCAGTTCTAGGCGATCTTCCGTTAGCTCTGATGGCAAAGGCCTCGGCTTTTCTGAAAAGCTCTTCTTCGCTGTCGTATGCAAGGCCTCTTTCGTCGGCCAGCTGTTTTACAATCTCCAGGTAAAGATCTTTTTCAGGCTTCTGGAAGGTTATGGTAAGCCCGAATCTGGCTGACAAGCTCATGGTCTCCTGCAGAGTATCATTCAGATGGAGATCCGTTCCCATACGCTCTTCCGAAGTTTCTTTTACAAGATGTCTTCTGTTGCTGGTGGCATAAAGCACCATGTTGTTGCTGCGGCCGGAAACATTTCCTTCAAGAATGCCTTTCAATGCATTGTAGTCGTCATCATTGGAATCGAAGGTAAGATCATCAATAAAGAAAATAAATTTCAAAGGGTTATATTGAAGGGCCTCAACAATATCGGGAATCTGAGAGACTCTGCTTTTGCTTATTTCAATGAGTCTGACGCCTTTGTCAAAGTAGGCGGCGGCGCAGGCTTTTACGGTTGATGATTTTCCTGTTCCGGCGTCTCCGTAGAGCAGAACATTACATGCATCGCGGCCGGCAGCAAGAGCTTCGGTATTTTTCAACACTTTTCTCCGTTCAAGGTCATATCCGTATAAGCTTTCCAGAGGCTGAAATTCCGGTTCTTTTACGGGAACAAGCACTCCATTCTTTTCTTTAAACATGGAATACTGGGCAAATTTACCAAAGCCTCTTGTAAAAAGGTTGTTCAGCAGCTGGCTGTATGTTCCGGAAATATCTACAGGTGTTGTGTCAAAGTCCGGAAGCTGGATATCTGTATCGATGCACTGGGCAATGTCCTTATCAGTAATAGCGCTGACTTTCTGCAAGGTGTCCAGCTCTCTGTACAGGGTCTTTACTAAAGCAGGTGAAGGAGACATTTTCCTGAGACGGAGCTGAATAATTGCATCATTTCCGTGGAGAATGCTGTCCCTGATAAAGGTGCTGAGATTTCCTCCCTTAAAATAAAGTTCCTGACAAAAGGCTCCGTATTTACTGATCTTTGATTCTGTAGTCTCTCCTGAGTCATGTTGAATGGACTTGAGAAGGCTGATCAATGTTGAGTAAACAGGATCCTCCAGCAGAGACCTCATGGCTGAGAAGGAGCAGAGCTGCTGACAAATATTGTTAATATCTTTACCGCTGTACATGTTAGGTAGTCTCCTTGCATTTAAAAATGTACTTTTTTAAATAATTCCGTGCTTTAATTAATGCTAGTTGATATATTGTAAATAGTCAATAAGAAAATCATAATTTATTGTTGTATAACCACAAATAAACCGTTCCCGTTTATTACCAAAAACAACGCCAGACCTTGAAACGTATGGGTTTCTACAATCTGTACTGTTGACACAATATAATGTGTGTGTTAGAATTTCAGGACGCTAAAAGAGACTCATATTGGACCTGGCGTCCAATATTTTTTTTCAGGAGGTTTTTGATGCATACGGTTTTAATGGTGATTCTGCTGTTTGCCAGCATTTTCATGATAGTCAGCATTCTGCTTCAGTCCAGTAAAAGTGACGGTCTTTCCGGAGCTATTGCAGGAGGTGCAGAGCAGCTTTTTGGCAAGAAGAAGAGCAATACATATGACGCAATGCTCTCCAAAGTAACTACTGTAAGCTCAATTGCATATATTATCCTTACCCTGGTAATAGTTACAATTTTCAATTAAGTTTACTCCAGTATCTCTCAGGAGATACTGTTGTTTTGTGAAGGGATCGTGCAGTGCTTCGGGGTGCGCCGGTACCTTTATATTTTTTATATTATTTTTTTGGAAAGAATTTAATTAAGGAGGTTTGTAAACAATGCAAACTTGGATTATCCCTGTAATTGCAATTCTGGGATTGCTTGTTGCATTTTGCCTTGCTTCTTACGTAAGCAAGTCTGATGCAGGCAATGAGAGAATGCAGGAGATTTCCGGATTTATCAGAGAGGGTGCCTTTGCTTTCCTGACAAGTGAGTACAAGGTGATGGCTATTGTTATCGCTGCACTTTTCCTGATTATCGGTCTGGCCATCAACTGGACTTCCGGTGTTCTCTATGTGTTCGGTGCGCTTCTTTCTGTTCTGGCAGGATTCTTTGGAATGAACGTTGCTACAAAGGGTAACGTAAGAACAGCCAGCGCAGCTATGAATCACGGTATGCCAAGGGCTCTGAAGGTTGCCTTCAGAAGCGGAGCTGTAATGGGACTCTGCGTTGCCGGACTTGGTCTTTTCGGACTGGGTGTTGTGTTCGTAGTTCTGGACATGGCAACTATTCAGCAGTGCATCACCAGCTTCGGTCTTGGTGCTTCTTCAATGGCTCTGTTCGGACGTGTAGGCGGCGGAATTTATACAAAGGCTGCAGATGTTGGTGCTGACCTTGTTGGTAAGGTTGAGGCTGGCATTCCTGAGGACGACCCTAGAAACCCTGCTGTAATCGCTGATAACGTTGGAGACAACGTAGGAGATGTTGCAGGAATGGGTTCTGACCTGTTCGAGTCTTATGTTGGTTCTATCATTTCTGCTGTTACACTGGCTGCAGTTGCAG
>Ga0256404_1009742_pt1 | contig 13615 bp, 9 predicted proteins | sample RumenRJG_01DNA_FD_185990 | JGI IMG/M metagenome (GOLD analysis project Ga0256404, IMG submission 185990) | Bovine rumen microbial communities from Lethbridge, Alberta, Canada - RJG_01 | ecosystem: Host-associated > Mammals > Digestive system > Stomach > Rumen | place: Canada: Alberta | collected...
GAGGATATACGGAATCGGTGCGTAGCCGCGGGAGCGGCGGATCATATAAGGTTCATTGTCATGAAAATCCATGACGGAATCGTCCGCGCGTATGCGGATCTTCCGGTTGTTGGACAGGATCGCGTCGCACATGCGCCCGATTTCCCTGACCGCCGACTCGTCGTCGCGGCAGATCGGCGCCCCGGAAATGTTGCCGGAGGTCATAACCAGCGCATCCGGCATGCAGATGCCGTCCGGATAGGTAAAGAGCAGCATCTGCACCGGTGCGTACGGCAGCATGACGCCAAGCATCGGGTTGTCCGGCGCCGTCTCCGGGCAGATGTACCCGCCGGCTTTTTTCGGCAGGAGCATGATCGGCTTCTGGTGTCCCGTGATGATCTCCAGCTGCTCCGGAGTATACGTGCATTCGCGGCTGAGCACCTGCTCATCGCGCAGCATCACGGCGAACGGCTTCATCGGCCTGGGCTTGCGGACGCGCAGCTTCTGCACGGCCGCCGGATTGGTGGCGTCGCAGCACAGATGAAAGCCGCCGATGCCCTTGACGGCGATGATGCCGCCTTCGGCAACGGTTTTCCGGGCAAAGGTGATCGCCTCCGGCCCGCGCAGATCGCGCCCGATGATGTAGACCTCCGGCCCGCAGTCATTGCAGCAGACCGGCTGGGCGTCGTAGCGCCGCGAGGCCGGATCGTAATATTCACCGGCGCACTGTGGGCACATCGGAAATTCCTTCATGGAAGTGCGTTCTCTGTCATAGGGCAGTGCATCGAGAATCGTAAGGCGCGGGCCGCAGCAGGTGCAGTTGATAAAAGGATGCAGATACCGCCGGTTATGCGGGTCAAACAGTTCCTTTCTGCACTCGTCGCAGGTGGCAATGTCGGGAGAAATGAAAATCTCCCCTTTTGTCTTCGCACTTTCGATGATCTGAAAACCATCGAACTGCCTGCCCGGGTCGTCCTCTTTGACGTCGATTTTCAGGATGGCCGCCCGTTTCGGCGGCTGCTCTGCAAGCAGATGCAGAAAACGGCTGATCTGCTCATCCGTGCCGGCCGCCATGATCTCCACGTAAGGACCTTTGTTGGAGACGGTGCCGGTAATGCCGGCTGCATGGGCATGCCGGTCCACCGTCGGCCGGAAACCGACGCCCTGCACGATGCCGTAAACGCGGATTCTTCTGACAAGATAATTCTGATTCATTTTCATTTATTCAAGTCCGCTTGCTGAAAGCTTGCCCGAAAGCGCAAACTGCGCATTTTCCAGAAAGTCCCCGGCAAAATCAGCCGGCAGGAGCTTCCGGATCACGGCATCGCCGATAATCAGGTCAAAGTTATGTTCAGCCAGATAGCGGACGGCTTCATATTCTTCGTTAAACTGTACGTCGCCTTCCTGCAGCAGCGCCGGCTCCATGCTGAAAAAGGAAGCCACTGTCACAGAAGACGCACCGCGGCCGAGCAGTGCCTCCCGCAGCGCCGCTCCGAAAACCTGGTCGGCCGCAATCAATACCTTGCAGCCTTCCAACTGCAGGTCTTCCGGCAGGATGTCCGCCGCCGTCGGGAACGCGATGTCATAGTCGGTTCCAAAGGTCTCTTTCAGGTAGCGCGCGGCCGCGATGCCGGTCACGGAAACCGCTGTATTTCTCGTATTGCCGGCGGCCTTCCGGTAGTCCTCCAGACTGGCATCCCGGCCGTAGAGGATGACTTTGCGATAGCCCTGTTTCAGGTAGAATGCTCGGAGCGCCTCGGCCTGTCCGGTTCCCAGCTCCATCGGGCTGGTCCCGAAAACGCCGAGAACAGGACCTTCTTCCTGCGGTACACTCTCCCTTGAAAATGTCCTTAGCAGCGCGAGATAGGCATCCTCTGCGCCGTCAGGGTACAGCCGCATGCCGTTGGACGGAACCGTGAGCACCGGCAGATCCAGCTTCTTTTCAAGCATGCGCTGCAGTGCGAGGTAGTCGGTGCCGATTACACCGGGCACCGGTGTCCCGACAAGGGCGATAAACTGTACGTCAAGACGGTCCGCCGCCTCGCAGATCTTGCGGACGAGCAGGCGGTCGCGCCCCATGATCGCATCCATATCGCGCAGACCGGCGCTGAAGATGGCCGCTTTCTGCGGCACAGCCTGGCCGCCGTCCGGCAGCGCACTCCATCTCGGTTCGTCAAATCCGCACACATTGCCGGTGCAGCCGCCCGCGTCGATGATGACAATCATGCCGCCGAGCGGGTAGAGCACCGATTCGGCGCCGCTGATGTCCGGCGCAAACGGCGTCAGACAGCGGCGGAATCCGCGGATCTCGGCCGGCTCCTGCACCGCCTTCTGCGCAAATGCATCCGTGTGCACCGCCGCAGCGGCAGGCCGGCTGTCTTTCCCTTCCAGGGCATCGCCGATGGCATCCATCAGATCCCGGATGCCGGCAAAGCCGAACGGCTGTACATCGTCACTCCAGAATATATGTGCGGCGGCCGGGTGGTAGTAGGCCGCATCCCGCCCGATCGTCACGCTGACGGCGGGATCGCCCTGGAAGCTGAGCATCGTCGGCTCCATGTTGCTGTATATGCGCGTCTGCGGGCTCAGCCGGGCAAGACGCCGGATGTACGGCTGCTGTGCCTCGGCCGGAATGCCGAAAATCTCCGATACCTGAAAACCATAGCGCACCAGCGCCAGTGCCAGCTCGAAAGGATTGGCATTGGATACCTCGCCGATGGCGAAGGTCAGCGAAGGATGCGCCTTCTGCAGACGGCTGACCGCCTCGTCCGCCGCACTGGCAGCACTTTCCATCGCAGCGCCCGCCTTGGCAAAATCCACGCCGAGAGCCTGTCCGAGCGCAAGATACTGCCGGCGCACGGCATCCGTCTCATAAAAACGCGTCAGCGCAATGTACGGGATGCCGAGCCGGTCGGACAGCTCGTCCGCCGCCGGCACGGCTTCCTGATTGAGCACGAGATTGAAATTCGCCTCCGCCATGGACTGAAATTCCTCCATATCAAGACAGCGGGAAATCTCGCGGATGTGCTGCACACCGATTTCCTGCAGCATCGCATATAATTCGCTGTCATCCCGGAGCGGGGCGAAGAAACCGAGCAGATTGACTGCCTTCCGGTTCCGCTGCCGCTTCTCCAGGACAGAATAGAGCGAGGAGCGCACCTGCACCATCGGCGGTTTCCGCCCCTCTCTGGTCAGCGCGTACATATAGCACGGCCGCACCGGTACGCCGGCCCGCTCCTGCGCCGCCCGTGCCACGCGGTCCATATCGGTGCCGAGCAGTGCATCCACGCAGGTGATGCAGATCATAATCAGGCTCGGCTTCTTCTTCAGAGAATGCACGATCGCCTCTGCCGCCTGCGGAATCTTCTTCAGGTGGCGGCCCGTCACGAGATCGGTCTCATTCATGACGAGGTAGAAGAAACGATCTTCATACCCCTTCATACGGGTGATCTGCGACGTATTGCGCCCGCAGCATCCCGGGGAAACGATGAGCATGACCGATCCCGGAATCGACAGGCCTGCCCGCTTGACGCCGAATCCCTCGGCGCCGGGCGAGTTGAAGGCGAGCGCCGCCGGCGATGAATAAATCAGATTCTTCCCGGTATTGTACAGATCCGGGATGGAACTGCCTTGTCCGGCAAGCTCCTGTGCCGTATAGTAATTCTTCATGTCCGTGCTTTTTCCTTCTCGATAAAATGATCAGCCAGGTCGAAGAAAACGCCTGCCACGGCGGAATCAGGGTATGCCTCGATCACGGTCTTGCCTTCATCCTCTGCCATGTTGATCTCATCGCTGCGGGGGATATCGGCCGTGATGGAGAGACCGCGTTCCTGCGCGAAAGCGCGGACCTTGGCTTCCTCGTCCGGCACGTTGCGCCGGTTCAGGATAATGCCTTCGACCGAAGCGTAGCCGCGGTCTTCGAAATTGAGAACGGCTGTGTTGATGTTGTTGGCGGCGTAGAGCGCCATCTTCTCACCGCTGGTGACGATGAGCACCTTCTCCGCATAGCCCTCGCGGATCGGCGCCGCAAAACCGCCGCAGACGACGTCACCGAGCACATCGTACAGGATGACATCCGGCTGTTCCTTCCGGATCAGGTCGAGGTCGGAAAGCAGCTGAAACGTCGTGATGATGCCGCGCCCCGCACAGCCCAGTCCCGGCGTCGGTCCGCCGGTCTCGATGCAGAGCACCCCGCCGAAGCCGCGCGCCGAGATCTCTTCCAGAGACTGCGGTTCCTCGTCCGTCTCACGCAGATAATTCATGACAGGCGTGAGCATCCGGCCGGAGAGCAGATTGCTTGTCGAGTCGGCCTTCGGGTCGCAGCCGATCTGGATAACCTTCAGGCCCCGCACGGCAAATGCCGCCGCCAGGTTGGAGGTGATCGTCGACTTGCCGATGCCGCCCTTGCCGTAAATAGCCAGTTTGATCATAAATACTTCCCCTTGTTCCGGTGCGGCCGGGCAGTGCCGGTGCAGCCGGGTATAAAAAACTCTTCTGCATAAGGCGCAGAAGAGTCATGAGTACAGTCTGGTCCTGTGATTGACAGGATTCATGATAACTTTTCCGCGCAGAATGTTCTTAACAGTCAAGATATATCAGTAACAGTATATCATATTTCCCGCCCGCATAAATCAGTATTCGCGGGCATGCGGAAAAGTTTTGATGTTTTGAAAATGGTACTTGACTCTTCGCACAAAAAGAATAATAATTACTGTATCGAGACAGTGATGGCGCTGCGAGTGGCCGCCGCCGCTGTCTTTTTTTTATTTTCCTGAGACGTCCGCCCACTGCAGAATCCTCTGTCATGATATCCATTGCACACGGGCGTCTGTCCGGCCGGATTTAATAAATGAAAAGAAGGTGAGAAGTATGATCTGCGTAGGCGTTTCGCCGCTTTACGATCGTGCGGCAGACAGCATCTGGATGATTCCGGGATATCTGAAAATGATCGAGCGATGCGGAGCCGTACCGCTGATCATGCCGCTTACCTCTGACAGACACGAACTGGATTATTTTCTGCGTATCTGCAGCGGTTTCCTGCTCACCGGCGGGCAGGATGTCACACCGTCCCTGTACGGTGCAGAGCGTCTGCCGGAATGTGGGGAGACCTGTCCGGAGCGCGACCGGATGGAGAAATATCTGCTGCAGAAGGCAATTGAACTGGACATACCGGTGCTCGGCATCTGCCGCGGCATTCAGCTGATGAACGTATGCGGCGGCGGGACGCTTTACCAGGACCTTGACAGGGAGCATCCTTCTGCGGTTGAACATCATATGCAGCCGCCGTACGACCGCGCCGTGCATGATGTCACGATTGTTCCGTTTACGCCGCTTTACCGGATTCTCGACCGGAAAATGGCCGGTGTCAACAGCTATCATCATCAGGGAATCAAGGACCTTTCACCGCATTATCTGCCGATGGCTTACGCGCCGGACGGCCTGATCGAGGGCATTTTCATGCCCGACCGCAGATTTATCATCGGGCTGCAGTGGCATCCGGAGCTGAATTACGAAAAGGATCAGGACAGCGTGCGGATCATACGTGCCTTTACCGATGCGATGGATCTGCAGGACAGGCTTTGATGACGCGCGGCGGGTTTGCATGGAAAATTCCTCTTTTCTATGCCGGCTGTATATTATATAATATCAGCATGCGGGCAGCGGACAGACTGCTGCTGTTAAACAGACAGGAGGAATCAATATGCTGGAGACAGGTCTGCAGGGTTTTGCAGAAGAGATGGTTACAGAAGAGAAGAGTGCTGCGAAGATGGGCAGCGGAGAGCTGCCGGTTTACGCTACGCCGTGCATGATCGCGCTGATCGAGAAGGCAGCGTGGACAAGTGTTGCCGGTGAGCTGGAAGAAGGACAGGGCACTGTCGGCACAGCACTTGACGTGAAGCATGTGGCTTCCACACCGCTTGGCCTCAAGGTAACCGCGAAGACGACACTGACCGAGATTGACGGACGCCGTCTCGTATTCAAAGTAGAAGTGAATGACGAGAAGGGACTGATCGGTGAAGGCACACACGAGCGCTTCATCATCTATAATGAGAAATTCCTGAAGCGTGCGCAGCAGAAGAAAGCGTGAGCACGTGGACGCGGGCAGAAGACATGCCTTCTGGTCATGTCTCGCATTGATCGCCCTGGTCATGGCGATTGTGAGCGGCCATAAAATTGTATGCGAAGGCAGAGAGAATACGTAACAGAAAATGGGGTCAGCAGATGACAGTCTGCCGGCCCCATTCCTTCTGCATACATGCCGGTTCCATATTGATATGCAGAGCACCAGAGGCTCCCCTGGATTCCGAAGCTGATTGCCTGTTCTGCTTCCCCCGTCGGAATCCGCCTCTGCTGTACTTACTATTATATTCGGCAGGTGTGTAAAAATATGGACACTGACGCATAAAATGCAGATAAATATACCGGCACGAAAAAATGACCAAAAGTCGGAATTATTACAAAAAATGAATAAAATTTGGACGGGAAGGCCGCCCGCTATTAAGAAATACTACTGAAACTGTAAATACAGAACAATAAAAGGCTCTTTGTATCGTATATTTCATCAATAAAAGTCAGATTTCGGGTTTGCACAGTTCGGAAAACTTCACAAATTGTGTCTGTAAACTTTGGTGAATCCTATTTCTGTCAGATATTTGACTTTTATATCGGCCCATAGTATACTGAATTTGTATAATAACAGGATAATCTCAAGTTCAGTTTATTGGGGGTCCTTTATTTTATAGTAACTTCAAGGTGCCTTGACCTGCTGGAGTGGCAGGTTCAAGGCATTATCCTTTATTATTGGAAGAATACGTGCAGAAGCATCCGGTCAAGGTGCTTCTGCTTTTTTGAGAGAGGTTTTTCGATGATTTATCCTGCGTTTTTAAAAGAAGGAGACTGCATCGGTGTCTGCGCGCCGAGCGCCGGTGTCGGTGACAGCCTGGAAGAGTTTGAGACCTCGCTGGATGTGCTGCGAAGGCAGGGCTATGAAATCCGTGAGACGGCGGGCGTGCGGCTTGCGGACATGCGCGGCGGCACGGCGCAGCAGCGCGGCGAGGAGATTTCCGGACTGTTTCGCGATGAGGGAATTCAGGCGGTTTTCTGTGCGGCCGGCGGTGATTTTCTGTATGAATGCATGCCGTATATCCGCTGGCAGACGCTGCGCCGCCATCCGAAGTGGCTGGTTGGCATGTCGGACCCGACCAGCATTCTTTTTACGCTGACGGTGAAATATGATATCGCGACGATTTACGGCTATAATGCCGGCGAGTTCGGCGTGCCGGAGTTTGCCGGCTACGATGAAAACTGTCTGGCGATGCTGCAGGGAAGGCTGCCGGAGCAGTACAGTACCCAGCAGTATCTGGCGGATTTTGAGCGATGCGATGTGCGGGATACGTACTGGCAGACGCCGGAGGGCAGCGTGCAGATGCAGGGACGCTGCATCGGCGGGTGCATCGATGTGCTCAAGGACGTCATCGGGACGAAATACGATCATGTGCGTGAATTCGTGCGCCGGTACAAAGAGGACGGCATCGTCTGGTATTTTGATAATTTTTCGCTGAGTACGGAGGTTTTCTACAGGACGCTTCTGCAGATGCGCGAGGCGGGCTGGCTGCGGTATGCGAGCGGCGTCATGCTGGGCAGGACGCTTTTTCCGTCTTCGGACACGGGCATGGACTACGGCGATGCGCTCGCGGCGGCGCTGCCGGATGTGCCGTACATGTATGATGTGGATATCGGACACACGCGCCCTTCTGTTACGATGATGAACGGCGCCATCGTGCATGCCGTCTGTGAGGATGGACGGGGCAGCATTCGTTTTGAGCTGAAGCCGTGATGATACGGAAGCGGCGCCGGAAGTTATTTCGCTTTCTTTTCATGCATTTTTCCGGAAACACTGTATAATAATATAAAGAGACATGTAAAGGAGGCGGCATCGTGAAAGATCGTACCAAAGAGGCACAGGAGAAGGAAGAGCGGCTCGGCACCATGCCGGTCGGGCGCCTGATCGCCACGATGTCGCTCCCGATGATGGTCTCTTTTTTTATACAGGCACTTTATAACATCGTCGATTCGATTTTTGTGTCGCGCATTTCCGAAAATGCCCTGACAGCGGTATCGCTGGCGTATCCGATGCAGATGGTCGCACACGCCATCGCGGTCGGCATCGGTGTCGGCATCAATGCGTCGGTGCCGCGGTATCTTGGCAAAGGCGAGCCGGAGAAGGCAAGGCGTGCCGCCGGCAATGCGTTCAGTCTTGATTTTGTCGTCTGGATGTTTTTCCTGGTGCTCGGACTGACGGCAGTGCCGTCGATTTACCGGGCGCAGACGGATGTCGCGGAGATCGTGGAAGACGGCAGTGTTTATCTGTCTATCTGCTGGTGCATTCTCTGCGGCGAGATGTTCGGACAGTTCTTCGAGAAACTTCTGGTGGCTTCCGGACAGCCGGTGCTCGCGATGGTGTCGCAGTCGAGCGGCGCGATTTTCAATATTGTATTTGATCCGCTGCTGATTTTCGGCATCGGTCCTTTCCCGGAGATGGGCATCGCCGGTGCGGCGACAGCCACGGTGGGCGGCCAGATTCTTGCGGCGGCGGTTTCTTTTATCTTGAATGTCCGGCGCAACGGCACGAGCATGTTCGGCCCGAAGGATCTGCTCTTTGACGGCCAGACACTGCGGGAACTGCTCGGCGTCGGCTTTCCGACGATGATCACGATCGGCCTGACGTCGGTGACCGGTTTCTGTATCAACCAGGTGCTGCTCGGCTACAGTACGACGGCAGCCGCGGTTTACGGCATCTGGGTGAAACTGCAGAATTTCTGCATGATGCCGCTTTTCGGCATGAATAACGGGCTGGTGCCGATCCTTTCCTATAACAACGCCCGGAATCTGCAGACGCGTGTCTGGGAGACGGTCCGCATCGCGCTGACGTTTGCGATCTGCCTGATGAGCGTGCTGACCGTGGTGCTCGAACTGATACCGGGGCCGATTCTGCGGCTTTTCAGTGCATCCGGGACGATGATGGAGATCGGCGTGACGGCGCTGCGGTGGTGCATACTCTCGCTGCCGTTCGGCGGTGTCTGCATTATCCTGACGACAACCATGCAGTCGCTGCAGCACAGCCGCTATACGCTGCTGATCAATATTCTGCGGCAGCTTGTGTTTATTATATCGCTGTTCGTGCTGATCTCCGCGATCACGCACCAGCTGTCGGCGGTGTGGGCCGCGGTGCCGTGCGCCGAGGCGCTCAGCTGCGTTACGGCCGTGCATTTTGAGAAGATCATGTACCGCGACCTGCACGGGAAGGAAAAAAACAGCTGATTGAGGACAGGAGAGTTATGCTATGAACAGTTACGAAAAAATATATGATATCGTGCGGCAGATTCCGCGCGGCACGGTCGCAACGTACGGACAGATCGCGGCGCTGGCGGGAAACCGCCGCTGGCCGCGGGTAGTCGGCTATGCGCTGAATGTGTGCCATGACCCGGCTGTTCCGTGCTACCGAGTCGTAAACCGGGAGGGCCGCGTATCAAAAGCCTTCGAGGAAAACGGCGTGAACCGGCAGATCAGCATGCTGGAAGCGGATGGCATACCGTGCCGCGGCGGCGTCGTGGATCTCAGAAAATATCAGTGGCAGAGGTTTGATCTTACCGGCATGCTGGGCTCGATCTGAGGAGGACGGTCATGCATGCTGTGTGGATTTACCTTGCTGTTATCAATGCGGTGACCTTTATTCTGTTTGCCGATGACAAGCGGCGTGCACGCCGCCATAAATGGCGGATCCGCGAAGCCGTGCTGCTGGGCTTTTCCGCGGCCGGCGGTGCCTGCGGAGGACTTGCCGGCATGCTGCTGTGCCATCATAAAATCCGGAAGTGGTATTTTGTCGTACTGGTTCCGACCTTCATCATTGCACACCTTGCGGTGCTCATTCTGCTGCACAGGCAAGGTATTGTGTGAAATTTCTTTACTGCGCCGGCCTTTTGGCCGGCTTTTTCTATATGCGCATTTTCTGTTTTTGCTGCACGGCGGATTATCCGCCTGCAGCAATTTTTTCCCTGAAAAATATTTTTTCCCAAAGATCATGCATATTGTTATCACGACGGATGGATTGCCGGTGCAGCCATCCGGACACAGGAGAGTGCCGGATTGTCCGGATTTAATAAAAAACCGGGCGGTACAGTATTCTTGCAAAGAGATCAGGGAGTTACGGATAACCGGGAAATGATCAGGAGGAGATCAATATGAGGAGCAGTTTTTCGGACAGCAGCAGAAATCATACAGAGAGAAAGGAAGAAAAAGTTATGAAGAACACCGTGAAAGCAGCAGCAGTGACCGCAACCGTGATGGCAGGAACAGCATTATTAATGCCGGGCTCACCGGTATACGCCGGTACGATGGACGATGCGGCGGCGCAGGGACCGTCCGTTGAGACAGTATCAGAAGGACAGAACACAGCAGATTACGCGGCATCCGCCAAGGCAGATGCGCAGGCCCGCGAAGAAGAAGCGGCGCAGGCACAGGCCGATGCCGACCAGGCACAGAGCGATCTGGAAAATGCGCAGACCGAGCAGGAAGAGGCGGCGCAGCAGCTCGAAGACGCACAGAAAAATGCGGGCGTGACGCAGGAAGATCTGGATGCGGCCGCAGACAATACAGCAGACAAAGAGGCCGAGGATGCGCAGGCACAGGCCGATGAGGCACAGGCACAGGCCGATGCTGAGGAAGCGGCGCAGCAGGAGAGCGATGCGCAGAAAGCCGCCGAAGACGCGCAGGCGCAGGCAGACGCAGCGGCCGATGCAGCGGATCAGGCATCGCAGAATCTGGACAGCGAGAAGGCTGCACTGCAGGATGCAGAGGATGCGCTGCAGAATGCACAGGACCTGAAAGACGGTAAAATCCCGATTGAAAGCACGCAGCAGTATCAGGATGAGCAGAGCCGCCAGGAAGAGCTTTCACAGGCGGAGGATGCGCAGAAAGCCGCCGAGGATGCGCAGGCAGAGGGAGAAGCTGCCCTCGATAAGGCAAAAGAAGCACAGGCAGATAAGGATAAGGCTCTTGCACAGGCACAGGAAGATGCGCAGCAGGCGCAGAAGAATCTGCAGGATGCAGAGGAGGCGCTTGACAGTGCCGAAAGCGGCGAGCAGGCTGCAGAGTCCGCACAGCAGGATGCGCAGAAAGACCTGGATGCCGCCAACGCGGAGCTGACAGATAAGGAAGCGGCAAAGAACGCGGCGGATCAGGCTGTCAGCGATGCGGCAGAGCAGGCAGACCAGGCGGATCAGGCAGCCGCACAGGCGCAGGCAGACCTCGGCACAGCCAAGACAGATGCGGCGGCGCAGGCAGATGCGCAGATTCAGGATGCGCAGAAGGCGGTGTCGGATGCAGAAGATGCGGTGCAGAAGGCCCAGGATAATCTGGATTCGGCTTCCGAGGCGGCAAAACAGGGAATGAAGGGATTTCTCGAATGGCTGCAGAAGCAGGACGATCTGACCCAGGCGCAGAAGGAAGATGCTGCCAACGCCTTGAAAATCCTCGAAGATGCTGCCAATGAAGATTTCTCGACGATCGACTCGAATGTGACCAACGCTTTCGGCAAGTCGGAGCGCGGCAACAAGGTAATCGTGATCGGAGACGAGCAGGATGCCACAGCGCTTGACAATGTTGCCCGCAGCATTGAGATCATGAAGAAAATCAACCAGCTCCGTGCATCTGATGAGAATTACACAGGAAATATGCAGAGAAATCCGGCCAGCACCAGCGCCACGCTGATGGCGATTGCCGAAGCAGGTGCCATGCGGGGTGCATGTTTTACCGATCACTCCAGAACAAAGGCCAACTGCGAAGATCTTGCCTTCGGTTATATCGACCCGGCATCAGCCTGGTACAGCGAAAAAGCAATATTTGACAAATACAAGGAAATGCTGGGCATCACGGAGCTCACCGAGGATAACGTCTACGATATTTACCGGGCGGCTTCGAAAAAAGGCGAAGTTGTCGGCCATTATACCAACCTGTTCCTGAGCAAGGACGAGGTAATGGGTGTCGGCTTCTGCGAATACGGCAAATATCGCAATACATCCTGCTATAACGCCAATGTGATGCATGACAGCGGAATTTACACCGTGGAAGAATTCGAGAATCTGTTCAACCGCTACAGACAGTCTCTGGATACCGATGTCTGCCAGCAGGCACTGCAGACGGCACAGGACAATCTGGACGCCGCACAGTCCGAACTGACTGAAAAGCAGAACCAGCGTGATACTTTCATCAGCAGCGCTGTCAGCGATGCGAAGAAGAAGGCAGATGACGCGAAGGCAGCAGCAGACAAGGCAGAAAATGCACTGACCGCGGCAAAAGAAGCGGCGGCACAGGCAGAAACAGATTATAAGCAGGCAGCGCAGAAGCAGACGGCGGCACAGGCCGCTCTGGAGGAAAAGACGGCGCAGCTGGCGGCGGCAAAGACCAGCCTCACCGCTGCGCAGGAGAAAGCCGGGTCCGCAAAGCAGGCAGATGAGCAGGCAGAGAGTAAGCTTGCATCTGCGAAGCAGGACAAGGAGGATGCCGATGCAGCCGTCCGCGAAGCGGAAACCGAGCTCGCCTCCAGACAGGAAGCCCTCAGCGCTGCACAGACGCAGACAGAAAAAGCCAGAAAGGCGCATGATGAGGCAGCCGCATTGCTCGCGGATCTGACATCAGAGGATGCGATCAACCGTCTTGAAGAGCGCAAAGACGCGCAGGCACAGACGGTGAAGGATGCCGACGCAGACCTTACGCAGAAGCAGGCCGCTCTGCAGGATGCGCAGAATGCACTGGCTGCCGCACAGGATGCCCTGAAACAGGCACAGGAAAATGCCGCCGCCAAGGCGGATACGCTCACTGCCGCACAGGAAAACCGGAAGGCAGCCGACAACGCCCTTGCGAAAGCAAAGGATGAGCAGGCAGCCCTCGAGGAAGCCTATGCACCTGTCAGAGAGGCAATGGACAATAAGGACGCAGCGGACCGGAACCTTGCCGACTGCGAGAGCAGGCTTCAGGCAGCGCAGCAGAATCTCGCGGATAAACAGGCAGCGCTTGCTAAAGCAAGAGAAAAGGCGGCTTATCTGGAAGGTCTGCTGGAAAACAGCAGCAAGGAGAACACCGCAGATCCGGCTAAAGCACCGGCATCCGGCGTGACTGAAGCCGCCTGGAAGACGGGCGGCGCGCAGGAGAGCACGCAGAAATTCGCGGAAGCAAAAGCGTATGGAGAACCGGTAACCGGTGATGAATATCCGGTCGAGGCAGCCGCAGCCGGCATGATGCTCGGCGGTATCTTCATCGCAGTCTCACAGAAGAAGCGCAGAGAAAACATGGCCTGCAGCACGGAAGAAAGGGGAGAATGACAGTAAGGCGCGGCAGGCACTGATATAGAGGGGCTGCCAGTGCGGCGGCCCCGGATATACCGCATTTTTCAGCCCGAAAAGGCTCGCACAAAGACCATCGATACAGAAAAAGTATCGATCAGCACAAAAAAGGAGACCAGCTATGAAAAGTCAAGTATAAATTAGCAGAAATTTATCTTTTTATCCCATGGCTATAAAAGGGTAACTTTAATAGAGCTCCCTTACAGGTGCTTTTTCAAAATCTACTATGACCTCGG
>Ga0256404_1009743_pt1 | contig 13615 bp, 4 predicted proteins | sample RumenRJG_01DNA_FD_185990 | JGI IMG/M metagenome (GOLD analysis project Ga0256404, IMG submission 185990) | Bovine rumen microbial communities from Lethbridge, Alberta, Canada - RJG_01 | ecosystem: Host-associated > Mammals > Digestive system > Stomach > Rumen | place: Canada: Alberta | collected...
CGTCCTCGGCGGGGCGCTTCAATAACCCGCCGGGGAGCGGGTTCTCCGCTCCCGCTTGCTTTTCTGCGCCGCTCCGGAATCAATCCTCCGGGGCGGATCTTTGTTCTCACGGATGTTATTGCCTTACCCTGCAACTTGGTGCTAAATCACTTTTTTGTGAATGAACTTTAGGTTCGCCGAAACAGATTATGTTTGTGCGTAACCAAAAGATATATGATATGCTTGGAGCAATAACAGGAGACACCATCGGGTCGGTGTATGAATTCAACAACACAAAAGAGTATAATTTCACGTGCTTCACAAGCGAGAGCGGGTATACTGACGACTCCGTCATGACGATGGCCGTGGCATTCTGGCTGCTTAAAGACAAGGAATGCTCCTACCAGAGTCTGGAGGATTCTATGGTCCTATTCGGACATAATTGTCCATGTCCCATGGGAGGATATGGGAGCGGATTCTATCGCTGGCTATTCTTCCCTCATGATCTATGGCAATTCGATGATAGGTACGGTGAATCTCCTTATATCTCAAAGACTGGGCGCCATCCATACGGAAGCTTTGGAAACGGATCCGCCATGCGAGCCAGCTCAGTAGGTTGGTTCTTCAATACCATTGAAGAAACTGAGCGGGTCGCAGCTATTTCGGCATCTATTACTCACAACCATCCTGAAGGAGTGAAAGGCGCCCAGGCAACCGCCGGCGCGATCTTCTTAGCTCGTTCCGGGAAGACGAAGAATGAAATCCGAGAGTATATCGAGAACACTTACGGATATGACTTACACAAGACTTGGAAATATTGGCATCCAATTTACGACTGGGAAGATAGCTGCCAAGGAACGGTTCCTCAAGCGATTATATGTTTTCTTGACTCGGAGAATTACGAAGATGCCATCCGCAAGGCCGTTTCTCTCGGCGGTGACTCTGACACTCTCGCCTGCATCACAGGCGGGATTGCCGAAGCATTTTACGGCGGGGTACCGGTGCAAATGGTTGAGAGAGTAATCCGTCCGTTCCCGCTGATCTTCAAGAAGATCCTAATGGCAATGTCGGAAAGGACTGATTACGGAAAGATATGTCCATCAATCGTATTCCCGAAGGATACAGACTAATCAGAATGATTTCGAAGTCATTTCGAAAAGAGCCAATCCCTATTCTCTTTTGCTCATAGTTACCCTTGCTTTCTCGAATAACCCTTGACAACTTCAAGTGCGTTTTTCCCTGGGAGAGAGCGAGAAGCGTAAAACGTCTTTCCTGTTTTGAAAGCGCTGTCCTGCAGCGAGATTCTTCTTTTGACCGGAAGATACTCTTCCGTTTATGCGGCCCCGGGTATTAGCGTGTATCCTTTCCTGCGAATCTAAACCCAACCTCCGATGCGTCAAGCCAGACCTGGTCCAGGGGAGGCGGACAATCTTCCTCCCGGACGGGAGCGTATTCTCCGTCTCCGGCTTGTCTTCATCTTCCGGCCGGGCTTTCCCAAAGCAGAAAAATACACGCATCCCCGGGGCCGGAAGGTCCGGAACATAAGGGAAAAGAATCAAAGTTCAAGGTTATGGAAGATGGATTGACCCTGGTCCTTATCATCGTCCTCTGCCTGATTCTGAGGCCGCTCATATCCGCCATCCTGCGCGGGTTGGGCAGCTCGGAGCACCGCAGGGACCGGTAGGGTAGAGACGACCCGACAGGACGGCATATTGCTTTGGATGTTGGCTACGGCATGATGACGCGGCCAGCAATTGTCATGTCTTTTCAAATAGAAGTTAACAGACCAAGAATTAATGCACGAAGATTGATTTCGCGAAAAGCAACTAACTTTACATCGTGGAATAATAAGACAAAACAATCGCATAATTAAAAGACAATATGAATACCTGGAAGCTAATCATCGGACTTTATCTTATTAGCGTTATTGCCCTTGGACTATATTTACTAAGAAAGAAAGCCTCTCAGAATATAACAGGGAATAAGCAGGAAAGAATCTTTGCTGCCATTGCTCTCCTGTTCGCTCCTTTCGTGTGGATCATCGGTCTGTGTATCAGTCTTGGAAACAAGGCCAAGAAAGGAGAGGAACAGCCCAGGCCTCTCCCAAAGAAACTCCAAGGATCGTTTAAGAAGGATACGGTCCTTTTTCAGAACAGGACGATGTCTATTGCTGAAGTTAATCGCATTACAGGAAAGGATTATACGTTGAAGCAGATTTATGGCAAGAAATACGTATCTGCCATCACTGAAGAGGATAGAAACCAGTTTGATGATGGAGAGAGCGACATTTTTGTAGACGATAATGTCCGTCAAGACGACTCGGAATATCCTATAATCTTCCGTTTTGCAAATGCCAGAATGAGAGGTAATCTTGAATCCGTCCATGACTTGTTCTCCTCGGATGTGACTTTGGTCGTTTATGGACAGGAAACCCGCTTCGGAGTTGACTCTGTGCTTGAATTCTGGCAAAAAAGATATGACACGTCAATTACTCGTCAGGTCAAGTTCGATTTCAATATAGTGCCATGCATGCTGTATAATGGGATAGCTATTGAAGAAGTACCAGAAAGATTCGCGAGAATGCTCATTACCTTCCGATTCAAAAACGGGATGATCTCTGGAATGTGCCTTGCTCCTGAATACTTGAACCCGAAGTACGAATACTATGGAGGATTCAGGGAAGCCCCCAACACTGAAGAGTTCTTCCGGCGTTATATTAAATCTGACCTTGAGCCCAAGACAAACAGAATACCTTGCCACAATTGCGGGACTCTTTCAGAAAACCTTGAGTGGTATTCTTTTGACAACAACGATTACGACTACTTTTATGGCTACAAAGGCATTGTGTCTGTCTGTCCTCACTGTAACCGCACAGTGGAAATATATCCCATAGAACGCTACGACATTCCAGAGGAAAAACGCAGACAGAATATCGATGATCTTGAAGATGTCGATCAGAAGGAATATCAAAATAGGGTACCTGATGTCAAGGCATCCCTCTTTTGGTACACTACTCCTCTTGCAGGGACAGAGTTCGTCGAAGACTTAGATGACACCAAGAAAATCAGCCTTATGACTCCGATTAGTGGACCGGAGGGGAAGCCTCGCACCGCGAAGGAATGTGCTGAGGAATTTCATTCTTTATTGATCGGACAGATTGCTCAATATGATAAAACGACTTTTGACAGAATTGTAGACAGTTATCTCAAGGCATTTCTACAAGGTAACTTGGAAGCCGGCAACAACTTGGGAATTCTTTATCTTAACTATGCAGATATGGCAGAAGATGGTATCCTCTATTTTCAGACGTGTGCCAAAAGAGGTAATGCAAACGCCATTGCCAACTGTTTTTCTGCCCTCTGGAACGAAAAGGATGGCCATAAAAAAGCAATAGAATTTGCGCTGTCGGTTCCCGCCAAACCCTGTTCTTTATGTTGGAATCTAGCGGTCTTGTACCTACGTGGACAAGAGATCGAGGGCAGTCCTCTCAATTCCGATAAGGTAAAGGCAAAAGATTATCTCAGAATGGTAATCGATGGCACATCCCTCCCTGTTGGTGATTCCCACGATACCGATATTTGGAAAAGAAGGGCGGAAGAATTGCTCCCTGCCATAGATGGTTTTGAGGTTCTTTCAGATATAGCAAGAGATTATGTGAATATCGCAATCCCATATTGTATCAAATCAGCAGAAAAAGGGGAGATTCGCTATGGACTTGAATACGAGTTGCACAAGAGACTTCGCCATTTCAATGTCCCGGAAGACACGTCGCTACATTTATGCCTAGCCAGTCAAGAACACAATGACCACGGCGATATCTCTCGATTCCTCCTTCTTGATGGAGACAAGAACATCGTTTGTGATGAAAACGATATCATTTATCGGCTATGGGTTGAGAGGTCAATCTACGGTGCTTGGGACGTATATCTTTTCAGCAAAGCCGCGAATTTACTACCCACTTGGTGGCATGGTGGATACAATCGGGAAACTCTACTTTTCTCTCATGCCGATCTCGCGGCAATTCCGTCTCAGAAGGGGAAAGCATTGGAAGTTATCACGAATGGTGATGATCTCAAACCACATGTCAGTCTTCTCGGCAACAAGGCGACTGTCGAGTGCTGCTTCTGGTCTGAATGGGGTGGATTGTATCGCGAGGAGGTGACCATCACATTCGATGGAAACCGAGTCTTGACGCTCGAAAAGACTGCTTCTCGAAACATTTATAATTACGATTGCGGAATAATGTTCTAGTTTTTGACGACGATTTACTGGATTCCGTCCGACAAAAACCCTTCGTAAATTTTGAGTCACTAGAGGAGAGTCTGCGAAAGGGCAATGTCTAAGAAAAACACATGGGATGATTCAAAGTGTAATTGCCAATCTATTATACAAGCAGAGGATTATTCTATTTGCGCAGAAAGGCTTAACGGCGTCATGATTCCTTACGAAGAATACAATAAGAACAAAGATGAGGATGATTTATACGAGAAGTTGCCGGTTCCAGCGATTGTGGCAATCATCGTATTATGTAGTCTTATTGGGATTTTTATCGTTTGCGAAGCGATATATGGTTTTTAGTGCTATAGAATTCAGCTTCTTTCCAAACATCTTTCACCGCAGTTCGGATTATCTCAGGGACAGTTGATAATGAACATAGATTTCGTTTAAGGAGAGAGCGATTGCTGTTTCCTGAATGAGCATACCATAAAGTGGCATTTTCCATATGTATCAGGATTCCCCTGCGGCGGAAATTGATTATCTTTGTAAGATATGCCATAATGCTATTCCTGATGACACTGAAAGAATTAGAAAACCAATATGCATCTCTGACGGCAGAGACTGCAAAGGGCTTCATAAAAGGTATCCATACTGCCTTTCTCAGCGACGACGTAAGCACCCTTTCATTGCTTGGCTTCCTGGAAAGGATCTTGGCAGATTTTCAACCGGAAGGAAGACGGATCTGTGCCCAGCGGGGAGAGATCGCCGCCCAAGATCGCGAAAGCATTTCTTTGCACGGGAAGATTGCTGCGGCAATGATGCTTATCCTTCAACAGACAAAATCCAACGCTGACCTAAGAGCAAAAACCCGATTATTCCTTGCATATTCAGCCGCGGTAGTTAAATCGAAGTATGACTTTGCAGCTTTGTTTCTTGACTCCCTGAACTATCGTATTGAAGAAACAGGTTTAAGTTGGAGGGCAGTGAAGGAAGACTCTCTGGATGTCTTGTGTTATGCATTGGAGAAGGGAATCAAATTCGACAAGAAACACTCTGAGTTCTTCTCCTTCTCCGGAAACGGCAAAACGGAGTGCCGTGACGGCCGTCTCAAAATATGCTCTTCAGAGGTAGTTGAAGCTGGAAATAAGGCTTTTTCTGTATTTGATGACAGGATCTCGGTTATTACGCGAAACACTCGGGAAGAGAGGCTCAAGGCTTCCTCTCAGGATGATGCCGAGTCACTCTCCGCCTTTGCCGAGACTTTTATCAAGACACAGGATTCATTCCCCAAGGAAAGACAGCAAAAAAAATCCATTAAAATTGGAGAAAAAGTCAGCATCATGGTGACGGAGTTGTCTGAAGACGGGAAAACGATAATCTGCTCAACGGTAGATTCTGATGAGCCGATCGAAGGCGAGATCATCAATGAAGAACTCGTAAAAGGAACATGGACCCGGAACCTGATTCCGTATCTGTTCGATGGAGACTGCATCCGTGACGCCATCATTGTTGAGAAAGGAGAGGACTATTGTCTGTTTTCCATCCGCGATGCCTATGTGTCGTACGCAAGGAAGAAAGCCGATGAAGACTCCAGAAACAATATAGTCATGGAGGCGGTGGTGTCTGAAGTAAAGAAGGAATGGTACGACGGGAGAGTTACCTGGATGACCCCGTCCGGTTATGGAGGCGTATCCCTTTTAATGCCCGAGAGGCAATTGAAGCCGGGAGATAAAGCCGTCATGTCCGTGACCAACATTCAGACACAGGGGGGAACGTCCGTCTTTATCAACCTTTCGACTCCGAAGTACGGTTACGAGTCTATCGATCATGTGTTCGAATCTGAAGAGGATGTTTTGGCTCAATTTGTCACGAGCGCAAAGAAGATTCGCGAAGAATGCAGCACAAAAGTGGACGAAAAAGAAAAAGCCAAAGACGCTGAAACCCTACGTCTACTGGCTTCCATCCTTGCCAACAGAGCGACAAAGCGTATTAGCCTCAATACATATAGACAGAGGCTCGTTGCATTATTCCTTTTGAATATGATTGGGGATAAGGCTTTTGTTGATGCCCTCACCCCCGAAACGTACTTCCTTCGTTGCTGCATTTCTTATGCACAAGGTAATAAGGTCCCGTCAGGCAGCCCCTGTACTCTTTCTGAGTTCCATGATACGATTCTCAGATTGCTCTCCATGGGCGCGGGTCAACCTAAAGAACTGATGAATCTTGTTTTGGCAACTCCCGAGCAGTCTGTTGCGGGCAAGATTGGCTCTCTCTTACTTGGCCTTAACATATCATCTCGTTTCAGAGATGAGTTCGATGCAGATGAAGACGTGGTCAGAAAAAAAATCTGCACGCTTCTTGGCGTCGGAGAACTATTTCAAAAGAATGAATCGACCAAATATGGAAAGTACGGAAAGACCGAAAACCAGGAGGTCGAATTCAAATCATCATACATTTATCGAAATGATGACAAAGGACCGGATATTGATTATCAGGGCAGGGGACAGATCTTCGAAGCTGTTTGTGCCTTTCTGAATGCAGACGGAGGATGCGTCTACATCGGCGTGAACAATAATGGAGATCCAATTGTGGCTGAGGATTCAGGGGTTAACGCCGATATCGCATGGTTAAGGGAGAACTTCAAGTTTCTGAACGGCATGAGGGCCAGGCAACTCGGGCATGCCATATGCGAAGTGAAGGACTTAGACAGCTATGTACAGTTCCTGAATTCGGAAAAGGAACTGTACTTCAAGGAATCTTTACTCGGAAACATCATTATTGAGGTTACCGACGATGCCGATGCTATCAGGATAACTGTCAATCCATCAGAGTATGAGATCGCATACCTTTACTCTGATATGACCCGCTCTGATGGACATGCTTTTGTACGAGACGGTGGCCGGACTGTTGAAATGACGCGCGTACAGAAGGAGCGCCGTCTGGCTACATTGAAGAATATCTCCAAAGAAATGGGGTTTGTGATAGCCATTCAAGAAGCGATAGACAGACAAGGGAAACTCCTTTTCAAAGGGTATGCGAGTGGTAATAGCGGGGAGGTGAAGGATCGGCTCGTGGTCCCAGTCAATCTTTTCTACAATGACGAGAATGTCTATTGCTTTGATCTCTTAAGCAAAAAGTACAAGCAGTTCAGGCTTCACAGGATTTCGTCAATAGAAACTGTCCCCGGTACATATCACCTGCAAAAGTCATCACCGAAAGAAGCGGACGTCTTCCGTTGGTTAGACGACGGGGGGAAGACTTATCATATTAAACTTCGGATGGATGTCGGTGCCAGGAACTACCTACTGGAGGAATACTCGCGTGCAGAACGTCTTCCTTCAGCAGAATTATACGAGGAGAATAAAAACAAATGGATTCTTGACACACACGTCAATGGCCTTGGTGCCGTCAGACGGTTCTACCTTGGACTGGCCGACAAGATAGAGATTCTTGATACGGAAGACTCAGATGCACTGAAGAGATGCATCAGAGATTTCGTCAGCGAGAATATTATTACTGGAGAAGATACGAAAACTGTATAAGCAAATGGCTGCAACAGATTCACAACACGAAGGTCTCAAGATTTTAGGGCAGATTGAGCTTCCGGAGATTAAACGGGAGAACAAGGCCCTTCAGGGTGAAGGAAGCGCGGTTTCCGTTCTTCCAAACGGGTCTTATCAACTTGACCTATCCAAGAAATGGCAGATTGGCGCGGTGATTTTCTATGATGGAATAGTTAACAATTTCGGCATGATCGCCGTCAAGGCCAAGAAAGCGAAGACCTATCGCTTCACAAGTGAAGTAAAAAGGGGGAAAATGCCTATTGACCGGGGCGATCTTGTTGTTTTCCTTGCGGAGGGCAACTCTGTCAAAGACCTTGTGCCTATCCGTTCGGCTGTCAATCTCCCCTGGTCAATGATCCTTCGACATATCGATTTCTACAAAGACATCGAGTTCGATTACAACATAAGCAAGTATTCCAGCTCAAAAGGGCATATGGTTGTCCCTGTCATTGAGGGATGTATCAAATTAGTGTCTTCTTCAGATGAACAGAACTTGCTGACAAGCCTGTACTCAAGGTTGAGTTCCTATGAAACTGATGAAATGAAGACAGAATATCTGAAGAAGATACTCGCATTAGGAATTCTGCCTTTCTTCATGAGAAAATGCTTGAATCAGGAATATGCAGCTTCACTCCTTAACGATGACAGTCCATATCTAGCTGAATACCATCTCATTGTTTCGACTATCCTTGCGGTCTCTATTGAGAAAGGGGATTTAACCACAGCAGCCCAGATCTTCACATCTTTTTCCGGCTTGGACAGCTCATATGGGGCTTTTTTGTCAGCTCTGAATAATAAATCAAGTGACTGGAATACACTGACGGCACAAATTAGGGCGTTCCAGAAGGAAGATGATGGTAATGACTTCTTTCTTGACATATTGCAGAGCGATCTAGACATAAAACCGACCCCGGATGTCCTTCTAGCGTCCGCCGCAGTAAAGAAGACCCCCGAATATGCAGAATTGCTCAAAAAGACAGATTCCAAGGGATTCAGCAAGGATTTCGTTGTTCAGTCAATACAGGCCGAGCGCAGTATTGATGGTAAAGAAGCTATCTTAAAGCTTATACCGGACAATCTTGCCAGTGAGATTATCAACGAATCGTTTGCCGGATCCATCCTGGAAAAGCAGTATTATACATCCAAGTGGAAACGCGACAGCGAATTGCATGTTGCTTCATTCGACATTGAATCTGATGGGAAGACTCTTTCTCAGGCCGCAGTTATCAATGAGAAGGGAGAAGTAATAGAGTATCCTATGTCAAACGGCCTCTTCCTGTTTTTCAATGCTTGCAGAAAGGCAGAGGTCCTCATTGGTCATAATATTAAAGAATGGGATATCCCGATTCTAAAAAGTGAAGGTTTGTCAGTCTCTGTGTCTCAATTCATTTGGGACACAATGGAAATGGAGCTCATCCTTGATCCCACACGTTATTCATATGCACTTGAAACCGCTCACTCTGCATCCGAGGATGCGAAATTAAGCCTGAAACTATTCTGGAATCAAATCTATAGACTTGTAGATGGCGGAGAGAAGTATACACACGTAAAGGAGATGCTCCCCGACTTCCTTCAAGACTTCCTAAAACGGGTGTCACAGAAGGAGTACCGAGTTTTTTTGAAAGATGCAGCTGGCGGAACTACCACTTTTTTCAGAGAAAGATCCGAGCTTGATCCATCTTTGAAGGATAAACTGTCAGGGATCTCCGGACACTCTCTTATTCTTGCTCCTCAAGACCTCTGGCCGATTATAGCCTCTCAGGTTGATGCCTCCTTTCCGACAGCTAAAGGGAATCAATTTCTAAGTGTCTCTTCTTCAGCTGTAGAGAAAAATGGCAATCTAAGCCCCCTTTGCAAAGCGATATTGAGGACCTTTGTGAAATCAGTATCGAATCCGCTGGTGATCAAGCTTTCGGGTGCAATACGCCGCATAATTTCGGACGAAATGCTCTCTGCCTGCCTGATTGACACAGTCATCGGTGATGCCCTTATCTGTACCGACACTTTCGGGGTTGAAGAACTAGGGGATCTCGCAGCAATAGGAATAACAGATATTTATTCCACAGGATATGAGATTGAGAGCCGGATGAATCGCACTCCGGTCGGTGAGCCTTTCTGCGCTGCTGATCTTCTGAAGAGTCCCTTCGGTGCAAAACTGCTGATGCAACTGTCAGGTGCGACTGTTGCACCCATCGGGAAGGCTGATTGCCCAAAGCTCCATCTCCCCGAATTGCCTATTGATGTCCAAAATGTGTGGATGAATAAAGATGAAAAGGGGCAATTCCAGGTGTATTGTAACAGGAATTATTCTGAGTATATCAGTTTTTTGTCCGCTCGCTATCCTTCTATTTCTCAGCATCAACTTGAATGGGTCTTCTCCGACTCGAAGGAATCTCATATTTCTGTCATTGCGACAAGGCGTAATCCCCATTTTGATGCGAGAATGAAAAGAGTCAACCCGACATCCCTTTACCGTTCTATGTATTGGGTCTACCAGTTTGGGTTGATAGATGGTATCCCTAATCCTTCCGTTAAAGTCCTGTATGTCAGCAACCAGGCTGAAGTTGAAGCCGTCAGACGCTATGCTGAGTCTTTAGGATATTATTCTCCGGCGAGTGATATTCCCATTCAGCGCAGGATTGAACTCTGCGCGAATCATACAACAAATCGTCGTATTGTTGTCATTGGCGACTCTGATTTCCGGAAACTCCGGCAATCAAAGGTCAGCCAGTCGATTTGCCTAGTATGGGATAATCTCGACACAGACTCTCTTCAGGTGATGTGGAGAGGGCTTATTCCATTTGGAGACGAGCCTGAATATGGCGCCGAAAGAAAAGAGCCGACAGAAGAAATTCCTAGTGCATTGTCCTGCATCCTTGCCGTATGGCCAATGGTGAAGTATTATTATCACCAACTTGCTCGGCAGAATCCTCTCAATGAAATATGTATACTTGATCCCAGTTTCGACGATTACAGGGAACTGGAAAAGAGTTTCCTGGCCTCGCGCCATGAAGTCTCATTGTGGCAGGATGAAGAAACATATAAAGAGACTGTGAAGAATGCCCAGCAGTTCTTTGCGGGTGCTAAACGAGAAGAAGATTTAGATATCGATTTTGAACATGCGAAAGAGACAATCCGCCAGATTATGCTCGATCCAAAAGTGAAAAATCCGCCTGCACGGTGGACACCCATTCAAGAAAAAGCGTTGCCGCAGGTTTTCAATCGCAAGTCGCATAGTCTGATCTCAATTCCAACCGGTGGCGGCAAGTCTGTCCTGTTTCAGGGGCCGGCTCTATACCGTGCGGCTTTCACAAACCGGCTGTCCATAGTGATTACACCCCTGAAAGCTCTCATGCAAGACCAGGTGAACGGGTTGCATGAATTGGGCTTCCTCACAAACGTTGAATATCTGAACTCGGATAAGTCCCGTCCGGAGACTTCACGGATTTACCGTAAGGTTACCGGTGGAGAAATCGCTCTTCTTTATGTTACACCGGAACGATTCCGCTCCCGTGGATTCCGCAATGCGCTGGAATCAAGAATGGAAGCAGATGCTGGACTCGAATACATCATTTTTGATGAGGCTCACTGCATCTCCCAATGGGGGCTGGACTTCCGCCCGGAATATCTGAGCACTGCTCAGACGTGTGCGAAAATGGCAGAAAGGTTCCCGGACACCCGAATCGAACTTTTCTCAGCCACGGTAACCGGACAAGTTCGTGACGATATTGAGAGTTTTATAAGTCCTCTGACAGGCATCGGGACAGATGAGTCCTATAATCCGGTACGAAATCATATTGGAATGGAGTTCGCGGTGACTGACGACTCGACGGAGGGCAGGGCAACGCTTCTGTTCCATAAGATTGAGGAATCCGGATTCGATCCTTCATTTAGCAGGATCCTTGTCTTTTCTAGGACACGGAAGATTACCGAGGAAGTCGCCACCCTTCTCTCTGATAAACTTAAGAGTTCTTCCCTGTATTCTTCGCTGGCTGATAAAGTAGGTTATTTCCATGCTGGGATGGACGCTGAAGACCGCTCTGAAGCTTTCGATAAGTTCCGAGATGGAGAATTCGTGATCCTAATTGCCACAAAGGCTTTCGGTATGGGAATGGATATCCCGAACATCCATTATATTTTCCACCTCAGTCCTCCGCAGTTCATTGAGGATTACCTTCAGGAAGTCGGTCGTGCAGGGCGCAGCCGGGAAATGTACGAGCGTGCAGGGTTTAATCCTGATAATCCAATTCCCACACAGTGCTTTGTGTCTGTCGAGGATTTCCGTAATTTGAGAACGCTTCTCGCCCAAGGAATGCTAAATTGGGAAGATGTTAGGTCTATATATGTGGCCGTTAGGGATTTTGTGGAAAAATTCCAGCCGGAAGGAGCCGAACAGACCGTCCCAATTGCCGTGCCGGACAATATATGGAAGAAAGAAACCTCAAGTGGTGCCGTTGCCGATCCGACAGCCTTCAGACTGGGGCTTTACTGGCTGGAAAGGATGCGGCGGATCACCATGGGGTTTTATGCCTCTACGACTATCGATCTCGCTTTAAAAGATAGCGGGGAGAGGCCGCCTATCCGTGATGAAAAGCTTGGGGCCGTCTATGACTTCGTCCTGAAAGAAGCGGCTAAATGGAAGAATCCCGATAATGTTCAGATATACATTAATGAAATCTGTTCTCAACTTTCTATCGGACAGAATTCTCTTTTCCGGTATATCATTCAGGGTTCGCGCAGCGGCTTGTTCTCTGTCATTAACAGAACGGCATTCACGTTGACGAAGCTGCGAATGGACGAAGTGCATTATTGCACTGAGAATAGGGCACCTTTCTTCGTTATTAATGTCGTTTTTGAGGCCACTAGACTACTCTTATCCTCAATGGAAGTGAGAAAATCGACACAGATCGATATCCAGAAAAGGAATGCCATTCTTGAGGAAGCGATTGCAGCTTCAGGGGTAATAGAAGCGACTGATGACAACCAGAACAGGGAGCATATGCCATGGTATAAGCCCAATGGATCTGGCATTTCGACAAAGAAGACATATGTCAAAGATCTCTCCATGAAGCGGGCAAAGTATATGTTCACGATTGTAGACATGCTTCCTGGAACTAGTGTCAAATCCCAGATCGATGACAGAAAGCACCGGGTTGTCCAAGAAGTATACGTGTCATCAGGTCGGTGGAAGGATTATCTTGCGAAGATGAAGGAAGACTGCGTCAAGTTGGCGAAGTATCTTGCTGAGCGTTTCTTTAGGAATGAGAGGGACTTTGTATGGACTGAAGCCATCTCAGAACTGAGTCTGCCGGACGAGTATCAGTACCTATGCGATCTTGTCAGCATCCTCCGTATGCTCGGCTTCATCAATGCTGATGGTATCTTGTCTACCGGCATTGAAATAAATCTGACTGATAATCGCAACGAAATTCCCGAATCTATCGGCGAGGACCAGACCGAGGTTCATATCGATCCTCTGGATAAAGACGTAATGGATGATTTTTCCGAGGTTAACTTCTTGAAAGAACTCAAGTTCTCTTTGATGGACACTTTCAGAGACATTCCGAAAGAAAGGTTTCCGGAATTTATCCAGTCATATTTCAGCTGCAAGACCAGGGAAGACTATATGCGCGTCATGGGGCAGTATAATGAAGAGGGGAGTGACCGGATGAAAGCCCTTCAGAAAGTTGCTATCAAAACGCAGGAGGACCGTCTGGACGATATGCAGAGGGCGATCTATCGTGAGAGTATTGACGAGGATATCAATGTTATCGCTGGACCCGGTTCAGGGAAAACTCACGTACTTACACTGCGTTGCGCAAAGTTAGTCTATCATCATAAGGTCCTTCCTCAGA
>Ga0256404_1009744_pt1 | contig 13613 bp, 16 predicted proteins | sample RumenRJG_01DNA_FD_185990 | JGI IMG/M metagenome (GOLD analysis project Ga0256404, IMG submission 185990) | Bovine rumen microbial communities from Lethbridge, Alberta, Canada - RJG_01 | ecosystem: Host-associated > Mammals > Digestive system > Stomach > Rumen | place: Canada: Alberta | collected...
CGATCACCGCAATCTTCGGGCGGGCATCCTCCTCCGTCTGTGCATCTTTTTCCGGGAAATGGCCGGTCACTTCGTCCAGAAGGTCCCCGATACCCTGCCGGTTGGCGGAGGAAATCGGGAACGGTTCCCCGATCCCGAGATTATAAAATTCATAGACGGCTGCTTCATCCCGCAGAAAATTATCCACTTTATTCACAGCCAGCACGATCGGCTTGCGGGAACGGCGCAGAAGATCAGCCACCCGCAGATCGGCGTCCACGAGTCCCTGTTTCAGATCCGTCATAAAAATAATAACGTCGGCCGTATCGATCGCCATCTGTGCCTGTTCAGCCATCTGGGAAAGAATGATATCATCGGTATTCGGCTCAATGCCTCCCGTGTCGATCAGTGTAAATCTGCGGTCCGTCCATCCTACATCCGCATAGATCCGATCCCTGGTTACTCCGGGAGTATCCTTGATGATGGAGATATTCTCGCCGGCAAGCAGATTGAATAACGTCGATTTTCCTACGTTCGGACGGCCGACGATCGCCACCACTGGTTTGCTCATATATTCTCCTTATCTTTTTCAATGCAGGCATTTACAAAGTCTTCTCCGTCCGATTCTACAATACGGATTTTTGTCTGTAAAGATTTTTCAAGTTCCGGAACGGAAACGTCGTCCAGAAATACAGGTTCTCCTGCCTTCAGCATGCTTTTCGTAAGCAGCAGCCGGATGCCGGACACTTTTCCGGAAAGCTGCTTTTTCAGATCCTGTCCGGTCAGAAGGCCGGCCACCGTGATCCGCTCTCCGAAGAAAACATTTTGTATCGGATATACATGAACGGACACATTCGGAAATTTAATACGGATCTCATCGCACAGTTTCCGGACATAAGGGTACGCCAGAAGACCGGTCGCTACCGCTGCCTCTGTCTCCCGGTCATCTCCGGAAATATTGTCCAGGTATTCGTGCACCTCATCCGTCAGAGACCGGATCATTCCGACCCCGTTTTCAATCTGGAGATATCCGTCATACCGGTCGGCAGGCGGCAGCGGACGAGCTGCCATAATGTACCACTCATCGCTTGGATGCACCAGGTGTGTTCCATATTTCTGATAATAATACTGCTGCCAGCGCTCAATCTGAGCTATGATTTTCAAGGCATCGTCCCTCGTAAAAGGTTCCAGCGGATACAGGTTCCTGCGGTACCGCGTCAGTCCTACGGGAACGATGGAAACACTTTTTAATTCCGGCAGAAATTGTTCAAAGTTTTTCAGACTGTACTCAAGCTCTTCCCCGTCGTTCAGTCCCCGGCACAGAACAATCTGCCCGTTCATTTCAATACCTGCCCGGTGCAGCCTGTCTGCTTTTTCGATGATCTGTCCGGCGAAGCGGTTGTTCAGCATTCGGCAGCGTAGCTCCGGATGTAAGGTGTGGAATGAGATGTTGACCGGTTCCAGCCGGTAGCGGATGATCCGATCCAGATCCTCCTCGCTCATATTGGTCAGCGTCAGATAATTGCCCTGGATAAAGGAAAGCCTGGAATCATCATCCTTGAAGTAAAGAGTTTTTCTCATTCTGTCCGGCAGCTGATCGATGAAGCAGAACACACATTTATTCCGGCAGGAGCGGTACGAATCCATCAGAGTGTTTTCAAAATCAATTCCAAGGTCTTCATCATACTCTTTTTCAATCTGCAGTTCCCACTCTTCACCGTTTTTCTTGCGGATCAGTACCGTGATTTCCTCATCATTGATAAGATAACGATAATCAAAAACGTCTTCTACTGTCTGGCCGTTGATGCTTACCAGCACATCCCCGCTCTCAACGCCAAGATCATCGGCGATGCTTTCCGGCTCCACATAGACAATCCGGTGTTCATGGAGCTCATTTTCCTTTCTGATCTCTTCATCCTGCTCTACGTTTTCAGAAGCGGCCAGATCATTTTTTTCATATTCCGTCAAAGTATCTGCTCTCCAAATCCCAGGTTTTCGCTTTCATAAAAAAAGGCTGTTTTCAGACAGCCTTTTGCAATCAGCCTATTCAGTTTCCGTAACACTTCCCCGCTGTCAGCGAAGTTTCTCCAGCAGCGACTGGATCTTTACGGTCGGCGACTGAATCGGGCTGATGGATACATCATGATTCAGATGATCGATGATGGATGCCAGATACTTGGTCATATCTACTTCTTCATACCACGGGCGTTTCAGAAGCTCCGGAGTGCGGTAAGTACAGTTGGTTGTCAGTACTTTGGTGATATAGCCCTTCTCATAGTATTCATCAAATTTTTCAAGGCCGTCTGTAAACAGTCCGAAGGTTGTAAAGACAAATACCCGCTTTGCTTTTCGCTCCTTCAGCTGGCGGGCTACATCCAGCATGCTCTCGCCGGACGAAATCATATCGTCGACGACCAGAACATCTTTTCCTTCCACGGATGCACCCAGAAATTCGTGCGCAACAATCGGGTTCTTACCGTTCACTATGGTAGAATAGTCACGGCGTTTATAAAACATCCCCATGTCGATTCCAAGAACATTGGCAAAGTAAACCGCACGGTCCATGGCTCCTTCATCGGGGCTGACGGCCATCAGATGATCGCCGTCGATTTTCAGATCCGGCGTGCAGCTGACCAGCGTTTTCAGCGCCTGGTAGGTAGCCATGAAAGAGTCAAAGCCATGGAGGGGAATCGCATTCTGAACACGCGGATCATGCGCGTCAATGGTTACAATGTCCGATACGCCCATGTCCACCAGTTCCTGGAGAGCACTGGCCGCATCCAGCGATTCACGCATGGAGCGCTTGTGCTGGCGGCCTTCGTAGAGGAAGGGCATGACAACCGTTATTCTCTTTGCTTTACCATTTGCCGCATTGATGATCCGTTTCAAATCCTGGTAATGGTTGTCCGGAGACATATGATTTTCCTGACCAAACATCTTGTACGTAAGACTGTAGTTGGTTACGTCCACAAGAATGTACAGGTCACAGCCCCGGACACTTTCCATGATGACGCCCTTTCCTTCTCCGGTTCCGAAGCGGGGACAGGCCAGCTTCAAAAGGTAACTGTCCTCACAGTAACCCCGGATGGGGTTATTCTTCTGGTATTTATGCAGAGGGGTTTCATGGCGGAATTGTACCAGTTGCTGATCAACTTTTCTGCCGAGATCGGCCGCTCCTTCCAGAACGGCTAGTTTAAGCGGTCCGACGGGAATCGGGTTCTCGATGTTCTGTCTTTGTGTACCTTCACTGCTTTTACGCTCAGCCATTTATGTCTGCCTCCGAAAAATATATGCTGAATTCATCCTTGTATCATTCATGAAAATGAAGTACGCCTACTTTATACCATGAGCGGGGAAAATTAGTCAAGTGAAAGGGCTTTACGGCGCCTTTATCTGTATAAATCCGGCCAGCAGGCCGTGATCCGGGCTTCCGGCAGCCCGATGGGAATATAGAAAAGAGCTGTTGCAGCGCGTGCAAAGGTCCGGAAGAGATATATTCTCCTCCTTTACACCGGCCGCAAGAAAATTCTGCCGGCACGCCTCCTGCAGATTCAGCTGGTACTTTTTTTCCGTTCCCCCTGTCTTTTTTTCATAGAAAAGAGCCGGCCAGGTGCTTTCTGCGTATGCCCTTCGGAACCTTTCAATCACATCCCCGCTGACTTCATAGCAGTCCTGGCAGATGGACGGGCCTATGCAGGCGATAATGTCCTCCGGTCTTGTTCCGTACGATCGCTGCATCGACCGCACGGTCTCGCCGCCGATGTCGCATACAGTGCCGCGCCATCCGGAATGGGAAGCGGCAATCACCCGGTGAACCGGGTCCGCCAGAAAAAGCGGTACACAGTCCGCCGAAAAAATGGTCAGGGTAAGCCCGGGCACATTCGTCATCAGACCGTCCACATCCTTGTAATCACGTTCGCGTTCAAACCCCTTGCCGCGATCCTCCAGTGTTACTTTCCTGATATTGGCTGTATGTGTCTGGAAGGAAAAAACGAGGCTGTCCGGGACAAAGCCGGCTGCGATCCCCATTCTCCGATAATTCTCACGGACATTTTCTATGCTCCGGGCTGTCTCATCCTCAAAGGATTCTTTCCCCGGATTCTCCGCCCTGGCAGCGCGGATCAGACTCTCTTTTTCCCGCGCAAAGCTTAGGTTCATGGAGCTTACCGTTCCGCGGCTCACACCGCCGAGCCTCGTGCTTACGGCGTGCATCACCCACTCCTTCTGGGTATCCAGAAGCGGAAAGGTCAAATACGGAGCCGAATCTGTCCGCCCCTCATGTATGGTTATTCTGTCCTTTTCCAGAAGATTTCCTTTTCTCCTGACTTCCATTCCACGGATTATTCTGTGACTGTTTTCCATTGCTTTATCCAGTATTTTTATTCGATTTCAATTTATTGTCCTGTTTCCAATTTATTTTCCTGTTTCGGACGCCTTCTGCTCCGGGTGTCATCCTTTTTGTTCAGTATCCGCCCTCCATCCGGAAAGCATCCCGGTACAAATGAAGGTGATTGCCGGTGATCTCAGCCACATCGAACCGGCAGGGTGTAGTTTCATCAATCTGATGGCGCATCATGTACAGAAGTGCCGTATGCTCCATTGTCTTCTGCTTGCGCTTTCCGACCGCCTCGCTTCCATAGCCGGCGCACGGCGAACGGCGGTATTTAACTTCGACAAATACAAGCACCGGTCCTTCCCGGGCGATAATATCAATTTCACCGGACCGGGCGCGGAAATTTCTTTCCAGAATAGTCCATCCATGGCTCTCCAGACACCGGCAGACGGCGTCTTCTCTGTCTTCGCCGATTTTTCTTTTATTCATTCTTTACACAAAATGCGTGATGAATGTCCGCCGGTGGATATCACAGGGCCCCATTTTTTTTAGCGCAGCAATATGACCGGCTGTCCCGTATCCTTTATTCTTTGCAAAGCCGTATCCGGGATACATACGGTCCAGATCCGTCATCATACGATCCCTTGTCACCTTGGCGATCACGGAGGCGGCCGCGATTGATACGGATCGGGCATCTCCGTGGACAATCGGCACCTGCAGAATATCTGTCATCGGAATTGTCACCGCGTCATTAAGAAGTACCGCCGGCGCTTCCGCAAGAAGACGAATGGCTTCGCGCATGGCTTCATAATCTGCCTGCAGAATATTGATCTCATCGATGCGCTTCGGACCGATGATCCCGACGCCGACCGCGATGGCTTTATACTGGATTTCGTCGTAAAGCTCTTCCCTCTTTTTTTCTGTCAGCTGCTTGGAATCATTCAGTCCGAGGATTTCGCAATTCTCCGGAAGAATCACGGCTCCGGCAACCACCGGTCCGGCCAGCGGTCCCCGCCCGGCCTCATCTATTCCGCATACGAGTCCCTGCGCCTCATACTGATGTTCAAAAACACGCATCTTCTCCAGCTTCTCTCTTTCGGAGAGAATATAAGCCTGACGGCGCATGGCCCGGTGCACAAGCGCCTGAACTCCGCTTCGCTTATCGCTGCTGTATTTTTCAATCAGGCGGCTCAGCTCAATATCGCCGCCACGGTCAAACTCATTCCTGATACTGGCTAAGGAATCTGCCATTTTTGCACGCTCCCTGTATATTTTTTACACCGGACCGAAATCCTTCAGCGGCCATACGGTAAATAAAACCTTTCCGATGATCTGGTCTGTCTCAACATTGCTAATGGAAGGTTCGCGGCTGTCGGTGCTGTCACTGCGATTGTCGCTCATGACAAAAAATTCATTTGTTCGCAACGTGATTGCCTGGTACGCCAGACCCGGATTTTCAATCGTTCCGTAATCTTCTGCCTCTGTAAGTTCAGAGCCGTTAATATAAATTTTACCGTCTGTGATCTGAATGGTTTCGCCCGGAAGGGCAATGATTCGTTTTATATAATTGGTGTTTTCCTGATATTTAGACGGGAATACGACGACGTCAAAGCGCTTCGGATCCGTAAAATGATAGGAAACCTTGTCCACCAGGAGAACATCTTTCTCCTGCAGGGTCGGGTACATGCTTGAATCGGGCATGACGATACGCTCATTTACCATCCGGATCACCAGCAGGATGGCCAGTATGATGAACAGGATGAAAATGAGCCAGCCGGCTACCACCCGGCTTTGTGATTTTCTTTTTGCTTCTCTTCTTCCCATACCGTTCCCTCCTGAGAATATCTTATTCTCAGACACCGGGAGATTCAAGCGATATTTTGCCCAGGCGGGCACTGCGGAAATCATCCAGCAGGATGGCGCAGGCACGTTCTGTGTCAGGCTCATTTCCGGGCCTGACCGCTCCGCGGGCAGAGGCTACCGCGCACAGCAGCTTTGGGTAATCGAGGGACTCATCCACCCGGTATCGCCCGAAAAGAGCGTCAGGATAGTTTTTTTTAAGATAATCGGTCAGAATATGGCAAAGCTGGACATTATCGAGAAGTTCATCCCGGATCGAACCGATCAGGGCGAGTCTTTGCCCCACGGCGGGATCTTCAAACTTCGGCCATAGGATACCGGGAGTGTCCAGAAGATTGATATCCTTATTCAGACGAATCCATTGCTGTCCACGGGTTACCCCCGGTTTATTTCCGGTCTTCGCCGCATTTTTCCCGGCAATGGTATTGATAAAGGTAGACTTTCCGACATTCGGGATGCCGACGGCCATCGCCCGGATCGGGCGTTCCTTCATGCCTCGTTTTCTTTCGCGTTCCCGGATAGCTGCGCAGTTTTCGTTTACGAGTTCAAAAAACGGGCGGACCCATTTTTTCTCCCGGGCGTTAATGCATATGGTCCTTTGTCCGTGATCCTCATAATAGCGTACCCATTCCCGCGTAATCGCTTCATCCGCCAGATCCGCCTTGTTTAAGAGCAAAATCCGGGCTTTATTTTCGGAAATTCTTGAAATGTCCGGGTTCCGGCTCGAAGACGGAACGCGCGCATCTGCCAGCTCGATAACTACATCGACCAGCTTCATGTTTTCCTGCATTTCACGTCTGGCTTTAGCCATATGTCCCGGATACCACTGATAATCCATTTTTTAATTCCTCCTGCTGTAAAAAACACTCGCGTCAGGATTTCAGGAATCCCCGGTGGCTGGACGGGCGGATGACAAACCAGACCTTTCCCTCAATCATGCTGATATCCGTAACGCCTATATTCGAGTTGCGGCTGTCTTCGCTGTTATTACGGTTATCGCCCAGCAGAAAATACCCGGTATCTCCCAGCGTAACCGGCTGGCTGGCAATTCCCGGGTCTGTGATCACCGGAAAATTTTTCTGTTCCAGATATACTTCACCGTCAATATAAATCATTCCGTCCTTAATCTGAATGGTCTCCCCCGGAAGTCCGATGACTCTCCGGATCAGAGAATGACTCGACGTATTGCCGTTGGGTCTGAAGGAAACAATGTCTCCGCGCTTCGGCCCCCGGATCTGATAGGTGAGCGTATTGATCAGCACCGTATCCCCCCCGGAAAGTATCGTGTCCATCCCCTGTCCGACGTTTGTGCGTGTCTGTCCGAAAAAGAACACGCAAACATACGCGATCAGGAGAACAAGGGCAATCTGAAAAATCCAGATAAAAATCCTATACGCCAGGGGACGTTTCGAACGGCGTCCTGCAATCATTTTCTGCTGCTCATCCTCCCTGCGCTTTCTTTCCCGGGGAGTCATTTCGGATTCGTCAGGCTGGGAAGAATAGGTATCCGGTCCTCCGGGGTATTCCGTTTCCGGACCGGTGCTGCCGCCATGCCGGCCGGGTCGTCTTGTATATCTGCTGGAATAATCCATGTCATTCCTCCGGATCTGGGCGTCCGGCCCAAATCATCTGCATACGAAAAGAGAGACAGAAAACTCTGTCTCCCCCGACACATCCTGAAAGTTACTGAACACTTGCCTTAACCTTTGTAGCCTTGCCGACACGGTCTCTCAGATAATTCAGCTTTGCACGTCTTACCTTACCGGCCCGAACAACTTCAATCTTCTCAACACGCGGAGAATGAAGCGGCCAGGTTCTTTCAACGCCTACACCGTTTGAGGTTTTTCTAACTGTAAAGGTTGCGCGGTTGCTTCCGCCCTGCTTTTTAATTACAACGCCTTCGAAAACCTGAATTCTTTCACGGTTTCCTTCCTTAATCAGTGCGGAAACTCTTACCGTATCGCCTACCTTAAACTCATCAACATGTTCTTTCAGCTGAGCATCCTCGATGCTCCTGATAATGTCTTCCATTGTGGGTACCTCCCTGAAATATAGATGTTCTTAATGCACGAAACTGCAACAGAGGACCATCGGTGATTACAACGCGTATTATTTTATCATGTGCCGGGATGCAATGCAAGCGAAAATGCGCTTTCAACTGGCACCAATTTCGTTCGTTTCTCCAGGCCTGTCTTCAGTTTTCCTGCACCCGAATTTCGGAAAGTGCTTTCCGGTCCTGTGGGCTGAGCTGTACCTTTTCCAGTAATTCCGGACGCATCCTGAAGGTGCGCTCCAACGAACGGTCACGGCGCCAGCGGTCCACCCGGGCATGATCTCCCGAGGTGAGAATGGGCGGTACCTGCTTATGGTGCCAGATATCCGGGCGCGTATACTGCGGATACTCCAGCAGTCCGTCCTCAAAGCTTTCGGTTACCGCCGAATCGGAATTGCTGAGTACGCCGGGAACCAGCCGCGAAATGGCATCCATCATTACCATAGCCGGAAGCTCTCCGCCGGTCAGCACATAGTCTCCGATCGATACGGGGTCGGTCACGATTTCCTCCAGGACGCGCTCATCCACACCCTCATAATGACCGCACAGAAAGATCAGATCCTCACCGTCCGCCAGTTCATGCGCCATCCTCTGATTAAAAACACGCCCCTGCGGCGTCAGGAAAACCGTGCGCACCGGATGGCCTATTCGATCGGCCACGCTTTTCCAGCTGCGGTAAACAGGTTCTGCCTGCATGATCATCCCGGCTCCGCCGCCGTAGGAGTAATCGTCCACCCGGCCTTTGCGATGTTCCTCCGCGAAATCGCGGATATTTACCGTTTCCAGAGTAATCAGTCCTTTATCCATCGCCCGGCCGGTAATGGAAGTATGCATTCCGCCCGCGATCATCTCAGGAAAAAGTGTGAGTACGTGAAAATTCATCATGATTCGGTATCTCTCCTTTGTCCTTCGGACCGGTCAGTTCAGCAGGCCCGGGATCACATGGATGGTAACTGTTCCGGCATCAAAGTCAATGTTCCGGATAAAAACCGGCACATTGGGGATCAGGACTTCCTTTCCTTCACGTTCTACGACATACAGATCATTCCCGACAGCTTCCATAATATCCCTGACAGTACCGATTTCTGTTCCGTTTTCATCGACAGCCTTCAGGCCGACCAGATCCGCTGTATATACCCGGTTTTCACCGGGATCCGGTGCTTCCAGCCGTTTCACCCACAGCTCAAAGCCAATCAGCTTCCGTGCTTCCTCCGGTGAGTCAGTTCCTTCAAAATGGACGATGACCATATTCTTAAAGAAACGGACAGACTCCACCTTCAGATCTCTTCCGCCCTCCTGCAGACGGACGCCCGGGCGAACCGCCTTTACCTGTTTTATTTTTTTAAAGCAGTCGGCACTGTCCGTAAAGGGAAATACCTTTACTTCTCCCTTTAATCCGTGAACGGATGTGACGGCGCCGACACGAAGATTTTCAGTCATAACATTCCCCGAAATTATTTAAACGAAAAGCGCCGGAAGGAATGGTTTCCTGTAAACGAAAAACCTTTCCTGCGGCGCGCATGAGATCACTGCAGTATATCAACAATAACCTTTTTATCCATCTTCGATGCTGCAGCTATTACAATAGCTCTGATCGCCTGTGCAATCCTCCCCTGCTTCCCAATTACCTTACCCATATCAGACGGGGCAACACGGAGCTCGATCACAATAGCTTTCTTTGTTTCCTTTTCGGTAACGACAACCTGGCTCGGATCATCCACAAGAGATTTTGCGATTACTTCAACTATTTCTTTCATTAGCTGCGCACCTCTTATTTAACGATTCCAGCTGCTTTCAGAAGTTTTGCAACTACTTCTGTGGGCTGTGCACCTGCAGCAAGCCACTTTTTCGTCTCCTCCTCATCAAATTTATAAGCGCTCGGCTCCTGAGAGGGATCGTAAGTACCAATCTCAGCGATGCATCTTCCGTCTCTCGGAGATCTGGAATCTGCCACGATGATTCTATAGAAAGGAGCTTTCTTCTGTCCCATTCTTCTCAATCTGATTTTTACTGCCATTTTTTTCACCTCCTTATTCATTCGGATATATGTAAAGGTCCGTGCGGAAGCGATAATGCCTCCTTACGGAAACCTGTTTACCATTATTCAATTCAAAGCCGTCAGAACGGAAGCCTGAATTTTCCGCCGAAGCCGCCCCGTTTGCCCTTGCCCTTCATCATGCCGCCATACTGCTTCATGAATTTGCGGGCTTCCATAAACTGCTTTACCAGCTGGTTGACTTCCCTGATGTCCACACCGGCGCCACGGGCAATCCGCTGCTTTCGCGAGACGTTCAGGATGTCCGGATTGGCTCGTTCCTGCGCTGTCATGGAAAGTATAATTGCTTCCGTACGGTTCATCTGCTTTTCATCGACCGATCCCTCCAGCTGCTGCATCTGGGCCGGGCTGACGTTCGGCATCATGGAAAGCACCTTCTGCATGCCGCCCATCTTCCTCATCTGGTTCAGGCTGTCAAGATAGTCATCAAATCCGAAGGAAGCCTTTTTCAGCTTCTGCTCCATCTTTCGGGCCTGCTCCTCATCGATGCTTTCCTGAGCCTTCTCGATCAGGCTCATCACATCGCCCATGCCGAGGATCCGGGAAGCCATGCGGTCCGGATGAAACTGTTCCAGGTCCGTAAATTTTTCACCCATACCCGCGTAGTAAATCGGTCGTCCGCAGGCAGCCCGGATGGAAAGTGCGGCTCCGCCTCTCGTATCGCCGTCGAGCTTCGTGAGAATAACGCCGTCGATTCCCACCTTCTCGTTAAAACTTTCCGAAACATTAACGGCATCCTGACCGGTCATGGCATCGGCTACCAGAAGGCTGATATCTACCGGAGTACTATCCTTAATACGGACAAGTTCCTCCATCATGTTTTCATCAATCTGAAGACGGCCGGCGGTATCCAGGATCAGAACGTTAAAACCGTTTTTCTTACAGTAATCAGCTGCCTGGGAGGCAATATCCACAGGATCCGCCTTATCCCCCAGGGTGAAGACTTCCACGCCGGCTTTCTCACCGTTGATCTCAAGCTGACGGATGGCCGCCGGACGGTAAACGTCGCAGGCTGCCAGCAGAACAGTTCTGCCCTTGCTCCTGAGCCGCGCGGCCAGCTTGGCACAGGTCGTGGTTTTGCCGGCGCCCTGCAGTCCCATCATCATAATAACGGTCAGCTGGGAGGTACTCTTAAGCTCCAGTTCCGCGGTTTCTCCCCCCATTAGTGTCACAAGCTCGTCGTTTACAATCTTGATCACCATCTGGCCGGGGTTGAGTCCGTTCATGACATCGGCGCCGACGGCTTTTTCCTGAACACTTTTTGTAAACTGCCGGACCACCTTATAGCTTACATCCGCTTCCAGCAGGGCTAATTTAACCTCACGAAGCGCTGTTTTAACGTCCGCCTCGGTCAGTCTTCCCTTTCCGCGCAGGTTTTTGAAAACATTCTGAAGTTTTTCGGTTAAGCTCTCAAATGCCACTCTTCAAACTCCTTTTCACAGATCGTTCAGTATTTTGTCGCAGCTCTCAATAATCCTGTTTTTGTCTCCCCGATTGGAAGAAGCCTCACTCTTGATTGTTTTTACTTCCTCCCGGATGCTCAGAAATCGTTCCACCAGCTGAAGCTTTGCTTCGTATTCCGTAAGCTGACGGTCCACGCGGCGAACGAGATCATTCACGTTCTGCCGGCTGACACCCAGAAGAGCGGCTTCATCGCTGCAGGACATATCGTTGCAGACAACATCCTGATATATTTCCTGCTGATGCTTTGTCAGCAGTTCTCCGTAAAAGTCAAATAACAGCGTCCGGCGGACTATATCTTCCATTCAGCGCTCACAACCATTGAAACGAATACTAAACGGGCACTCTGCCTATCATACACGGCAAAATGACGGCTGTCAAGTATTTTTCGTTGACAAAGTTTACTGCCGGCTTACATCTGTATGTCTTCTTCTTTGGGATCATATCCGTGGTCCCGGAGGGCTTTGATAATTTTCTGTTTGTGTTCCGTTCCGAAAGCTTCCAGTGTAATGGTCAATTTTACAGCCGCACTGCGGTTGATGTTGACAAACTGGTTATGCTGCAGACGGATGACATTGCCCTGCTGCTTTGCAATGACGGCGGCTACGTCCACCAGGGCACCCGGCTTGTCCGGAAGCAGCACGGAGATCGTGAAGATACGGTCTCTTTGAATGAGGCCGTTCTGGACGACGGAGCTCATCGTGATAACATCCATATTACCGCCGGAAAGCACGCAGACAATTTTCTTATTCTTTACATCCAGATGCTTCAGGGCCGCCACGGAAAGCAGGCCGGAGTTTTCTACAATCATCTTATGGTTCTCCACCATGTCGAGGAATGCCACAATCAGTTCATCGTCATCCACAAGAATGATATCATCCAGATTTTTCTGAAGGTACGGGAAGATCAGACTGCCTGGTGTTTTAACAGCCGTGCCGTCGGCGATGGTATTGACGGTCGGCACGGTGACCGGTTTCCCGGCTTTGAAAGACGCCGTCAGACAGGCCGCCCCGCTCGGCTCCACGCCGATCACCCTGATTTTGGGATTGAGCAGTTTGGCCAGTGTTGAAACGCCGGTTGCCAGCCCGCCTCCGCCGACCGGAACCAGAATGTAGTCAACCAGCGGCAGTTCCTTGATAATTTCCATGGCGATGGTTCCCTGACCGGTAGCCACGGCCAGATCATCGAACGGAGGGATATAGGTATATCCCTTTTCCTGCGCCAGTTTCATGGCGTACGCCGCACTCTCGTCAAAGACATCTCCCTTAAGAATGACCTCGGCGCCGTAGCTTTTGGTGCGGTTCACCTTGATGAGCGGAGTGGTTGTGGGCATGACGATAACCGCCCTGCACCCGAATGCCCTGGCTCCGTAGGCAACGCCCTGGGCATGATTGCCGGCCGATGCGGTAATAACGCCGCGCTCCCGCTCTTCGTCTGTCATGGTGCTCATTTTGTAGTAGGCGCCGCGGATCTTGTAGGCTCCTGTCTTCTGCATGTTTTCCGGTTTCAGATAAACCTTGTTTCCGCTCTGCCGGCTGAAATATTCGCTCGGGACCAGCTTTGTCTCATTCGTAACTATGGAAACGGTCTCACATGCGTCCTCGAACGCTTCCAGTGTCAGAAATTCCTTTGTCATATACCTTTTCCTCTTTTCAGTTTTCCCTTATTCCAAAGAACCTGTGTCCGCCGCTTCCTTTCAATTACGATTCGGAAACGTCAAACAGGGCGTTGATAAAATCATCAGCGTTGAATTTCTGCAGATCATCGATCCGCTCGCCGACACCGATATATTTAACCGGGATGCCAAGCTGAGAATGAATGGCCACGGCAATGCCTCCCTTGGCGGTTCCGTCCAGTTTGGTCAGAATGAT
>Ga0256404_1009747_pt1 | contig 13612 bp, 12 predicted proteins | sample RumenRJG_01DNA_FD_185990 | JGI IMG/M metagenome (GOLD analysis project Ga0256404, IMG submission 185990) | Bovine rumen microbial communities from Lethbridge, Alberta, Canada - RJG_01 | ecosystem: Host-associated > Mammals > Digestive system > Stomach > Rumen | place: Canada: Alberta | collected...
CAACTGGGTCCTCCGCTTCAGCAGGGAGGCATTTCTCCGCGTCTATGAGTGGATGGAGAAGCTTCTGAAAAAGAGCAGCTGTACACAGAGCGACGAAACAACGCTTCTGGTAATCCGTGACGGACGGAGTGCCGGCCGGAAGAGTTTCATGTGGGTTCACATCACCAGCGAACTTTCAGAGGAAACCCCGATCGCCGTGTTCTGTTATGAACCGGATCGCTCCACAGACCATCTCAGACAGTTCTATGACGACTACGTCGGGCAGATCATCTGTGACGCGTACTGCGCCTACCATACCTTCGAAATGGAAAGGGGCGGCGCGGTTATCGTCTGTGGGTGCTGGATGCACGCCAGAAGACGCTGGGCGGAATCCCTGCGGATCCGGAATGTCCGCGGTATGACACACGAACAGATCGATGCGCTGCCAGAGGCAAAAGCTCTGCGCCTGATCGGGGACATCTACAGGGAGGACCAGAAGCTCAAGGGAAAGAGCGCCGCAGAACGCCTATACGGCCGAAAGACCGCCGTAGGGCAGAAGGTCGAAGCATACTTTGCCTTCCTGAAAGAGTTTGACCTTGAAAACCGGGAACTTCCCGAAAAGCTGCGGGATGCTGTCAGTTATTCCCTGAACCAGAAGGGCTATCTGACCCGCTTCCTAAACAGCGGGAACACTCCGATAGACAACGGAGCATGTTTATCCGAAGGAATTACTTATCCGCATCTTTTCCTGGAAAGCGTTATTACAAGCGGATTCCCGGAAAAAAGATGCGCATAAAACTCACCTGATCCCACATAGTTTTGCCAGTTCGGTGTCATTCTTCCATAAAGGTTTCTCTTCAGAGATTTCTGGCTCTGCTTCTGTGCCAGGAGCCATCTGTTCACGAAGCATCTTTACCGAAGGACTTGCGTAGGACTTCCGGGTTGTCTTGGCGTCGGAGTGTCCAAGGATAACTGCAATTGTTTCGATGGGAACCCCATCCCGGTACCATCCGCTTGCCCGTGTCCTTCTTAACATATGAGGATAAACCCTCTCAGGCAAATCCGGGTTCTCCTTCCGGACAATGTCCGCATACTTCCTGACGATTCGTTCTACATTCCTTTCAGACATCCTGCCGGTCTGTCCTTTGATTACCGTGTAAATAAATGGAGTAGAACGCTTCCTCATATCTTTATGGAACAGAGTATTATACTGTTTAACCAAAGGAACCATCTTTTTTGACAGGGCGACTATTCTTTCCTTGTCTCCCTTACCCCGGACACGGATGTACGGCTCATCAGCAGTTATGTTTACGTCTGACAGGTCCAGCCCTATCAGTTCATCCGCCCTTATGGCTGCGTCATAAAGCAGGACCAGTATCATCTGATCCCGGACGCCTTTTGCAGAAGGTCCTGGCGCTGATAACAGTTTTTTCAAGGTACATTTTTCTTCTATGATCTCCCTGATCCTTGATGGCACGGTAACATAAGGTACTTCGGATATATTCAGGTAGATCTGATAAAGCGACGTTTTCTTTGTGGCGGTATATCTCATGTAGGCGCTTACAACAGCCAGCCTGTGGTTTACCGTGCTTGCTTTATAGCCTTTTTCCACCAGAAACTCCCGGTAGTCCAGCATAAAGTCATACGTCAGGTCTTCAAATCTAAAACGTTCCATTGGTATGGAACAGACATCTGTCACATACCGCCTGAAAACAGTAAGACCGTCCTCATAAGCTTTTGCTGTTTGGGGGCTGTCCCTGTGCTGGACCGGCAGGTAAACATTCAGATACTCCCAGGTCATGGAAAAAAACAGGTTTTCTTTCAGTACCCCTTTCCTCATCTGCGCTTCACCCCCGGTATCACTTCGTCAGACATCCTGTCCTTCCGGCGGAGAATCCTGAACGCATCACTGACCAGATGATAATAATAAAAGCTTTCATCCGGATCTTTGTGCCCGAGGTACCTGCTAAGATAAATGAACATAGCGTTGATGTCAACGCCAGCGAGGATCCAGCTGTTAATCCGGTCTACAACAAAACCATGACGCAGGGAATGAGGCGTTGGGGCTTTATCACAGCTTTTCGAAGACGGTGTCGTGTTCCAGAATTCACGGAACTTCCTGTCTATCGTTGACTTTGAGATATGCGTTCCCTGTTTCCTTCCTGGGAAAAACCAGTAAGGTTCATTTCTGAGACAGCGCTTTAATGAAGCGAAATACTGTTTAATAAGGTCCTTTAGATCCTCCGGGAGATAAACCAGACGGTCTTTTCTGTTCTTGCCGTCATAGATCGTTATGATCCCCTTCTCCAGATCTACATCCGATGCTCTCAGGGAACAGACTTCATTATTCCTCATTCCGCAGCAATAGTATAAGCGGAACATTACTGGATACTCGTCAGCTATCCTGAAATCCGACGGGGTCAGCGATCGTGGTACATAGGAGTCTATTGCATTAAACAGCTGAGAAAGCTCCGTCCCGTCTAATACATGGATCCGTGGATGCGGTCTCCCAACTTTGACCAGCGGGACATCACACACAATGCCATGGGCATTCATGTATATCGCCAGACTTTTTGCGGCTCCGATACGGCTTTCATGACTGCTTTTACCTTCCCCTGGAAGTGCACAAACCCACTTATCGAGTTTTTCGGCCGTCAAATGGATATCGGTAAAACCGCTTTCCATCCAGTAGCGGTCAAGGCGATACAGCTGATAGCCCTTTTCATTATAAATGAATCCAAGGGCACGCTTTTCAGAAATCAGATCCCGGATGTATGATGCAAGGGCACTTTGATACGGGTAGTCCCTATACTGTACCATAGCGCCCTCCCTCCATCAGCAGTCCCGATTCTGACAGGGACAGGGGGCACATGCGCATCCTGTCTTCATCCAGCAGGAGATAATGCCTGAGGGACTGCGTATCTCTCTGGCCCAGAAGATCCGCAACGCCCTGTTTTCCGGTGCCGCGTCGAAGACAATCCGTTGCATAGGTTTTCCTGGTTACGTGGAATCCTGATCCAGGAACCTCCCGGTCAGGGATCGTCCGTCTCAATGCGCTCGTGCAGGCCCCGCGTGTCAGAGGATCGTAGGGTACCCTGTGTTTTATAAAGATGTGGCTACTGGTTGTCATTCCATTGGGCCGTCCCTTTGTGATGTAGAAATAAATGGCATTTCCTACATCCGTGGGCATCGGCAGCAGGATTTCATGACTCGTTTTAACCTGGAGTACCCTCAATGTCTGTACGTCCCAGTCAATGTCTCTGAAACGGATCGAAACGATATCGCTTGCCCGGAGCCCCATCTTCATGCCAAGAAGCATCATCGCTTTATCCCTTAATTCCATAGGTGTCGAACTGCTGGATTGTTTTTCTTTGATCACCCCCTTTTCTTCTGCTGTCAGTGTGACCACTATCTTCTCCTTTGGCGCTGAAGTGCCAGACAAGGCCAGGTGCAGGCCATAAGGAACAAAACCTTTTTGCTCAAGGCGCCGTATAAACTTACGGATCCTGCCGTTATAAGCGTTTTTTCCTTCGGCTGAATTATGACGGTCGCAAAGGTTAAATTCTTTTATACGTTCAGGAGTCAGCTCGGAGAAATCACGCAGCCCCGAATTCGCCAGGAAACGGCAAAACCTCGTTACAGAAGAACGAACCATGTTTATTGTTGACGCAGCCCAGCCTTCTTTTCTTTTTAACAGGAGATACTGGTCAACTTCCTTCCGGCACCAGTGAGGGAGCCCTTCGCAAGAGAGGGGCTTCTCCCTGAAAATCATCTGCGGTAACAGCCCGCCTTCCTTGGTATAAAGATCAAATAGAAACAGGATCCTTCGGGCCTGCTTCCATGCCCCCCCTTTGTGGCATTCTTTTTCACGCACAAGCCATACGTCCGCAACTCCTTTATGATAACCAAGTCCATGCATTTCAAGAAACAACAGGAGATTGTGCAGTACATAGCTTGCTGTTTTACATGGACTTTCGCTGTATCCAGCCGCTTCGAATTCCTTTAAGAATTCAGGGATCACGGCTGCAAACTCTTCGGCAGGAAATAATAAGCTTTCCTGTCTTAACTTTTCCAGTTTTTCGGCCTGGTTCCTGCTGGAATCAGAGATGCGGTAAATGCGGTCATGCATCCGGAAATAGGGATACCATCCTAATCCATGCAGACACAATCCCCGGTCTGCCATAAAAAGCAGGATATCTCCGATTGCATATGTATACCGGGCACTGGCTCCTGCCGAGCGATGTCCATCTGCCCGGCAGTATGATTCCAGTAATTCAAATGAGATCTCTGAAGGGCAGGTGATTCCCTGCTCCTGTATGCGGTAAAGAAATCTTGCGGCACAGTTTTTTATCTGCTCAACAGCACCGTGCGATAAATCCAGTGTGGCTAAAAACCCCGATAATAATTCGTCCCAGGGCTTTTTGAGGTTCTTCTGGTAGGGAAGCGCTACCGGGAAAGAATTAACAGGTTGGATCTCCCCATAAACATACAGGTCAGAAAGGCGGAGCAACGTTGCTTTAAATCCTTTGGGGTGAGGCCCTGTTTCCTTAAGCCACCGGGCCGAGCTTTCATAAGAATACTGGAACCCCTCTTTGATTAAATATAACCTTAATTCAGTAAGACAACTAATTGCGGCATGGTACGCTGTGGATTCCGCCTTACGTTCCACTAAGTAAGCTATGAGTCTTCTGCTGTTTTCATGGAATGCCGGAAGCCAGCAAATCTCTTCTGGTAGTATTTGAGGCAAAGGAATCTCAAAAAAACAGATATTTCTGGGCCTGCCCATAACTACGCCACCTCCTTAAGTTTGATGACGTAATTGTAAGTCTGACCTGGTATCTTATGCGTATCTTTTTCCCAGGAAGCCGCCTGCAATAACGCTTTCCGGGAAAAGATGCGGATAAGTAATTCCTTCGGATAAACATGCTCCGTTGTCTATCGGAGTGTTCCCGCTGTTCAGGAAGCGGGTCAGATAGTCCTTCTGGTTCAGGGAATAACTGACAGCATCCCGCAGCTTTTCGGGAAGCTCCTGATTTTCAAGGTCAAACTCCTTCAGGAAGGCAAAGTATGCTTCGACCTTCTGCCTTACGGCGGTCTTTCGGCCGTATAGGCGCTCTGCAGCACTCTTTCCCTTGAGCTTCTGGTCCTCCCTGTAGATATCCCCGATCAGGCGCAGCGCCTTTGCCTCTGGCAGCGCATCGATCTGTTCGTGTGTCATTCCGCGAACATTCCGGATCCGCAGGGATTCCGCCCAGCGTCTTCTGGCGTGCATCCAGCACCCACAGACGATAACCGCGCCGCCCCTTTCCATTTCGAAGGTATGGTAGGCGCAGTACGCGTCACAGATGATCTGCCCGACGTAGTCGTCATAGAACTGTCGGAGATGGTCTGTGGAGCGATCCGGTTCATAACAGAACACGGCGATCGGGGTTTCCTCTGAAAGTTCGCTGGTGATGTGAACCCACATGAAACTCTTCCGGCCGGCACTTCGTCCGTCACGGATTACCAGAAGCGTTGTTTCGTCGCTCTGTGTACAGCTGCTCTTTTTCAGAAGCTTCTCCATCCACTCATAGACGCGGAGAAATGCCTCCCTGCTGAAGCGGAGGACCCAGTTGTCCATGGTCTGGCGGGACAAAGCGGCTCCAAAGCGCGCGAATTCACCTTCCTGCCGGTTCAGCGGAAGGTGCATGGAAAACTTGTTGCTGAAGACGCCGGCAAGAAGCGCGTGTGTCGCGTCTGATCCCGGAAGTGCGGTGCATCGGGGCGGTATGCAGGCCAGATCCTTGCCCGGGCCAACAGCCAGCACCGGTGTACAGGTGATATCCGCGTATACGATAGCAGGAATGTACCCTTTCCTGGCTGTTTCGTGCCAGCCAATCAGTGTCCAGCTGCCCTTCCCGTAAATCCTGTCAATCTCTGCTTCATCGTACTCATACCGGATTCTTCTCGGAAGTGCAGAGAAATCTTTTGCCCGTTTTCCTTTCCGGCGCTTCCCGCGTTTGTGTGCCTTCTCCGGCTGCTTCGGGTTGCTGGCTGCTGTAAGGCTCTGGGATTCCCCGTCCGGATCCGCGTCCTCAGACAGCGGGTCTTCCGCCTCCCCTGGCGAGGCCTTCAGAAGGGCTGCTGTCTTTTCCGTCTGGCGTCCGAAGATCTCGTTGCTTTTCAGGGTGTTCTGGCCTGCCTCGTGGGACAGCTTTTCCTTCAGTTTCCGGTTCTCCTCCCTGAGTCCTTTCAGTTCATCAGACATCTGGCGGAACAGGAGGGAAGCTTCCTTTTCTGCCTTCAGACGTTCTTCTTCCCGCGCCCGGTATTCCATGATTCTTTCTTCTGACGCCAGCAGCAGACGGCGCAGCTCTGCTGCGTCGTCTACCGCTTCGATTTTCCGTCTGTAGGCTTCCAGTTCCGCTTTCATCTCTTAAGGCTCCACCTTGTACGGCCGGGGTTCTGTTACGCGTTTTCTGACTGAATCTTTTCCCGGATCAGCGCTTTGATTGCTCCCTGCTTGGAACTTTGGCGCTCCAGCCATTCCAGGATGTCCTGGTCTGTCCGGGTATTCAGTTTCATGTAGAATCCCGTTGTATTCGCCTTGTCGTACTTGGCCTGGGCCTTTGTGTGTGATGCGGTTGCTGCGGTTTTATCCATCATGGCATAGTTCTCCTTATAGTAGGTATATACCTATTATAGCTCCTTTTATGCCATAATGCAAGCTCTTTTTTCACTTTTTTTCAGGTTTTTCGCGGGTTTCCGCGCTGGCTGTCACCTCCCGGATACTGCTCTCTATTTCAAAACCTTCCATGAGGTTCAGGTACTGCTCCCTTGTGACAAGGCGCATGTCTGCCGCTTTTCTCGGCCACTTGAACCGGTTTTCTCCGCTCAGCCGTTTGGTCAGGAGCAGGTATCCGTCGCCTTCATACAGAAGCCCTCTGATCCTGTCAGTCCTTGTCCCACAGAAGAGGAACAGTGTCCCTTTTTCAAGAGGGTCCATTCCTCCCTCCAGGCGGATGATTGACGCAAGACCGTCAATCCCTCTCCGCAGGTCTGTCCGGCCGAGTTTCAGGACAACCTTCCGAATCCCTCCGCATTCCTTAAGCATCCAGGATCACCTTCATGACTGTACGAAGGGTTTCTTCCCTGATGTTGCTCCCGATCAGGAGCCTGCACCGATCGGTTTCCAGCACCAGTTCCGGCGCGGATATCTGTGTACCCCCGCTTTGTGGCTGAATAGCTTCGGCCGCCGGTACTTTCAGCTCTGCGAACGCCGGCTCTGCAGGGACCATCATTGCATTACCGATCCGCTCTGCTTCCTTGAGCCTCAGCTTCCGCTGCCAGTAGTACAGCTTTCGCAGGCGGATGCCATGTTCCTCGCACCACTTCTTTTTGCTGGTACCGCTGTTGTTGGCCTCTAATACGATAGCTGCCCACTGGCTGATTCTGATGTCGTTCACCTGCTGATCCATAAGCCACCTCCAGATATGATTGTCTATAGCTTATCGGAAATGGGAAATGCAGCATAGATACCGACTATTTGACGCTTACGATTCATCTATTCCAAATAAAATAACAATGGGGTTCCGCACATTCCTCAGCGGAGCCCCATTGCCATTAGTCATTTGCTTTTAAATTCCCAGTTTCCCCTTGATCTCCTCTACAGACATTCCGCTTGCGCTAATTGCTTTGAGAAGTTCTTTCTGTGCCTTCTTCTCTTCATCGCGTTTTGCTTTTGCTTCTGCGGCGCGCTCTGCTTTTTTCTTTTTATCGCTCAGATCCTTTAATTGCTGTTTCAACGCTGTCTCAGCCGCATTCAGCTCTTCCAGCTTTGCCTGGAGTTTTGCCTTTTCTTCTTCCACCTTCGCAATTTTTCTGTTCAGCGCTTCTTCTCTGGTTGCTCTCGGTTTCCTCTCTGCCATAGTCTGTTTCCTCTCTTATAATGATGTGTCAGTTAACAGGTAGTGCCGGGGTGTTTCACGATCAAATTGAATTGTTTCATAATGCTTTATTGCCGCTAGTAAATCAAACTGCTGTGTGAATAGGCTTTTGACCTTAATATCATATTAGCCCAATTTTCGGAAAATGAAAAGTGCTGTTTTAGTCAATATTAGGACATATAATACTCAGATCAAGGGGCGGAAAACATCTGTCGTAGTTCCTGTTTCGATGTCTCCTCGCTATGATCGAGTTTCCATTAACTACCACTTTGCATACTCTGATTTAGTCACAAATTTTACTTGCCAAAGCAGATAATCCACAAGTTCCGGCTTTTGATTTCCAAACTCCTTTCTGGCAGCGATCGCATCCACTTTAAAGTCCGGGGCCATTTCTGCAAATTTGTTGTCGTCAAACGTATTTTCAATGTCCTCTATAATCTTTGGTTCTATGGCTTCCCAAAGAACACCTTGTTCCAGAAGCAAAGACAGTTTCGTATGTTCCAGGAATTCCGCTTTATCAGCTGCTGTCATTTCAGATATTTTCTTACGCATAATCGCTTCCTCTTCAGCTCTTCCTCTTCAGCTCTTCCTCTTCAGCACTTCCTCTTCAGTGCTTCCTCTTCAGCGCCTCCATCACATGCCGCTCTTTCATTACCACTAGAGCCACTGCGTAGCACCCGCAGAACAAAACACCAGTTGCAAGAATACGATAAAAACATACCAACGCCGGTGCAGGTGCCCCATACCCGGCGCCAACCCGCAGAGCAGCCATCGCGCACACAGCCAACAGATTCGCCAAAACGATCTTCCAGAGCTCCAGGCCCTGTAGATACTGTCCCAACTCGCCCCTTAAATACAGTACCTGGGCCAGGAACACTGTGATTTCAGCAAATACCGTGCCGATCACCGCGCCCACTGCCCCGAGTTTCGGAATGAGCAGCGCGTTCACCACCAGGTTCACGCAGGCACCATAGATGGTAGAGCGGGTGGTCTCCTTCTCTCTCCCGCCGGCCACCAGGATCTGCATGCCCATCACGTTGGTGAGGCCGATTAAGAGAATGGTAACAGAAATGAGCCTCATAGGAAGAATCGCTTCTGCGAAGCCCTGTCCGGAGAGGAAATAGATTACCTGATCCGCCATGAACAGGAGATACAGCACCATGGGTGCCGCAGTCAGGAACACAAAGGAAAAGTTCAGCGCGATCAGTTTCCGGAAAGACTCCCGCTTTCCCTCCCCAAGGTAGTGGGAGGCTCTCGGAAGCAGCACGCCGCCAAGGGCCGTGACAATGTAAATAGATACCGTTTTCAGCCGTGTAGCCGCCGCGTAAAAGCCCACCTGCGCATCGGTGGAGAGAAAGCCCAGCATGACCACGTCCATGTTGGTGTAGATGCTGATGGCCACATTCAGGGTAAAGAAGGTAAGCACCGGCTTCAGGTACTCAGAAACAGCCTCCCGAACGGTCACCTTCGTTTCTTTTGTGAGGAAGCCCCTGCTGCCCCCGAGCCTTCGGAGCATCTGGATACAGTTCAGCACCGCCGGGGCACCGTTTCCAACTGCAATGGTCACACCATAGAGCAGGTAGTCCCCGCTCCCGTGCACCAAAAGAAACAAAAGCGCCACAGAGAGGAGGCGGCAGCCAATGTCCCTCGCCGCCACATAGCCGTACTCCTCCAGGCCCTTAAAGAACCAGTCTCCCCCTACCGCGTTCAAAAGAACCGGCAGCGACACCACCAGGAAGAGCATCGGGTCCTGTCGGAACCGGGGAACCAGGACCAGGAGCACGAGGAAGATGCTGTAAGTGACGACGGCTGTCACGAGATTTAAGGTGATCAGCCCCCGCACGGTTCGCTTCAACTTCGCCTCGTCGTCCCGACAGGCCGCGCAGGCCCGGAGCCCGAAGGTGGGTATGCCAAGCTGGGCGAACATCATGAGCCAGTTCGCCACATAGCTCGCGAAGATCGCCTTTCCGTAGCTCTCAGCCCCCAGCACCCGGGTGGCGTAGGGATAGGTTAAGAACGGCGTCAGGACCGCAGAGAGATTCAGCGCCGCATTCATTATAAAGTTGTAGCGGATGCTGTGCTCCTTCTGCTTCATGCCGTTTCTTTTCCTCTTCCCCTGACGTATCGCACCAGCAGCGTTCCAACACCCCAGGTCACGATCATCCCAATGAAAAATCCCAGTGAATTAATCCAGATGTCCATGATGGAGCCCCAGCGGCCCGGCGTGACCAGCTGAACAGACTCGTCCAGAAGCCCCATCAGAGCGCCTGTTCTCAGCAGGGACGCAAGCACGGACCAGGAAACGCTTTGAATGTCCCCTGGCAGTGTGATTCCCTTCGCCTCCTGCAGCTTCATGGTCTCGTAGAATACCATCAGCATGGCAAGGCAGGCATATTCCAGGAAGTGACCAATCTTCCGCACAATGGCATGGGCCAGCACCCAGGGGAGCTCTCCCAGGGCGACGCTCATCACTTCACTGTTTTTGAAGATGAAATAAGCCACTGACTGACTTTCCACCTCGGAGAGATCCCCTGGGATCATCGAGTTGCAGACGATAAAACCCAGCAGCAGTGTGATCAGTATTTTCAGAATCCTGATCCGCTTTTTCCTGCCCTCTCCGAGAAAACACGCCAGAATCCACTCCGCAATTCCTGTCATTTCAATAATCCTGTCCTTCTGCCAACCACTTTGTCCTTCGCGAATAATAGAATAAGTCCAAGAAGAGAAAGTGCGGCTCCTGGCAGTAACCATTTCACATGATGCTGAAAAACCAGATGGTTTTCTCCCTCTTCCAGAGGCAGGCAGATCAGGCAGTTCTCGAAGAGCTCCGGCTGAACCTTCCGCCCGTTGTTTGTGATCTCCCATCCTGCGTCATAGGGAATCGAGGTAAAGAGAATCTCTCCTTCCTTTCCCTCTGCAGTGATCTCAACCCTGGTCTTCCCAACCGAAACCTGCTCCGCTCTCCGGGATTGGATTGCCTCTGTCACCTCCCGGAACCGTTCCAAATTCAGTCCGTAAAACTGAACCTCCTGAATCTTGTCCAGATGCTCTGCCTTCAGAGACACGGTTACCTCTTCAGGCCTCCCTGACGCCTCCAAAGAGCTTCCATTATCAGTCCCCGTTTCGCTCTCCGGAACCGGAACCGAGAAGACCTTCACGGCCTGTGTCCTGGAATAGGGAATCGTCAGGACCTGATTTAGATTCAACGTCGCGTTCAGGTCCTCTGACGTGGGAATATTCCCGAAAACCGCATATTTGCCATTCGGAAGCTGCAAGTGATAAGTCACCTGATTTCCGGAGGTTTTCTCTTCTGTATACTCCAGCCGTTCCATCACCGGCGTCTCGTTCCCGCTGAGCACCTTGTAGACAGCATTCCAGTACTCGAAGGGATTTGCGCCCTCCACCCCATCATGACTCAAAAACAGACTGCCAGAAAGACTCTCCGCGGTAAACGCCAATGGCAGCGCAAAGGGATTCTCATAGATCGCTTTTCCGTTCTTCTTCTCTGCTCCCGCACTTCTGCGGATTATTCCAGGCACCGAATAGGGGGACAGCAGATACTTCACGGACAGCAGCGAATCGACCGGAAGCAGGAAGGTGTTCTTTGCCAGAAGGCAATCCATATAGACAGGATAGCCCAACTTTTCCAGCATGCGGAACTGGGTGTTCTGAGAACAGGACGTGTAATTCTCTACCGACGGGTAGCCGAAGGCCATGCTCTCGTTCAGATTCGCTGTCGGTCCCTGGTAGTTCATGGAGCGGGTCATAAGCTGGGTCATCCGGAACGGGCCCGGTAATTGATTCTGAGCTCCCTGGTCCTGAGCCCCCTGATCCAGTTTTCGGACATCTTCCACCAGTTCCTGCTGATTCCTGTTATAGGACGCAAAGACTTCTGCGCCGGGGCCCAGGTATTTCTTCTGTACGAAGCAGCCGTTCAGGACCAGATCCACGCACCAGATTCCAAGAAGCACCGCCACGCAAAGCCTGAAGTGCCATCTTCTTCGAAGCGCGATGACCAGAAGAAACACCGCTATCAGGATTTCCAGGCCCAGGTTGAAGTGCCGCGGGACCTCGTGCGGAACCGCAAAGTCCAGGAGAAGAATAAGAAGAAAAACGCTTCCAACGCCCTTTAAAAGCTGTCTTTCTTCCGACTCCGTAATCTCTGCATAGAACCTGGCGGCGGCAAAGATCAGCGCGGCGTTCGCCACATAGGCATAACGGTAGCAGTAGCTCTCCGCATGCTTTAAGAGAGAGAAAACGAGGAAGAGCGGCTGCCAGTAGAAAATGAGAAGGGAGAACAGAAGCAGGGCCCCGTGAACCCGCTTCTCTCTACTGGAAAGCGTCTTTAAAGAGAACAATCCAATGCAGCCAATCAGAACAGCTGATCCACAGAAAAGCGCCGGATATCCATACGCACTGGCTTCTCCAATGGACCAGGCGTGAAGAAACGAAAGGAGATTTCCTGTAAAGATGGGCCGGAAATCTCCCCAATCGAGACCGCTTCCCTTCCCCTGCCGCAGATCCCAGACTGCCGGAAGGAAAAGAACTGCGCTGATCAGAAGCCCGATCCCGACAGAACAGACAAACTTTACCAATGTTTCCACAGGCGATGCCTTAGCTTTAGCCTCTGCCCCGTCTCCCAGAAAATACTCTGCAGCAAAAAAGATCGCCGCAGCCAGGCAGTTGATGCCACCCGTATACCAGTTCACCAGAACAGACAAGGCAATCGCGATGCTAAGCAAACGACCGCGCCCGTCTCTTTGCAAGCGATAAACACCAAGGAGCACCATGGGAAGCATATAGACGCCGTCCAGCCACATGAAATTGCTTCCCTGAGAGAAACTGTACTGCATGAGCCCGTAGCTCACAGACAGTCCCCAGACAAAGCAGGCATGAAGCTTTTGAAAGCGATTTTCCAGATAGAATGCCATCAGCGCTCCACAACAGGACAACTTTAGAGCCAGCATCAGGCTGAAGAAAAGATGCAATTCTGTCTTGTCAAAGAAATACAGGAGCAGGTTAAAGGGAGACGCAAGATAATAAGCAAACAGCCCTACCGTGCTCTGCCCCAACCCGCAGTGAAAGGAATAGAAAAGTGACTGCTTTCCGTCCAGGACATCCTTCATCCAGGCAAGGAAATCGATGTACTGGTAGTAGGCGTCATCTTTTAAAAGAGAAGCGGTCCCTTCCTGAGATAAGAAGGCGACGCCATTGATTTTTAAGACAATTGCATAGAGTACGAATACAGTGATGGCAGACAAAACAGGAAGCACCCAGCTGGTCCTTCCGCAGAGCAATCTGCTTTCTGTTTTGTCTACCTTTAAAGTAATATTCATCACTTGATCAATGATAAACCTATGATTTGAGTGATTACAAGTCTGTAAATATTATTCCACCGTCACACTCTTCGCCAGATTCCGCGGCTTATCCACGTCAAGTCCCCTGTTGACCGCCAGGTAGTAGCCCAGCAGCTGCAGCGGGATCACCGCCAGGGAGGTGGTGAAGTGCTCGTCGGTCTTCGGCACGTAGATCACGAAGTCCGCCAAGTCCTCGATGGAGTAGTTTCCGTAGGTGGTGAGGCCGCAGAGGTAGGCGCCACGGCTCTTCACCTCCACCATGTTGGAGACGGTCTTCTCGTACAGCGCCCCCTGGGTGGTCACGCCCACCACCAGGGTTCCCTGGTCGATCAGGCTGATGGTGCCGTGCTT
>Ga0256404_1009749_pt1 | contig 13610 bp, 11 predicted proteins | sample RumenRJG_01DNA_FD_185990 | JGI IMG/M metagenome (GOLD analysis project Ga0256404, IMG submission 185990) | Bovine rumen microbial communities from Lethbridge, Alberta, Canada - RJG_01 | ecosystem: Host-associated > Mammals > Digestive system > Stomach > Rumen | place: Canada: Alberta | collected...
GACAGAAATATTCGTGGAAGTCATTTGCAGAGTTAGAAAATGATCCTAATGTAATGGAAAAGAATGACGATGTCCTGGGATTTGTTAAAGCAAAGATGAAATAATTCAAAAAAATAAAGAAGCTCATGAATTGGTTAAAGAATGGGTGAACATTTATTCTTCAGAGCTTCAGAAGATGTGGGATAGTCAGAAAATCGATAAACTGCCGCCGCTTCAGTGAGGTGATTATATGATACCAAGGATTAAAACAATTGTTGCTGAGCCAAATTGGGAATTGCTTGTAACCTTTGATAACGGAAAGACAGTTCTGTATGACGTAGAGGACGATATAAAAACGATTCCCGATTTTCAACCCCTTCGAACTGAAACGGGATTGTTTGATAACTTCCAGGTTGATGACAGCCGTACATGTGTGTTTTGGACAGACCGGATTGATCTGCCAAGTGATACTCTTCTTGAATATGGGAAAAAAGTAGAAAGTAAATCAAAAGATTCTGTTCCGGGATGACGAATATAAGACGACACAGTTGCGACGTTCAATGTCGCAATTAGTTCGGAAAAGCCAGGCGACCGAGATCATATTGTACAAAAAAAGAACAGTTATGAGCCCTTTCGGGGTGCTTTTGAGGCTGGGTTTTAGTGCAATTTGCACAAAGGGTAAATCGGTTTGTGACGGGTGCTGGTTATAGGAATAGCAGGGAGAGCGAAAGAAAAATCATGAAGTCTGTGAGGATATCTGAATTATGAGGCTGGATTACATTGCAATTATTGTGAGTTCAGAAAAGTGCCTGGAGTTTTATCATAAGCCGGGATTTGTAGAAAGCAAAAGAATCGCCCGGTCTAATGATTCAGTTGTATTTATGAAGACTGAAGATACAACGCTTGAGATATTTATTGATTCCAGACATCCGGAGAGAAGGAATGATCCAGAGACTTTAGGATTACGACATATTGCCTTTGTCGTAAGTAATCTGGATGAACTCGTTACAAAACTGGATTAGAACGGATTGGTTCGGCGGACGAAGCACATTCACGAAGGACTATGACGGCCAACCAATCGAATTAATAGAGGAACAGCTCCATGAGCAAGAAAACTGATTGGAAAAAGTTAATAGGAATTTCATCAGCGGTTCTTGGAACTGCTTTTGTGGTAACCAGTCTGGTTGCGAAGAAGAAAAAGCCGGAGTCCGTTTATGATGATCAGCCGGAAGAGAAGAATCCGGTTGAGGGAAAGAAAGTAGAATTCGTAGAGGATAGTAGCGAACCAGAGAATGCTGATGGAGTGAGAGGACACCTTGAGATAGTTGGTGAATCAGCTCATGTTCCGGGTTTATATGAGAAGCATGTGAAGAGAGCACTCGATGTAGCCCTTTCTTTTGGCGGTTTGGTAGTTCTGAGCCCGGTGTTACTGGGAATCAGTATTGCTATCAAGATCGATGATCCGGGCCCTGTACTTTTTACACAGAAGCGAGTGGGACAGAATAAGCAGTACTTCAAACTTCATAAATTCAGAAGTATGAAGATGAGCACACCGCATGATAAACCGACGCACATGCTTGAAAATCCGGATCAGTACATTACAAAGGTCGGAAAGTTCATAAGAAAGCACAGCCTCGATGAGCTTCCTCAGATCTGGGATATCTTCATTGGGAATATGTCTGTTATCGGACCGAGACCTGCTCTGTGGAACCAGGATAAGCTGACAGCTGAGAGAGACAAATACGGTGCGAACGACATCAAGCCGGGGCTGACCGGCTGGGCACAGATCAATGGAAGAGACGAGCTGGAAATAGAAGATAAAGCAAAGCTTGATGGGGAATATGTACGGTCTGAAGGACCGGCAATGGATTTGAAGTGTTTCCTGGGTAGCCTTGGTGTATTTGGCGGGGATAAGTCCGTTGTTGAAGGCGGGACTGGGGAATTACATAAAGAGCAGAGAGAAGCCAAAATAGTAGAAAAACCTGTTGTAGATATTATTGCCGAGAAGACGATACCAGTATCCCTGCCAGATCACATCAATGTCCTTATTGGCGGCAAAGGCTCATATATTGGCACTACAGTTAGGGATTTTCTTCTCAAAGATCCTCGTTATTCCGTCATGGAACTCGACATGCTCGATCCTGCATGGAGAGATTTCGATTTTTCGTCTTATGATGTCGTTTATCAGGTCGCCGGTATTGCTCACCAGAAAGAGACCATTGAGAATGCACACCTCTATTATGAAGTGAACCGTGATCTTGCAGTTGAAGTCGCCGAGAAGGCAAAGGCTGCAGGCGTCAAGCGTTTCATCTATATGTCATCTATGTCTGTGTACGGCCTTGAGCAGAGCGATGAGCTTATCAGTCTTTCCACACCGACGAATCCCACAACGAACTATGGCTGGAGCAAGCTTCAGGCGGAGCAGAAGCTGAGAGAACTGGAGGACGAGAATTTCTCCATTTCTTTTTTGCGTCCGCCAATGGTTTATGGCGAGGGCGCTCCTGGCAATCTTGAGAAGCTATTCAAGGCTGTCAGAAAAGTGCACGTATTCCCAACTATCAGAAACGAGAGAAGCAGTATATCTGTAGATAACTTGGCTGATGGTGTTAAGAAGATTATTGAATGCGGATATTGTGGAGTAGTCATTCTTCAAGACAACAAGTATCGCTGCACTACGGATATCGTCAGAGATGAGATGGCTAAGGAAGGTGTAAAAGTCAAGTTTACGACGGCTTTTAATCCGGTTATTAGAGCGATGATCGGAAAAGTGGATGTAGCCACCAAGGCGTTCGGGGATTTGAAGTATGAGATGAGTACAGATTGTCAAATAAAAACTACAAAAATTGTTAATCCTAAACGAGTATTAATGCTTGGTCATCTGGCATATATCATTGCAGAATTCAATGTTCCTAATATTAAGCTTCTTAGAGAGATGGGCTATGAAGTTGACGTTGCTTGCAATTTTAAACCAGAATACAACGAACTTATGTCGGCTGAGAAAATAGAGTGGCTTAAGAAGACTCTTGACGACATGGGTTGTAAATATTTTCAGATTGATTTTAATCGAAATCCAGCGCATATCAAACAGAATATCAAAGCTTATGAGCAGTGTATGGAATTAATGAAAACGCGAAATTATGTTTTTATGCATTGCCATAGCCCTATTGGCGGAGCTATTTCTCGCGTTGTTGCTCATAAGTGTGGTGTTCCTGCTATTTATACCGCTCACGGCTTCCATTTTTACGATGGAGCACCCAAGAAGAATTGGTTCATTTATTATCCGATAGAGAAGGAACTGAGCCGCTGGACAGATGTACTTATTACTATCAATAAGGAAGACTACAAAAGGGCAAAGAAGGAATTTCATGCCAAGAAGACTGTCTATATTCCGGGCGTTGGAATCGACACTCATAAGTACGGCTTCAAGATCCTTACTGATGAACAGATACAAGAAGTAAGGAAGAACATCGGGGTCAGCGATGATCAGGTTTGGCTTTTGTCTGTCGGCGAAATGAACGAGAACAAGAATCACGAGACTGTGATTAAGGCTATCGGTGAGCTGAGTGATGACGACAAGAAGAAGGTTTTCTACACGATTGCCGGGCAAGGCGACAAGCAGGAAGAACTCCAGAAGCTGATAGATACTTTGAACCTTCAGGACAATGTTAAACTTCTTGGCTTTAGGGATGATGTTCCGAAACTCTATGACGCAGCAGATATTTTCATCCATCCTTCCTTTCGGGAGGGACTGTCTGTCGCACTTATGGAGGCCATGAGTTCCGGTCTTCCTGTCATTGCCAGCAGGATTCGTGGTAATGTAGATCTTGTCGATGATGAGGGCGGCGAGTTGTTCGCCCCGCAGTCTGTGGAAGAGTGCAAAAAGGCAATAAAGAGTTTGGTAGATAAAACGACTGAAGAAAGAGCAGCCGTTGGTCTTTACAACAGAAATAAGATAAAGCATTTCGACAGCGAGACGGTTGAAAAAGCCATCAAGGAAATATATGGCGAGATTCAGTAATATTCCATCTCGTTGTTGATATCTTTTGGGGAAAATGTAGGTTGGTATTTGTATGACTACTGTAGACATTGATAATAGAGCGTTGTTTTATCAGGCTCTAGCAAAAGGAATAAATTTATTTACGGGAGCTGGCTTTTCAGTACTTCCTTCTCCGTCAGGAAATTTTTTGCCGACTGTAAGTAATCTGTTGCCAGAGATATGTAGTGAATTTGCAATAAATACAAGTTTCTCCAATGATATAGAAAAAGTAGCGTCGATATTAAAACTTAGAAATAAGGGACCATTCGATAAATATTTAAGAGAAAAATATACAGTTTCTGATTATAACCCTTTATATAATGTCTTAAATAAAGTCAATATTCACTCGTTTATCACAACAAATATCGATAATCTATTCCCTAGTGTAATAGATAACAGTAAAAAGTACTATCTAAATTCTAGCGCCACCCATGGGGCTGCTAAAAGAGATGGAATGCTGATAGAGTTTACACCGCTTCATGGCTATGTAAAAGATTTGGATTCGGAACTCTATTTTGGCAAATTTGAGCTGAACATTGTAGGGCAGATAAATCGATCGCTGTTTGAAAGTGCAAAGACCGATATGATGCGGTTCCCAACGTTGTTCTGGGGATATGGATTTCATGATGGAAGCGTATTAAATGCATTAGCAGATGTAATTTCCAGTAAACAACAGGATATTTGGGTACAATGCAGACCTAATGATGATATTGATTACTATAGAGCATTGGGGCTTAATGTAATCATTGCCGATACAGAATCTTTACTACGCGATATTGAAGCGAACATGGAAGATGGTGATGAAGATACAAGTACTTCTCAAAGTCTAGATGATAATTCTGTATGGATGCAATTTAAAATTCCAACGCTCAATGCCGTTGAAAGTCTTTCTGTCGATGCGTACTATACTCGCGGTATTACACATTGGTATTACATTCTTTCAGACCAAGCATATGTTACGGAACTTGTCAGTACAGTGATGAATTGCTCACTTGAGCATAAAAATGTAGTACTTGTGGGAATCCCTTTTTGTGGAAAAACCACGTTGCTCATGCAAATAGCACAGAGGGACAGAAGAACTACTTATTTTATTGATAGACCAACTTTAGACCAAGCAAAGCTTTTGATTAGAAATATTAAACCTGACCAAAAAGCGGTTCTTTTAATAGATAATTGTGCAGAAGATATGAGGGCGTACGCATTGTTGGCAAATCAGCCTAATATTTTGACGATAGCGACATCTGATGAAAGCGTATTCGAACAATCGAAGCACTTGTTGTCTGCAAGAATTGAAAGAATTAATTTTGATGATCTTTCAGAACTTGAGGCACAGAGTATCTACAACTTTATCCCTGAAAAGTTTAGAAAAGATAAGTTTACCTATAAAGAAAATTCGACAGATAAATATTCCATGCTTGAATTTATGTCTTCAAATATTAGTGATGCTCTTACAGAAGACCGAATTCATGAAATGCTACAAAGGGCAAAGAATGCCGATGAAATATCTTTTGAGCTCATTTTGCTTACAACATATCTAATGAAGAATAAATCGGCTTTATCGACAGATGTCTTGTTCTATTATTTAGGAGATACTTCTTACGATGAAATCCTTAAATACTTGGAAAAAGTCGCAGGCTATTTAAACGAGTTAGATTTACACCTTTATCCAGATGCTGATGATCAAGATTATTTCTCTTTAAGATCAAATTTATTTGCCTATTATTCAGATAGAGTTTTACAAAAGTATTATAAAAAAGATTATGGTAGTGTAGTTGCTAGATTGATTCATGAGGTTCCTAGTAGTTGTATTTACAGGTATTTTGTATTTAAGCGAACCGCATTTGATTCGGAATTTTTTTATAAGCTTTATGGAACGGATGCGGAATCTCTTTATAATGAAATATACGGCTTTGATCCTAGCGGATATACACTGCAGCAAAGGGCACGATACAAGTCAAAGTGCGGGGATTTTCAAGATGCGTTTGTAGATATTGATAAGGCAAGCGTAAAGTTGAGTGATAATTTCAGCATAAAAAATACAAAAGCGATTATTTTATTCGAAGCCAATAAAGGAAAGAAGTCTTCAGAAGCTATTAAAGCGCTACATGAAGCGATGCTAACGCTGGGAGATTGCTATCGCAGCGATAAACGAAAGGCATATCATGCAAGGGTTTTTGCTGAATTTGCAATCTACCTTGCAGATGAATATAGAGATTCACAGTACTTGGAACAAGCACAAACCTGGTTGGAATCCGTAATAAACAAAGGGGAATATACATCACATCATGCGAGATGGCTATTAGGACAGTTAAGGCAAAGACAGTTAGAGTGATCTTAATGAAAGCTTGAAAATCAAAAATATTACAAAATAGGTGTTAAATTTCTTGGAAAACAATAACGAAGAGATTGTAACAGTGAATGTGTGATTTAAACGTATTTCTTCTGATAAAGTGAGATAGATATTGTACTCTATAATTTAGGGTGATAATAATTGTAAAAAAAGGAAAAGATGGAAACAGAAAAAAACAATGAACCCATAAAAGTATTAGCTGTTGTCTGCCAGTTGAATAGAGGCGGTTTAGAAAGCCGGTTAATGGATATCCTTCGTAATATAGATTATTCGAAGGTTTGCGTAGATATTTTTACTTATAGAATGCAACCAGGGTTGATGGACGAAGAAGCAAAAAAACTAGGCTCCCAAATATATTATAATAAACCACTTAATATAAGAAATTGCATTGGATATGTTCGCTATTTTGAAAGATTTCTAAAAGAACATCCAGAGTATAAAATTGTTCATGCTCATCAAGATGCATGGTGCTCGGTGTTTTGTAAAGGAGCTTATTTGGCGAATGTACCGGTAAGAATAGCTCATTCTAGAACGGCACTTATAAATAATTCACTTGAGAATGTTATTAAAAATATTATTAAATTACCAACCAGAAAATATGCAAATTATTATTTTGCGGTTTCTGATAAAGCAGGAATATGGCTTTTTGGTAAAAGAAAATATAAGGATGGCAAAGTACAGGTATGGCCAAATGCAATAGATTGTAGAAAGTATAGGTATTCAAAAAAGACTAGAAATGAAGTTAGAAAACAACTAGGAGTTGAAGATAATTTCGTCTTGATGCATGTAGGAAATTTTTTTGCTCCTAAAAATCATTCTTTTTTAATTCGTGTTTTTGAAAAGTATTACAAGGAACATCCTAAGAGCAAATTAATATTGATAGGTGGGCAAGGACCAGAAAAAGAAATACTAGATGGAGTAAAGAAACAGGTACAAGAAAAAGGTCTTAACGATGCTGTTGTTTTCTTAGGAGTAAGAAATGATGTTTCAAGATTACTGCAAGCTGCAGATGTTTTTGTTTTTCCATCTATATTTGAGGGATTGCCTGGAGCAGTTGTTGAGGCTCAAGCAGCAGGATTACCTTGCGTCATTTCAGATAAAATTACTAGTGAAGTAGTTCTTTTACCTACAACGAAACAAATTCCAATAGAAAATACAGAGACATGGTGTAAAGAAATTGACAGAGCAAAAGCGGTACAACACTGTGATTCATATGAAATAATGAAACAGAAAGGCTTTGATATAAAAAGTTTATGTGAAGATTTGGAAAAGTTTTATTCTCAATTCGCATCGAATATTTAGGAGGATTTAAGATGGTTGAAACATTGTATGAAAAACTGGTTGCAAAAGAAGAGAAGCTTTCTCTTGTAGGACTAGGATATGTTGGTATGCCAATTGCGGTTGAATTTGCAAAGAGGGGCATTGATGTAATAGGATACGATTTAAACTCTGTAAAAATTGATTTATATAAGAAGGGGATTGATCCTACACACGAGGTTGGCAATGAAGCAGTAGCAAATACGACGGTGAATTTCACTGCAGACCCTACAGATCTTCAGAAAGCAAAATTTCATATCGTTGCTGTACCTACTCCAGTAAATGATGATCATACACCTGACCTTTCTCCAGTAGAGGGTGCATCTCATATACTTGGAAAGAATCTGATAAAAGGTTCCATCGTTTGCTTTGAGTCCACTGTTTATCCAGGAGTTACAGAGGAAGTCTGTGTTCCAATCCTTGAACAGGAATCAGGTCTTAAATGCGGGGTAGACTTCAAGATTGCTTATTCTCCTGAGAGAATCAATCCTGGCGACAAGCAACACCGACTGAATACAATAAAGAAGATTGTGTCCGGTATGGATGCAGAAACACTCGACTGTGTTGCAAAGACATACTCTATTGTAGTCGATGCTGGAGTTCACAGAGCTGAGTCCATCAAGGTTGCAGAGGCTGCAAAGGTCATTGAAAACAGCCAGCGCGATATCAATATCGCATTTATGAACGAACTTTCTATTATTTTCCATAAGATGGGTATTGATACTCAGCAAGTTCTTAATGCTGCAGGAACGAAATGGAACTTCCTTCATTTCTATCCGGGACTTGTTGGTGGACACTGCATTGGTGTCGACCCGTACTATTTGACTTATAAGGCAGAGATGATGGGCTACCATTCACAGGTTATCCTTGCAGGAAGAAGAATCAATGATGATATGGGGGCTTACGTTGCTCAGAGCTGTGTGAAGAGACTTATTGCTTCAGGAAAGCAAGTCAAAGACGCGAAAGTAGCAATCCTAGGCTTTACGTTCAAAGAGAACTGCCCGGATACAAGAAACAGCAAGGTGTTCGATATCGTGAAGGAACTCAGAGAATTCGGCATTGAGCCGCTTATCTCAGATCCGGAGGCAGATGCTGCAGAAGCGAAGAGGCTTTATGGTATTGAGTTCGTTGATGAAGATACCATTAAAGGCATGGATGCTGTCATTCTCGCTGTGGCTCACAAGGAATTTACAAGCTACACAGTTTCAGATGTAGATAAGTATTTTGGTGGAGGGAAGAAAGTCCTTCTCGATATCAAGGGCATTTATAACAAAGACGAGTATGAAGCTGCAGGCTATGATTATTGGAGGCTGTAATGAGTTATCAGAATATTAAATTCCCGGAAGGAAGTATATTCCTTGTCACAGGGGGTGCGGGATTTATCGGATCAAATCTGTGCGAGGCAATTCTTAAACTCGGATACAAGGTAAAATGCCTGGATGATTTGAGCACCGGTAAGCAGAAGAACGTGGATATGTTCCTTGACAATCCAAACTATGAGTTCATCAAAGGCGATATCAAGGATCTGGACACTTGCATGAAGGCTTGCGAGGGCGTGGACTACGTCATGAATGAGGCTGCCTGGGGTTCGGTTCCGAGAAGCATCGAGATGCCGCTTTTCTACTGCGCAAACAACATCATGGGTACGCTCAATATGCTTGAGGCAGCAAGACAACAGGGAGTAAAGAAGTTTGTATATGCTTCAAGTTCTTCTGTTTACGGAGATGAACCTGTACTTCCCAAGAAAGAAGGAAGGGAAGGGAATCTACTTTCGCCTTATGCTGTGACGAAGAGAGCGGATGAAGAGTGGGCGAAGCAGTATACCATGAACTATGGTCTGGATACATATGGCCTCCGCTATTTTAATGTATTTGGTAGAAGACAGGATCCTGATGGAGCATATGCAGCGGTGATTCCGAAGTTTATCAGACAACTCCTTCATGGAGAAGTTCCCACGATAAATGGTGATGGCAAACAGAGCCGTGACTTTACATATATCGAAAACGTAATCGAAGCGAATCTTAAGGCTTGTCTTGGAAGCCATGAGGCAGCCGGTCAGGCATTCAACATTGCATATGGCGGTAGAGAGTATCTGATTGACATCTATTATGGGTTAACTAAAGCTCTGGGGGTTGATATTGAGCCTAACTTCGGACCTGACCGTGCTGGCGATATCAAGCATAGCAATGCTGACATAAGCAAGGCGAAAGAGCTGCTCGGATATAATCCCGACTGGAGTTTCGATAAAGGAATCCAGGCTGCTATTGAGTGGTATAAAGAAAATTTGTAAATATTAGGTATTAAATAAATGCTAAAGTTGATATATTTTCTTGTTATACTACTAGGACTAATATTCAGAAAGTCCAAGATTGTTAGGGGTATTCAAATTGCAGCAATGTGGGTGATATTTGCCTTAAATAGCTGGAATGAAGACGATATAATTTATAGAAGAATTTATTCAGGTTATTATGGGAAAAGGCATGAGATGGGATTTGATTGGTTGTGCTCATCCTGTAGAAATCTAGGAATACCATATGAAGCCTTTCGATTGGTATATGTTACCATAGGATTAATATTACTTATTTATGCGCTGTATAAATTATTTCCGAAGGCTGGAAACGATGGCTATTCCCTACTTCTATTTTATCCTCTACTTGCATTTGTTGAACTATTAAGAAACTTTTTTGCTTGGGCAATCGTACTATGTGGAATAGCTTGGTATTTTCAACAGAAAAAAAAGGGAATAAGAAATAAAATTATTTATGCATTAATTGTTTTACTTGCATCTACAATTCATTATAGTGCACTGTTTTTTTGGGTGCTTCTTCTTGATGATGGTAGCTCTCCAAATAGAGAAAGTTATGTAAAAGTTATTTTATTATCCATAAGTTCTGTTGTTCTGCTAAACTTACCTATTATATCTAGAATTGTAAGGGTTGTTTTTCAATCGGATAAGGTGAGCACATGGTTTAATAATTCCAATAGAATTGGAATGGGAATAATATTAATTATTTCATTTCATCTTATTCAGTTTTTGATATATGATCAATATTATAGAAATTATTCAAATCATGGTGATACAGAAAACAAGAATAAACTGCGAATGTTGTATTCAATGAATTTATATTCTTTCTTTTTGATGGGCTTTTATACGTATAATTTCGAGTTTTTTTCAAGAATATATACACTCTTAATGGCTATTGATATAATGCACATCTCTGAAATGGCTGGCACAAGTAACGATGAAATATTAGTAATAAAAGGAACACGGAATGAGCTTATGTTGATGTTTTCACAATTAGCCTTTCAGATCTTATTAGCCGTTTTCTTTTTAAGACCATTTTCGCAAGATGGGATAATGTCAATGATATTGAATAATAATTATTTATTCAAGTAAAAAGGCTTGGAAGGGCTAAACATGAAGTACGTATTAATAGCAGAGGACACCGTTGAAAGAAGATATATGTATGGCGGCATAGATAATATCGATGGCGGATGTGCGTTATTCCTCAAGCATAATTATTTCATTAATAGAAAAACAAGGAAATTTATTTATGAATATACTATTAATGGGAAATATAAACAAATTTCAAATCTTCTTACGAAAAGAACTATTAGAAAGCAAATAATAAATAAGCTCAAATACATAGGCAAAAATGAAAAGATTGTATTTATAATACTATCTAGAGTGTACGAGACATTGGGAAAGGAGTTGGTTTCTGCATTAAAAAGTTATTTTCCTAATTCAAAATACTGTGCATATTTTACCGATTTACAGAAGAACTTTTCTATCAATCTAGAAACGTATCGAAAGGATTTTGATGCTTTATTTACTTTTGATAAAGCGGAAGCTGAAAAATTTAGCTTAAATTATGCATTAGAACCTTTTACGTATCATGATGTGGAGAAAAAAGAACCAAATTATGATATTACATTCGTTGGAAGCGTAAAAAAGGGCGGGGATAGGTTAAAAGAACTTTTAGATGCATATGCGAAATTCAAAGCTCATGGTTTAAAGTGTGATTTCCGTATAATTAATGTTCCTGAAGAAAAGCAAAGATATAAGGAGGAAATCGTTTATAACCAATATTTACAATTTGATGAGCTTATCGAGCACGTTTTAAATTCAAAGTGTGTGTTAGAAATTGTACAGGATAATGGCTATTCTCCAACCACCAGATATACAGAAGCTTGCCTATTTGGGAGAAATCTTATAACGAATTGTAGAAGTATAATTGATGGGACTTACCCAAATGATGGTAATATTTATACCATTGAGACTCTAAGTGATATCAATTACGATTGGATAAAGGAAGATCATCCTGTTGACACTAAAAAGTTTAGGACCATGTTTTCAATGAGAAGTTTTATAGACACAATAGAACAACAACTAAATAAGGCAGAATGACATTATGGGAGGTAGATTCCAGAAATATTCTGAAAAATACAAAAAAATGTCTCTGGCAGCAAAAGCGGCTCTGTGGTTTACGCTGGCAAATTTTCTTGTTAAAGGTATCAGCTTTATTACAGTTCCGCTATTTGCAAAGTACTTATCGCCTTCGGAATATGGTAAATATAGTATATATCAAACGTATCAGGGAATTTTAATCAATTTTGCAACTTTTGAAATGTACTCTGGAGCTTATATTAGAGGACTGTTACGTTATAAGAATGATGAGGACTTTTTCACATGGTCAGAGCAGGCGCTTAGTACTTTGCTGACTGTTATTGTATTTGTGATTACAATTCCTTTTATGGGAATACTAATTAACCAAACAGAGACAAATAGAGTGATAATGATATTCACTTATTTGTATTTTGTTTTCTTTCCAGCTTATGAATGCTGGGTTAACAGAAAAAGATTCACATACGAATATAAGCCGGTTGTGCTAAGCACAATTATATACACAATATCATCCACTATAGTCCCTTTACTAGCGGTATTGAAGATTTCAAGAACGTCAAATATTCGAATCTTCTTTATGCTTTTGGCTCAGGTAATTTTTTGTTTACCCTTTTATATTAAAAATATTCATATAAATACTTTGATTAAGGGCAATACGAAAGTAAAAGAGCAATGGAAATTCCTTATACTATTTCAGGCTCCTTCTGTTGTTCATGCCTTATCATATATAATTTTGTCATCCATGGACAGGATAATGATAGGAAATATGGTTGGTAAAGCAGAAGCTGGCATTTATTCTATAGCTACAACATTAGCAAATGTGATAGCTATTTTCAGTATCTCCGCAAATCAGGTTTTAAAACCTTGGCGATATCAGCAAATGGAGAACAAAAATTATAAGGCAATTAAAACAAATTCAACTTCTTTGTTATTAGTATTTGGAAGCTTTATAATAATTTGGATATTAGTAGCACCGGAGGCGCTAAAAATATTATTTTCCAGCGATTATACTAATGCGATGTGGGCTATTCCTCCCATTTCAATGTCTGTCTTCTTTATTTTCTTGTACTCTATGTTTGTTGATATTGAAGAGTTTTTTTATAAGACTAAATATTCAATGTACGCGACAACAATATGCGCAATTTTAAATATTGTCCTTAACTATTTTGGAATTATTATTTGGGGATATATTGCATGTGCCTATACAACGCTAATATGTTACATACTTCTTGCTGTTTTACATTGCGTGTGGGCAAATAAAGCCGCAAAAATCAATAACATTTTATTAATTGATATTTTTGATCTCAAGAAGATATCCGCATTCAGTTTATTATTAGTTGCTATAGAAGTTGTTATTACATTACTTTATAAAAATATTTATGCGCGCTATGGCGTAACAGCAGTATTGATAATAGCAATATTAATTAATTTCAAAAAGATCTATCATCAGTTCAAGGAAATTAAAAATTCCTAGTTCTGGTTATGGATATATGGTAATTAGGTTTAGAAGAACAAGGAGTAAA
>Ga0256404_1009750_pt1 | contig 13610 bp, 6 predicted proteins | sample RumenRJG_01DNA_FD_185990 | JGI IMG/M metagenome (GOLD analysis project Ga0256404, IMG submission 185990) | Bovine rumen microbial communities from Lethbridge, Alberta, Canada - RJG_01 | ecosystem: Host-associated > Mammals > Digestive system > Stomach > Rumen | place: Canada: Alberta | collected...
ATCATCAATGTCGAATTCAATACATACACCTCTATGCCTGTTGCTATAATGGCTCCACATTAATGTGTTATTGTAAGTTTTTGAAAAGGAAGCAACCAAAAACATATTGCGAAGTTTGTTTACCGTTTCTTCTTTAATGTTGCTAAAAGATGAATAAATCGCTTCATATTCTTTCTTAAAATCAGAAATATATTTAGCGCCTTTCTTAACTAAAAATTCAAATCCAAAATTGCAATCGAAAGATTTGTTTAATCTAGCGTAACAATTTTTCATTTTAACCATTGATGCTAATTCAAACTTAAATAATTTAGCACCTTTGCTTAATTTTTTGTCTTCCAAATCTTTCAGCATCAATTTGCATAATTCATATCCTAAATAACTTTTAATATATTTATCGACAAGCGAATCTCTTGAGTTATCTATGACAAAATCGCAATCAAAAGGGTCATTTAATTCATCTCCTTTAGCCAGCTTTATTCCATTGCTTTTAAATATTTTAATTGCGTTACATATGCTTGTATAGTGATAAATTTTCTTCATTTATACCTCCAAATATCTTTCTCTAAAAGTTTAGCACGATAAAGTCATTTCAAGAATTCTTAAACCCTTTGAGTATTATCTTACGATACTCAAGGTTTAATTTAGCGAATTCCTTAAGGAGTAATCACCTTTACGAATGGATAAAAATATATTCATATTCTTAATTTCAACAAGACCACTACAAGTTTTAAAAATAATGGTGAAATTTTTAGTTAAATTCCTCAAATATAATAAGTTTTTATAGTAGTGCCCCACTAAACCCCATCATTTTGCAAAGCGCCTGAAAAACATTAAACTAATAGCGAAGCATGTGCTTCGCTATAATCCTTTATATTATATAACTAAGAAGATAATAACTAAGTTTATTTATCCAATATCTTTTAGTTAGCATCTTATTAGTTCCCCCTCAGATGAGGGGGAATAATAAATCTAATAAGTATAAGAAATGTAATATGCTTTAACGCCCTTTGCTATATCAGTAATAGAAATAGTCAAAGTTGTGCCTTCATATTCTTTAATAGAATTAACTGTTACATCGCTACTTTCATTTAAAGAACCCGTACCAACAACTTCATCGTCAACTTTTAATGTAATATTACCAGCAGTACCACCAAAACCACCAAATTTTGCTGATAAAGATTTAATATTTACACTTTGTGTAAGGCTCATTGTAAAAGTAATACTCGTTGCTGGCTTTTTTGAAGATCCTATTTGAGAATAAGAGGTACTTGCAGTAAAAGAACTTTCCTTTATTTCAGTGACTACAACCCACTCATTGCCTAAATCATCTTCGCCACTTGCGTTTTTGGAATTTACATTTAAGTTTCCACTCCCGCTTCCAAAAGTAATAGTTCCAACAGTTTCTTGTTGTTCTGATTTTTCGCCAACATTAATTTTAATGTTGTTTTCTGGTCCAACAACAATCTTATATGATCCATCTTCTTGTAAAGTTGCTCCGATAACATTCTTAATCTCATAAGTTTCGTCAGCAACATTAACTGTCATAAAAACTTCAGAACCATTTAATCCTTTTTCTGCAACACTATATGTAGCTTTAGTAGATTCTGTTTCAACACCTTCTATAGTTTCGACAACAGAAACATTAATTGCATATTCAGGATGTGAGCTAGAAACTACTAATGGTTTTTCATCTGAATAAGGAGCAAGTTCAATCTTTCCGTTATAATTTTCTATAAAGCCATAGCCAATAACTTCATCGCCTAAAGCAGGTTCTTCAATGCCTTCATCGAGTGTTAGATCAAAAAGTTCAACAAATGTAGTATTATTAGATGTATTTCCTGCGGAATAACTTTCAGCAATATCATACACGACTTTTCCGTATTTATTAGCATATTTATTGAAAACTATTCCTTTAACATAAGCCTTTGAGGTCGAATATTCTTCAGATTGTAATCCAATTTCTTTTGCAAGATCTAATGTAGCGCTTACAGTTAAAGGATTTTCAGCTGTACCATAGAAAGGAACATAATTTTCTTTAACTGTGATTGCAATTGTTTGAGAGAACTCGCCTGCTGAAACCTTAACTTTAACTTCAGTGTCAGCTTTAACATCTTCTTTAGCTGTAACTAAACCATTTTCACTAACTGTAGCAGCATCTTCACCACTTACGATTTCGTATGTAATTGCTCCAGTATATGAGCCATAATTAACTGAAACTTCTGGTTCAATTTGATATGTGTCGCCAGCTTTAGCTAATTCAACACCTTCAGGTAAAGCAACTTCAACACCTGTAACGACTTGTTCAACTTTAGTAGCTTCAATCCAAATCTCCTTACTTTTATTAAAATAAATATCATAATAGCCATCTGAATTAATTCGCCAACCTTCGCCTTGAGCAGGATACCAAGTATCATTATCGCCAAATAATGACATAACTTTAACGTTATCATCTTTCTTTAAATGATAAGCTTTAAGATAAGCGATATTGTTTTCATCACCAGTTAATAATTTATATTTATCGGATACAGTTTCTTTATTCCAATCAGTAATACCGTCAATTACGCCTCTAAGGTAATAATATGTTTCAGGAATAGGATCTTGTGCGGTGCAAACAGCATCAATATATCCTTCTTTAAATAATCTGACTGTATATGTGCCGGCTGCTCCAATTACAAGATTTTGGCCATCACCTTGTCTACCAACCCAAGTTAATGCATCACTATCGCTAGACTCGACAATAACTTTTAACTCAGCACTAGCATCTAAATGTAAGCCAGCAAGTTCAGCAATGTGTTCGCCTTCTTCTGGAGCTGACATCTTATAATTTTCGTCTTTTTGAGCCCATTCGTTGAATGTTCCAACTAAATAATACGTTTTTGCTACTACAGGTTCTTCAGCTTTAACATAGTTAACTTTAAATGAATCACTTAATTCTGTTCCTTTTAAAGTAACAACAATGGTTTTTTCGCCACTTTCACCTGTAAGTGCAGAAGCATCAACTTCAATCTCGCTAGCTGAAGCAATTTGATCCTCACCATATTTATACATTTTAGTAACAACAATTGCGTCAGTATTTAATGCTTCGCCTTCATTAATTGTTGTAGCACCTGAATAATTAACATCAATTTCAACTACTGAATCAACAGGTGCTTCAGTACTTGTGCTAATAACTTTGTTATCAACACTTGTAATTGTAATAGTTGTTTTGCCTTCTAAATCAGCAATAACAATATCATCACTTACAGCAACTAAAGATGCTTCATCTGGATATGTTGTTAAACTTTCTGGTTCAGCATTTAATTGAAGAATTTTAAAACTTGTAACATTCGATTTAATATCTGCTTTCCCATCAACAATCTTTACAAGTTCATGGTACTCAACTTTAGCTCTTTTAATTCTTGGATTTGGGGTAGGATTACTATCTTGCAATCCTGTTGTCCAAACATAAGGTAATCCTTCTTCGCTAAATGAATTTGGCAAATTAAATGAATATGTTGTATTTGTAACTGGTTGTGCAGGTGCTTCAGGAACTTGAGCAAGTTCAAATCTAAATGTGAACTTAACATCAGCTAAAGCGGCATTTAAACCATTAACAAATGCTTCTTCGCCAGCTGGATTTCCAGCAAAAGCTTCATCTGGATGTTTGTTTTCTTCTGTATTCCATTTGAAAGCAAATGAAACTGGGAAGCCATTTGTTTCATATTGGCTGTCTAACCATGTTTCATGTGAAATAACATTTGCTTGTTCTTCGCCTAAATAATCAGCTGGAACGATATAGTTTTTCCAATCTTCTGTTGTTGCAGATGTCGAATAAGAAACCTTTAATTCAGCATATGTTCCTTCTGAATATTTTTCACCATATTTTAAATATACGCCTTTTGGTTTAACGTTAAATGTAGCAACTAAATTAGCATTATCTTGTGTAAATGCTAATGGAGTCACGATATCACTAACTTCAATATCACCATCAATTACAACAACGTCTGCTAATTGAGGTGTAACTTCTTTGGTCTTAGCTGCAGGAACACCATAATTGATGGTCCAGGCTGCATAGCCTGTACCAACAAGTGCACCAACGCTAAGAACACCAATTAATACTTTTCCTGCTCTTTTCATTGTTTATTATTCCTTTATTTAATCAAATTAAGCTAAATATGTAATTTCGATTGCAGCAATTCTTCTATGGCCTTTGGTTCCATCAATAGTTAAAGTAACTGCGTCTTCTTCACCTGTCCATGTATCTGTTTCAAATGTTCCTTTATTGGCTGAAATTGCATTACTGTCTTCACCACTTGAAAACGTTAAAACAATCTTCTTAATTGTTGCGCCGCTAAACATAATAGTATTTCCACCATAGCATCTAATAGCTTTGCCAGTATCATAGTATTTTGGGGCATTGTTATTAGTTCCTTTATCAAACGTCAATGTAACTGAACCAATAGTGACTGTGCTAACCGCTTCACCATTTGTATATCCTGAATCAGCAAATATAACTTTTTCTGTAGATTCTGTAACTTCAGTTGCCTCAATAACAGTAATTGTTAAGCTTTCAGAAACTAATTCGCCAACCTTAACACTAAATGTTGCACTACCAACTGCTAATCCAGTAAACTCGCCTGTTTCAGGATCAAATGAAACAAAGTTTTCACCCGAAGAATAAACAATACTGTAATTCTTAACACTTCTACCGACATCGTCTTCAACAGTTAAAGTTGATGTTCTACCAACTTTAATTTCACTAGCAGTTAATGTTGGGAGTACAGCGGATGCTTCCTTATAATCAACTTTGACTAATACTGGGTGAGAATCATTATATGGGTAAATACTAAAATTGTTCTTATATTTTTCAACATATCCTCTAATAGTGACCGTTGACCCCAAAAGTGCGTTCGCTTCTTCATATGAACTTACACCTTCTCCTAAAACAACTTGTTGACAGCCGATATATTTTGAAGGATTATTCTCGTCACCATAAGAAATATAGATTTTATAACAATCTTTTTCTGCATCATATGATGACATTGTAACAACACCCTTTAAATGAACTTCTGTTTCACTAAATTGTTCGTTCTCTAAACTTGCAAAAGTTTCAGCAATTTCAGCACATGTATATGGGTTTGCTAAACTTCCCTTTGGTTCTTCTACTGGAGTTTCTTCAGCTTCGGTAACATATAAAGCTGTGCTTGTGAGGTAGAAATTATATTTGCCATCTTTTGGTACAACATAGTTTGAACCATTTTCATTTTGTTCACTTGGTTCAACACCACGCCAAATAACGCTCTTAACTGCATCGTCTTCTTTATCGACAATAATACCTTTAATTTCATCACCTTTTTTAAGTGAGAGTTCAAGTTTTTCAGCAAGATTTTTCTCATCTAGAGGAGCGTCCATCTTAACTAAATCAGTTAAAGCAACGCCTTCAGTACCATACCATTTTTCTTCGCCATTGATCTTACCTGTTAAATAGTATTCAGTTGATAAGACTGGATCAACTGGTGTTTCGCCTTGGACTAATGAGGCAACAATATATTTTCCATCGGCATTCTTTTCTGGATAGAATGCAATGTCAATCTTAACTTCCTTGTTTTCGCTATTTACCCACTTAAAGTTCTCGCTACCATCGGCAGTTGTTTCTTCGCCATACCATACCTTATTTGAACCGACAACTTTAAATTGAGCTGTTTCATGAGCAGCAATTGTTAATTCGAAATGATAAACACCTTCAACCTCGTTTAAGATATAATCTTCGCTTGCTGCTGCCCAACCATTGAAACTACCAGCTAAATAATATGTAGGATTTTCAACTGGAACAACATAACCACCAAGCCAGACTGTCATGTCTTTTTTGAAATAAATGTTAACATTATCAGCGCTTTGTCTAACTAACATCGTTTTGCCATCTTCGGCTAAAATGAGGTTATTTGTTTCATGTGTATCAGGCTTAAATGTTCCAACAGGTGCTAATTGATCACCATGAGCAACATTAACAATGTCTCCCGCTTTGACTGATGGTAATGTGGCTGTATATTGTTCTTCATTATCTAAAGTTAATTCATATTTAGCTTCGCCAACATGAACATAATATTTTTCGTCGACTGGCTCAGTAACTTTTGTTGCAGTAACGCCAAATTCATTTGCGCCTTTAACAATTGTGACTTCACCTGCTTCGATAACTTTGCCATTAAATGTGATGACTGGATTTTCATAGCCTTCTAAGGCTGAAGCTGAAACATTAACGACTGCACCAATTTCAAGTTCATCGCCGTCTTTGACTTCTTTACCTTCATGAGTAACGTGAAGATCTGCGCCTAATCCTTCAACGATTGAGATGAGGGATGTATTTGCTTCAAAAATTTCAACACCACCGATTTCAAAAGTGAAGACGAATTGAATGCCGCTAGTTTTAACGACTTCGTTTAATTTATTAATATATGCTTCGAATGATTCAGATAAATCTTTACCTTCGACTTTGTTTTCTTCTTTGATGAAGTAAAGTTGTGGATTTTCCCCGTGAGTTAATGAACCCCAACCAAATCTAAGGGTGTGGTCATAACCGGTTTCTTTTTTGTCTGCTGCTAACCATCTTTCATAAGGAATTTGCATTTGTCTTTCACTGACATCTTCTGGTAAAGCAACGTATTCTTTAATTTCAGCAAGAACTTCAGCGCTGACTTCTTGTTTTTGAGCATCAACAACTTTTGTTGAGATTGAGACATCAGGAATATATTCAGTTGCAATTCCGTCATATGCGTGTCTATTAACTGCTCCTAATGAGTATGGGTCAACTGGGTGACCATTGTCTGATTCTGCTCTTAAATTATAAGTAACTTCTAAGTCTTCTTCTCCTGGATCAAAAGGAAGTTTTTGTCCATTATTATAGACTTCTCTTGGTGCGTCGAATTTGATTGGTGAGACTATTTCACCAGCTTCATTTTTCTCTTCGACTTGAGTAACAATAAATTTGCCAAAACTTGAATTATTATTGACAATAACGTCAGGTGTAAAACCTGGAGCTTCAGCTTTAGTGTAGCCCTTATTGATTGTCCATGCTGCAAAACCTGTTCCGATAAGAGCACCGACACTAAGAACGCCGATTAAAACCTTACTTGCTTTTTTCATATGTTTTTATCTCCTCTTTAAACATAGCGAATAAAAAAGGTGCATTAAAGCACCCTAATCATTCTAAAATAGAAAGATTGCTGTCCAATTGTTAACTATTGTGTCTACAAAAAAACATAAATCTGTCTTTCGCATGTATTTATCATACTAATTTTAAACTCTAGTTTAAATACTTTTATTAAAAATGTTTGTAAAAATTAATACTATCTTAAACTGATAATGAAGACACGAGGTTTAATATAAATATTAAAAGGTAGGTTTAGAAGGTAAAAAATCATCTTTTTAAACAAGGCTACATAGCTTGATTTGCCTATTTAATCATGAAACGTGGCGAAAATGTCTAATTTTTTCAATATTTTCCCAACGATATAAATCTTGATATTGATTTAAAACTAACTTCTAAGGTTCTTTTCTAAGATTAAGAAATTCGATTTCTTGGCTCTTTTCTTCCTCTTCAACTTGTAAAGTTTTCTTCTTATGAAGTTCAATATTTGCGATCAAAATTGCAACAGGTGCTAGCCAGCAAGCAAGGGATAAAACTAGTGTTGGCATAATGTTGCCATAAGCAAAATAGGTTGTCACTGCTACTAAAGTTCCAAATATAATTGCATCAAGAGAGTTAATGAAAGCATTGAATAAACTAATCTTTCTTTCGCCTTTAGGGGTAACGATAAATTTTGCTTTTTTGCCAAATGCACCAAGGATAATTGTAATGATCATCATTGGTCCCATTGCTGCGTAGCTTACAAAACTTAATAAATAATAAGGGATGATTTTCCACCAATATTTTGTCTTGCCATAAGTGAAAACAACAGGTAATAAATTAGAGCAAAGGAAGATAACACTAAGTACCATTAAGATACTTCCGCCTATGCTATCTTTATAACCTAAAAATCCTAATAAAATTGAAGATAAGACAATTAAAAAACTAAGAATTGGAATAGTAGGTAAACTATAATAATTTAACTTTAAATCAAGTCTTTCATACCAGGCCATAGGCGTTTTATTGATGTCTTTTGAATATTTTTTCATGTATTCGACATTGCCTTGAGTCCACTTGCATTGTCTTTTTTTAGTAAAGATATAATCATTAGGGAACTCTTCATAGCACTTAATATTTGGAGCATAAATAATATCAAATCCAGCTTTCTTTAAAGCAATGGCAAAAGATATATCTTCAGCAACTACATATGGGAAGCCACCAGTTTTAACGTAGCATTCTTTAGAGATAATCATGCCATGTCCAATAAGAGCATTTGCTCCATAGAAGTTCTTACTAATTTGAGCAGTTTCACTTGTGCTATCAATGCTCATACCAAGGAGATCTTGATAGACGTTAGTTGAAACTGTGGCGTAGTGAGCCGCTTGAATAACGCCAACTTTTTTAGAATGAGAAAAATACTTTAAACTTTCTTTAATAAAGTTAGATGGAATGATTTCATCGCTATCTAAAATTACAATATAGTCATAGTCTTCTTTTCTGACTTTTTGGAGGTAATTATTAATATTTCCGGCCTTAAAACCTCTTTTATCCTCTCTTCTAATGACTTTTACGTCGTGATTATAGGCAAATTGGTTAATTTCCGTGATGTATTTTTGATCTTTGCTGTCATCTAAAATGATGGTTTCATAGTTATCAAAATCTTGATTCATTGAAGCTTCTAAAGCACGACTATTAAAGTCATTACATGTGCAATATAAAAGTAAGACTTTCTTATTTAGTTCCTCTTTAGTTAATTCATGATTAAAGATTGAGTCATATCTAGAAAGTAATCTCTTCTTTTGAGAGACATACATAAAAGAATACATAAAGTCTTTAATACTACATAACCAAAAATAAGCTAAGGACAAATTGCTTGTTGCAACTAATAAAATAATTAAAATACTTTTCCAGGTTTCAAATTCTTGTACTGCTTTAATCGCATTTAATACAATAAGAGCAATTAAAGGAAATAAGGTTAATACCCAGATAATTAAGATTGCTACATACATGCTTCTACTTTTCTTCATATCGTTTACCTCTTGCTTATTTAGACGCATATATTAATAAGATTGGTGCAAAATATTTTTTTGAAAGCGTTTACATATAATTTTTGTCTACTTATTTGCAGAATTTTAAACTTTATTAAAAAGAAAAAATGTAGGTGTGAGTATAACCTACAAATCTTATAAAACAAATGACTTAATTACTTATCTAAATAAATCATCAAGTGTAATAATGCTATTAAAAGATGAAGAATATTCGTTATATTTTAAACCAAAAGTTGTGATCAAAGTATTTCTAACAATTTGTTTTTTGCTAACGAGTTTTGATATAGATCCACTTCTTCTAACGAGTTTTAAGTAGTCATTTTTATTTAAAAGATAATCATCAAAATAAAATTTGCATTCACATAAATTTACAATGTTATCTTTTCTATCAATAACTAAATCAATCTGAGAATCAATTTTCCCATCTTCTACATAAACAAAAGAATACACCTCAGATTCGATAGATTCGATTTGCAAAGCTCTTTTGATCTCATTAATATGGTTAAAACAAACATTTTCAAAAGATAGACCTCTCCAAGTAGAAATTTTCTTAGATTCATAATTATGTTCGAATAAATTTGAATCAAGGCTTTTCTCTTTATCAGCAAACTCAGGTTTATCCAACTTATATAGCTTTTCTAATTCCTTTATTTCATTTTTCACTACCAACTAATTTCATAGTGTTTACCTAAGCAAATTATTGTGATATTAGAAGAAATTGTAAAATCGAATTTCCGAAGTTTCAGAGGAAAAATGCTCCAAGACTTCGGAAATTGAGCCATTTTTAACATCAAATTCCGAAGTTTCGGAAGAAATTTCGTCCAAGACTTCGGAATTTCATTTTTGGAAAATTTTTAATTTCAATTACTAAAGTTGTAGTTTAGAAGATGACTTTTTTACGTAAAAGGCAAATATTAAAATAACTCTATCTTTCCGAGTAAAAACTCCGTTAGATTTACATGAAGGATACCATTATCATCATAGAAACTTGTTAATATATCATTTCTAATAATAATCTTTTTGAAGAAATCGCCTGTGAGTGTTAATGAGTCAAGCTCAGAATTTGCCTTGTCTTCCCCGTCCATTTTATAAGCTGACTGAATGTAAATTCTCTTATCAAAATAATTAACAACAAAGTCGATCTCTTTTATTTTATGTTCTCCATTACGTCTATCTTCAATGACACCGACATCAACTTGATATCCACGTCTGATTAATTCGTTGTAGATGATGTTTTCCATAATATGGCCAGTTTCAAATTGTCTATAACCTAATCTAGCATTTCTTAGTCCAATATCTTCATAGTAATATTTGTTTGGATACTCAAAATACCTTTTGCCTTTAACATCATATCTCTTTGCTTCAGAAATTAAGAAAGCATCGATTGCATGTTTAACATATTTAGAAATTATATCATCAGTTATTTTGTTATTAGTTTTTGTATTTATGGCTCCTGCTATTTTGCTAGCATTAGTTAAAGAACCAACTTGTGAAGCTAAATAATCAAGTATCTCATTCATAACATCTTCACGCTGAATATGAGCATGCTCAACTAAGTCTCTTATATAAATTTCATCATATAAATTCTTTAGATAGCTTCTTTTCTTTAAATCTGTGTTCTCTTCAATTAATCCAGGCATGCCGCCATAAATCATATATTCATTTAATGCTTCGCTTACGACTCCGCCACGCCATGAATAAAACTCTTCAAAAGATAATGGAAATACTCTTATTTGACTTGAACGTCCTCTAAATTCAGTTGCGATATCAGACGATAACATTTTTGAATTAGAACCAGTTACATAACAATCAAGATTATCATACGACTTTAATTCATTGAGCATATCATAAATAGTAACATCCACACCACTTTCTTTATCTTTTACAGTTATAGTGAATTGAACTTCATCAATCAATAAATAGTATTTTTTATCCTTATTATTTTCAACTATGCCTTGTATATAATCACATAAGAATATAGGATTTCTGAACTTATAATTTTTTCTCAAATCAAGTGCAATTCCAATTATGTTATCATTTGGGACACCACTCGATATTAGGTAATCTTTAAATAACTTAAATAGTAATGTAGATTTTCCTCCGCGTCTGATTCCAGTAATTACTTTGATGTTTCCGTTCCACATCCTATCGATTATTTGATTAAGATAGTAATCTCTTTTTATCATCTTATTACCTCCCCACTCGAAAGTTAGCGCATATCCGCCGTAAGTTTCGACTAAATTATAGGTTTATTATTATAAAATAGTCAAGTGTTATGATAAAGAAGCCTGGAATATAATGAGTGGAGCACTGGAAGAGTGCGTCCGTGTGAGATAGGCACATAATAAGTTTTGAGGATATAAAAAGGCTACCAAGCGTAACCTGATAACCCTTATTAAAAACCTCCACTTCTTAAGGTTTGTGGAGGTCTAAATTAAATGTTAATTATCGTCTTCAAGAAGGTCATCAAGAGCATCGAAGAAATGATTTCCTTCATTTTCTTTTTCGTATTCTTCTTCAGTCATCACTCGGTAATTTTCGCCACTAGGATATTCTTCTCCTTCTTTATGAAGAGTGATAGGAAGAGATGCAATAATTAAAGAAAATACTTCTTTATCAATATCGATATAATTTTCATCAACATAGAAGACTTCGTTACTAGCAAATTCTTCTTTGTCAGTGTAATAAATTGTGTCACTAATCTCTTCAAGATATTCAAATGGTTCATTAGTGATTGAACTATAAACTGTAAGACTTGCTTCTATATCATATTTAATAATATAGACGTCATCTGCCTTTTCTAAAGTAATTGTTCCTTTAGCGTTATTAATCGTTTTAATAGAGGAAGCTTCAACCAAAAGAGGTTCTTTAAGTTCAAGTTCATAATCTAAAACTTCATGACCAGTTATTTTAGAGAATTGAATTTTCATCTTCTAATTTCTCCATTAAATTTAGAAGAAATAACATTCATGATCTTTGAATCAACTTCGCTAAGTTCATTGTCTTTAAGGGTGTGGTCACTTGCTTCAATATAGACTTTAACAGCCATACTTAAGTAGCCGTTTGAGATGTGTTCGCCTTTATAAATATCAAAAATTTCAACATTTTTAACTAAAGATGAAGTTTTCTTGATCTCTTTTCTTAAATCTTGGAACTTAACTGTATCTTTAATAATAAAGGCGTAGTCTCTAGTAACAGATTGATATTTACTGATTTCAGTGAATTTATTGTTGCCACTCTTTGTTCTAAATAAAAGTGATAAATTCATTTCCATTACGACTACGTTATATTTATCAAGAGTGTAATTTCCTTTAACAAGTGGATGAAGTTCACCTAAAACCGCTAAAACTTTTCCATCTAGATAAACAATGGCACTTCTATTTGGGTGGAATTCACTAGTTCCAGTTAATCTTTCAATTCTTGTTCTACTTTCTTGAATGTTAAACATCTTTAAAAGGGTGTCTAAAATTCCTTTAACATCAAAATAAGAATATTTTCTTGGATTCATTCTAGAATATTCAAATTCTTCGCCAACAAGTCCTACCGTTAAATGAGTTTCTACACTCTTTTTAGTTTGGACAGGAGAAACTTCGAAAATCTTAAATTCTTTATTTGAATGGCTGACGTTATATTCCATACATCTAAGAAGACTTGAAAGCATATTTCTTCTAACGTTCTTTCTATCTTCTGTAAGTGGATTTTTAATAACATATCCCTCATCCTTATTTATATAATTGAAAGCTTCGTTATCTTTATCATTAATTAAAGTGTAAGTTAAAACTTCATCAAAACCATTATTTAATAAGAAGTCTTCAACTGCTCTTTCTTTTTTAGATTCAATTTTAAGTCCACCAACAGTGGTTTCCATATATGGAAGAGCACTTTCAACATTTTCAAAGCCATTATATCTAACAACTTCTTCACTTAAATCAGCTTTTTCGCCAATATCAATTCTATATGGAGGAACTTCTACTTCAAATTCATCACCACCAAGTTCTTTAACTTTAAAATTAAGAGCGCTTAATGTGTTTTTAATGACTTCGTTAGAAAATTTTGTTCCAAGTCTATTATTGATATAGGAATATGAACATTTAATGATTTTTGTAGCATGATCAACTTTATCAAAGACAATTTGTTTACTGATTGCGCTAGGTTCACAAAGTTCATTAACTAAACGAGCAACAAGTTTAAGAACAAATTCGCTTTGGTGTGGATTGATTTCTTTAACAAATCTTTGGCTTGAATCGCTAATTAAACCAAGTCTAGAAGATGTTTTTCTTACACTTGAATGTTCAAATCTAGCAACTTCAACAAGAATATTCTTGGTATTTGCATCAACTTCAACATTTTTTAAACCCATGACACCTGCAATACAGACTGGTTCACCACCACTTGTAACAAGTAAATCACCAGGAATAATTGAATAAGTCTTATCATCTAGGGCAACAACGTCAGTAGTG
>Ga0256404_1009752_pt1 | contig 13606 bp, 7 predicted proteins | sample RumenRJG_01DNA_FD_185990 | JGI IMG/M metagenome (GOLD analysis project Ga0256404, IMG submission 185990) | Bovine rumen microbial communities from Lethbridge, Alberta, Canada - RJG_01 | ecosystem: Host-associated > Mammals > Digestive system > Stomach > Rumen | place: Canada: Alberta | collected...
GAATTGAAATTGAAGCCATCACCGAAAACGGAACGGAAATCGAATCACTGCATGACCGTATCATCGGCCGGACGCTGGCGGAAGATATCAAAGATGCGGAAGGCAATGTGCTGTTCCACATCAATGATTATATTACGGAAGATATGGCAGATCAGATTGCTGTGATGCGCGATAAAGTCAAGATCCGTACGGTACTGACCTGTAAATCCAAATTCGGTGTATGCCGCAAATGCTACGGCCGTAACCTGGCAACAGACCATAATGTTGACGTGGGCGAAGCCGTCGGCACGATTGCCGCGCAGGCTATCGGTGAACCGGGTACCCAGCTGACCATGCGTACCTTCCATACGGGAGGCGTTGCCGGTGCGGACGATATTACCCAGGGTCTGCCCCGTGTTGAGGAACTGTTTGAAGCCCGCAAGCCCAAGCATCCCGGTATTCTGGCAGAAAATGCGGGAACGGTCCACATTGTGGAGGAAGCTGGCCAGAAACAGCGCAAGGTCATCATTACAGGGAGTCCTGAAGATGAAGTGGTGGAGCAGACCTACATCATTCCGTACGGCGCCAAGCTTTCCGTTGAGGAAGGCGATACTGTGGAAATTGGCAGCCGTCTGACTGAAGGTTCCCTGAACCCCCACGATATTCTGCGGATTCTGGGACCCCAGGCTACACAGCGGTATATTGTGCAGCAGGTGCTCAGCGTTTATAAATCTCAGGGCGTAGGCATTAACGATAAGCACATCGAAGTTATGGTGCGTCAGATGATGCGCAAGATCCGTATTGATGATGCCGGAGATACTTCCATGCTGCCGGGCGAATATATTGACGTTGGTGAATATAATGAACAGAATGCTGCTGCTGTGGCCGAGGGTAAGGAACCGGCAAAAGGGAAACCGATTTTGCTGGGTATCACCAAAGCTTCTCTGGCTACCGATTCGTTCCTGTCTGCAGCATCCTTCCAGGAAACGACACGCGTTTTGACTGACGCAGCCATTAAGGGCAAAGTTGATCCGCTGCTGGGACTGAAGGAAAACGTTATCATTGGTAAGCTGATTCCGGCCGGTACCGGCATGAGCCGCTATCGCGACATCAAAGTGAAATACCTGAATGATGCCGGCACGGATGAAAACCCGGTGAAATGAGAGAACAGATAGAAATGAAGTAAGAGCGGACAAAGTAAAACTGAATTGCTATACAACAACCATGGCGTGTAAAAGCGTCATGGTTATTTTTTGCTTCAGGCACTTCTGCCATCCTTGATGCAATGTGATCCAATGTAAGTCAGTCCGGACGATTCCCGTAAAATTAGTATAGCGGAGTGCAAACCTTATAATACTGGTTAAAAAACATAAGAATCCCATCTTTAAAAATACTTGTATGAGGCTCCTTTAAGTGGTGAAATTAAGAAGTAAACTACAAATCTTGGAAATGATAATCATCCTTAATATCATAAAAAAGACAAAGTGTTAATAATCCGCAAGCCTGACCTTGCGGCGCTTTGTCCTGCAGAACTAAGATACATTTGAGGTGTGTCGGTATGGATAAAAAAGCAGTTATTTCTTTTTCCGTGTTTTTACTGCTTTGCAGTACAAGTCTGGACTCCTTGGCGGCGGTCAAGACGGATCGCCAGAATACAAATATGCAGATGATGCCGAGGGAAGTTTATACGGCTATGCAAAGGCTTGCAGATGAGGGAATTGTGAGATTGCCGGCCGGTTGCCGCAATGTGCGGGATGCAAATTTCGACAGACATGAAATGGCGCTTCTGACGTTACAGGCCATGAAACGGATCAGGATGGATGAAAACGGGCTGGTAGACGGCAATCGCAATTACAGGCTGCCGGGATACAGAGAAACTCTTGTATTGAAGGAGAACTTTAACAAGGAACTGAAAGATATGGGGATGGGGCAGGAGTATCTGATGAACGATATTTCTGCTTCTTCGGAAGCGAGCGAGCAAAAGCGTAACGAAAACAGGAAATATAAGGTCAGTGCGGAATTACGCTATAATTATGTTCGGCATTCCGGCGATAAACGTTGGGACTGGAATGACAGCCGCCTTCGCGCGCGTGTGTTCCTGGAAGCACGCATTAATGACGACTGGCATGCATTCGCTATGCTGGAAGCAAACAAACACTTCTTAAGCCAGCATGGGAAAGACGACTGGCTGGAGGACAAACGGTTCTATGTCCGCGGTATGACCGGGGATACCAATGTAACCGCCGGATGGTATGGTTATATGATTGGCGAAGGCAATATCTTTGACTCTTCCGTCGGTGGCGCTACTGCTAATTTTGGCGGTCCGGTAAATTATGAACTGACAGCGGCACGAACGAAATCTCACAGCAACATGATAAGTGCCAATGCTACGATGACAGACCGGGCCGCTACGTATGGCGGCGGGCTGCACCACTTTAGCAACGATAACTGGGGTAATGAAAAACGGCTGATCTGGCATGCATTTTATAATTACCGTGTAGCGAAAGATCTGGGTCTGGGCGCTATGTACATCGGCTCTGATCTGGCTGACCGGGATGGGAAAAAGCACGGATTTGTGGGTACGGTTTCTATTGGCAAGGTGGAATCCTGGAAGCCCGGAACCGACCAGTTGGACTTCAAATATTATTATCAGCCCAAAGGAACATATATTGCCCATACTATGTCCGGCCTGGCTGACTATATGGAAGGGTTCCGGGGTCCGGCTGTCATGTATCACCGCACCCTGTTCCCCAATGTAGTGCTGAATATGGAATACTATATTCTTAAGGAATTGACGACCGGTATTAAAGGCCGCACCTGGTGGACAGATGTTACCTGCTATTTCTGATGAACCGGAAATCCTGTTTTTATTGCAAAAGTCTGAAGGATTCCCAGGTAATTAACAGACATGATAAATGCCTGAAATTTTAAAAGAAAAAGAGTGAGACTTATGAAAACGCTGGATGCAATTCAAAACCAAAACAAAAAAATAGCAATTGTTGGGTTAGGCTATGTGGGTCTTCCCCTGGCGCTGGAATTTGCCAAAAAGGTTCCTACTATCGGATTTGACATCAACAAAGAAAAACTGGATTTATACCGAAAAGGCATCGACCCTACAAAAGAAGCGGGAGATGAAGCCGTACAAAACACAACGTTGCGGTTTACAGACGACCCGGCTGATTTGAAAGAGGCGGCTATCATTATTGTGGCTGTTCCTACGCCTGTTACCGAAGATAATATGCCGGACTTAAGTCCGGTTACCGGCGCCAGTGAGATAATCGGAAAGCATATTGGCAATAATACTATTGTCTGCTATGAATCTACGGTCTATCCCGGCGTAACGGAAAATATCTGTGCTCCCATTATTGAAAGAGAATCGGGAATGAAATGCGGTCGGGATTTCAAGGTTGCCTATTCTCCGGAACGAATCAACCCGGGTGATAAAGAGCACAGGGTTTTCAATATTCGCAAGATTGTTTCCGGCATGGACGAGGAAACGCTGGAAAATGTAGCGGAAATTTACAGCCTTGTAATTAAAGCCGGAGTATACAGGGCGGAATCCATTAAAGTGGCAGAAGCCGCCAAGCTGGTGGAAAATGCCCAGCGGGATATTAACATTGCATTTATGAATGAACTGTCCCTGGCTTTCCACCAGATGGATATTGATACCAACCAGGTCATCAACGCCATGAACACCAAATGGAATGCGCTGGGCTTCCGTCCCGGTCTGGTGGGCGGTCACTGCATCGGTGTGGATCCGTATTACTTTTTATATGAGGCGCAACGGGCCGGCTATACATCGGAGATTATCCGGGCGGGACGCCGCATCAATAATGTAATGGCCCGGTATGTGGCCCGTTCTGTAGTGCGTAACATGATCCAGGCAGACCTGAAAGTGAAAAACGCCAGGGTTTACCTGTATGGTATCACGTTTAAGGAAAACTGTCCGGACGTGCGAAACTCCAAAGCGTTGGATGTATGTAAGAATCTGCTTGGCTATGGCGTTGATGTAAAGCTGGTGGATCCCTGTGCAGATTTGACGGGGCTGCCGGAACAGTATAAAAAATTAGTGGTTGGCATGGACGAGGTAAAAGATGCCGACGCGTTGGTCTTCGTAGTGGCCCATGACAGGTTCAGGCAGTTTGATGCAGCTTCTCTTGCTTCCAAATTCAAAAAGGAAGTGTCTGTTAAAGTACTGGCGGATGTTAAAAGTATTTTTGACAAGAGAGAATTGCAAAAAGCCGGATTCTTATACTGGAGCTTATAACCATGCATCTGAAAAAACATCTGCTTTTCATTGTTATCATACTTTGCGTTCTTGGCGCGATTTACTTTTATGCTCTTTCGGATATGTTTCATCCCAAGCAAATTGCCAGCTATGAAAACTTTACGGAAATGAGCGAAGAGTTTGACGCGTCAAAGGAGATTGCAGCGGCAGAGAAAAAGTACCAATCGGTAAAAGAACCGGCACGCGTTATAAAAGGTTACGAAAAAACAGCTGCTAACGTGATAGCCCTTACTTTTGACGGAATGGACAGCCGCGGCAACATGGACGCAATTCTGAAGATCGTAACTGACAATAAATGGCACGCTACGTTCTTTGTGGAAGGGGTAAACGCGGCGCGGAATGCTACGGTTATCAAGAACCTGCTGGAAGAGGAGCAGTTAATCGGTAATTACAGCTTTGTCGGTATCAGTAAAGCAGAGCGGCTGGAACCGGAGGTTTTGGTTGAACAATTCTGCCGGACCCAGAAAATTCTGAAACTGCTTACCGGCAGCGAACCAAAGTTGTTCCGGCTATACGATACTAAATATTCAGATCATCTGTTGCGCGCTGCGGCAGCCTGTGGCTTGGAAAAGGCCGTAGAAAGTAATGCTGTGATTTATGTGCGCAAACTGGCTGATGAGGGTACAATGGATCAGTTTGTAGCCGGTATTAAACCTGGTATGATCGTTTCCCTGCAGATGAGCCGGCCTGTTCCAATCACATATTCCAAAAAGAAAGGACCGGACAAGCCTGCGATAGATAAAAAGCCTACTATTGTAGATAGAAACACAGTACCCGGTGAAGAAGTCACTACGGTGGAAATTGTGAAGAGACTTTGCGGAAAGCTGAAGAATAAAGGTTTTACTGTTGTTACTGTGAATATGTTAGAAAAGATGGCCGCCGGTCAGGAAGCGGCAGCCAAAGTATCTGACGGTTTGAAGAATGATAAGACGGTGAAATAGCTGATGAGAAGAATTTTGGTGAAACGGATTGCGCTCCTGACTGCGTTATGGACGGCAGGTAATATGGCAGCCACTGCTGGTTTTAATCAGTTTACTTCGGTTGCGAATCTGCCGCAAACGGTTTATGCGGCCACATCTGAAGAAGAGCGGGCCTTGCAACGTGCCGAACAGGACCTGATTGAAGCACAGCACAGGGTAATAGAAGCCCAGCGGGCTTTGTTGGAAAAGCAGAGAAGGCAGCTTGAAAACCGTGAGGGGGAAAGCACGGTTCCTGCAGCGCGGGCGCGGCGTGAGACAGCTCCGGTGAAGCAGCGTAAGGAAAGCTATGAAACGCCGCCGAGCGAAACGCCTGTGGTAAGACACGAGGAACCGCAAAGGGTACAGCGGAATGAAACGCCTGTGATCAGGCATGAGGAACCGCAAACGATACAGCGCAATGAAACGCCTGCTGATTTTCCTATGCAAAAACAGCAGGAAAGACAGGCGACATCGATTCCCAGGACGCCTGCAGGCAGCCGGACGCCTTCCGATGCTAATGGATACAGACAAAATGCCAATCAGAACGTTTTGAATGACGACGGCTTTGCCAATGCGGTTTGGCAAGACAACAACGGCGGTGTTGTGGCAAACCAGCAGACCGGTGAAACTATAACAGAAAACACAAAAGCATCGTCCCTGCTAAGCGGATGGACTGCTGCCGATCTCGATACGTTACGAAAACAGAACAATGGCATTCTCGCAACGGAAGAAAAAATGATCTACACTACGGATTCGTCCGTCATGTTTACGTTTACCGGTATGGGGCGGAAGAAATCTGTAGATTCTGTTCTGAATGCGTTACGACAGGTTAACGGAAAAGGCACCTTTTTTGTTACGGAACGGGAATTGAAACGGAACCAGGATGTAATTAGAGAAATCGTGGCTGCCGGTCAGGAACTTGGCATCTGTATCTATCCGAAGCCGGAAGAAGGATTCGGGGATGTCTGCGCTGATATTTTACGTGTTAAGCAAATTCTGAAAAACCAGTACGGTAAAGACAGCAATCTGGTAAAACAGTTCTCCGGTGCTGTCAGGGATGTGACGAAAGAAGCCGTTTCGGCTCTCGGATGTCGTCTCATCGGTGCCAATATGAATGCTGTACAGAGCCGCCATCAGGACTATCAGACTGCGGAACAGATATTGCCTGAGATTATGGGGAAAGCGGTTTTCTCATTGGGACGCGGCTGGATTGTCAACATCCGTATGGACTTTTATAAAAAACCGGATCTGGCAGCAGAACTGTTATTGTATCTGAAACGCAAGAAAATTGATAATATTGCCTATAATTCCTTTGATGATATGGCTGACGTCAATCCGGTTAATGATTCTGCGTACAGTTTGAAATCGGTGGGCCAGGTGCTGTCAATCAAGGATAAACTTTGGACATATCCGGTTCCGGAGAAAGATTATGTAAAGGGTATCGAGCGTTATCCGCTTCTGCCCCATGACGCTACCCATGAGCAACTGGTCGATGAACTGGGCAAACGTTACTTTGGTGAAGGAACGGTCAATGCCCATGACAGAAGTCTGGGCTTTACAGAAGAAGATTTCACCAAGTTTGATATGACGGGAACTGTTAAGACCGATGACAACGTCATCTTCCTGACTTTTGATGACTGGGGACATGATTCCGCGATCAATCCGTTGTTGTATGTACTGCGAAAACACAGGGCGCCGGCTACGTTCTTTATTATAACCCACAATGTTACCGACAATCCCAACCTGCTGCGCGCTATTGCGGAAGAAGGCCACGATATTGCCAGTCATACCAATACCCACAAGGCAATGGCTGTAGAAGATGAACATGGAAAGACCAAGCCGACCATGGGGTATGAAGAATATTACAACGACATGAATACGTCGTATAACAAGCTGGCAAGTATTGTGGGAGATCTGCAGTGGCCTGACGGAAGACCGGTGCTGACCAAGTTTATGCGCCCGCCTACGTTGGCGATCAGTGCAATGGGAACCCGCGCTATTCTGGAGAACGGTTTCGAGTACATCATTAACGGCAGTACCAGTACTGCCGACTATGGGGCTTCCAGTCTGGAACAGGAAATCAAGGTCATCCGGGACGGACTGTATTATCGCGACAAACTGCGGAAAGGCGCTATCTTTGTCATGCACATGACGTCTGCCGCAAAATTTACAGCGACTGCGCTGGATGTCATCTTAACAGCCAATGAGAAAAAAGCCGATAATGATCCTACCAAGTTTAAGGTCGGTTTGTTGTCTGATTATCTGGATTACGGATATTCTCAGGGCAAAACGAAGAAGCAGATGAATCAGGAAAAACGAAGAATTAAGTGGTGGTAAATTGATGTTTGATTTCTTGTCTGGCAAGAAAACAAAAAATGAATATGAAAAAGAAGAACCTGTACATGATATCCTGATGCACCAGTCGCCGGACCGGCGCCTGCTGCCTCACATGCCCGGCAAGCAGCGGAGCGGTAAAAGCCGCCGTGCTATCAGCGATGAAGAGGTTAAGAAGTATCCCTACCTGAAATTTTTTAACGGGGAAGATGCCAACGTCCGTTACGATGTGCGCTATCCTGTAAAAATTTCTGTATCCAACAGAGCAGGCTCTTATTCCGGATACGCGTCGGATATTTCCATTACCGGCATGAAGCTGCATGTTTCTAAAGACGCGGCAGAAGCGATTGCGCTGAAAAAAGTAGTGACGCTGTCATTTGAAATTGAGCCTGGAACAGTGCCGGAAGGTCTTGAAATGAAAGTAAAGACTGCGGCCCATGCGGCGTGGCCTAATGAGGAGGTCGTGCAACAGAAACTGGCGGATGTCAGGAGCGGGAAACTTTCTTCGGATACGGAATTCATCTTTGGTATGCAGTTTGAGCATAACCTGCTGGAGTATTCCAACCGTCACCATGCCCGTTCAGAACTGATGATGGCCAGCTTCCTGCTGTTCGTCATCTGTCTCGGCGTGGTACTGATGCGTACCGAAAGCGTCATTTATTTCAAGTTTAATAAATACCTTTATCTGTACAGTATTATTGCCAGCACATTTTTGCTGACCAAATATGCGTTTGGCTTTTTCTATAAGCCTGTACCTGCAGACGAGAGTTATACGCCCGGCGTTACCATCATTGTGCCATGTTTTAATGAAGAAACGTGGATACGGCAGACGATTCTGAACGCTATGGATCAGTATTATCCCCAGGACAAGCTGGAAGTCATTGTAGTGGACGACTGCTCCACTGACAATTCGGCAAAGGTCATCCGGGAAACCATTCAGGATATTATTGACCAGGAAGGTTCGGAAGTGGCGTCCCGTATCAGTTACATTTTACAGCCGGTCAATAAGGGAAAACGCGAGGCTCTGGCTTTGGGAGCTAAACATGCGCAACACGAACTTCTGGTCTTTGTTGATTCAGACAGTTTCCTGAATCCCTATGCCATTATCAACCTTGTGCAGCCCTTTAAAGATGAACAGGTGGGCGGTGTTTCCGGTCGTACGGATGTGGCCAATACCTATACCAATTCCCTCACCAAGATGCAGTCTGTCCGTTATTACATTGCCTTTCGTGTCATGAAAGCGGCGGAAGGCCTGTTTGACGCGGTGAGCTGCCTTTCCGGGCCATTGTCCTGCTATCGAAAAGATCTTGTCCTTAAATATTCGGACGATTGGCTGAATCAGAAGTTTTTGGGACAGCGGGCCACCTTTGGGGATGACCGGGCTATGACCAACATGATTCTGCGGCACAACCGTACGGATTACCAGGATACGGCTATTTGTTACACCATTGTTCCCAATGATTATGATGTGTTCCTCAAGCAGCAGATGCGGTGGAAGCGTAGCTGGCTGCGGGAATCCCTGATCGCTGGCAGCTTTATGTGGAAAAAGGAGCCTTTTGCGGCAATCAGCTTTTACATGGGGCTGCTGGTTCCTATCATTGCTCCTGTCATTGTCTGCTATAATTTACTCTATATTCCCATCACCCATCGCGTATTCCCTACAGCATTTATAATAGGTATGCTCCTGATGGCCTTGCTGATGAGCGCCTGCCAGGCCTTGCTGCGGCGCAGTACGACGTGGCTGTATGGTATCTGGTTCTGTCTCTACTATGAAATGGTCCTGCTTTGGCAGATGCCTATCGCCTGGTTTACTTTCTGGAAATCTACCTGGGGCACACGTATGACTCCGGCTGATTTGGAAGAGCAGGAACGCAAGCAGAAAGCCAGGCTTTCAGACGAACCCAAAGTGGCCGGTCCGGCGGAGCAGGTTGTGCTGAATGAGGTTGTACAGGAAACTGCCGAAAAACCGGCAGTGACGGTCAAGCCGGAAGAGGCGGTGACGGCTATGGCGGCGACAGCTGTCGTAACCGCAGGAGGAGCAGGTATCAATACAACCGCAAAAGAAGAACCTGCATCCGTTATTACTGGTAAGCCAGATTATTCTGCTGCCTCGAAAGCAGAAGTATCTGCGAAACAGGAAGTTAAAGAAGAAGCAGTTTCTGAGATTAAGCCCGTTGCGGAAGAAGAGGTCGTTTCCAAAATTGAACCTGTTTCGGAAGAAGAGACCGTTTCTGAAATTAAACCTGTTGCGGATAAGGCTGCTGCAGAAGAAACAGCAGTAACACAAGTTGCTGAAAAGAAACCTGCTGCAGATGATATCGCCGACCAAACAGCAAATGCAGCAAAACGTGTCAGGGAAATCTTTAGTCCGGATGCGGCACCGTATCTTGATACCCGGCATTTATCACAGACGTTGGGCGAAGTGCATAGGATGCCGCTCTCTGAAGAAATCAGGCGTGAGCAGGATGCGCTGATTGAACTGATTCGCGAAAATCAGAGACAGGTGGCGGAACTGCACAGGCTCATGGAACAGCGGATTGAACTGGAAAAGATGCGCATTTCGGCTTATGAGAGCACCCTGGCGGCAGAACGGAAAAATCATAACGCGGCAGAACAAAGAAATGCATTACATGACCAAAGAGAGAAATCTTCTCAAAGTATTGCTCCCGGGCAGGAGGTGGATGAGCCATGACTCTGGCAGATAAGGAATTCACTTCCAAACGTAACCGTGTGAAACGGATTCGCTCTGTTATTGAAGTTATTGTCATAATTGTATTGCTGTATATTGTAGTCAACGCCCTGTTCGTGTTTTCCAAATATAAACCGTTTTCTCTGAATGATGCGGAGTTTGGCACTGATGAAGGCTTTGTAGCGATTTCCTATTTTGGTGTGGACCGAACCGGGACGAACGTCCTGATCGGTAAGGAGCAGCTGGAACATCATCTGGAAGTGTTAAAAAAGAACGGCTTTGTTACGATTACCGGTAAGGATGTGCAGGATTATTATACAAAAGGCAAAGCATTGCCTAAACATTCCCTCTACCTTAACTTTGAAGACGGGCGCAGGGATACCGCAGTGTTTGCGGAGAAAATTCTGGAAAAATTCAATTACCATGCTACGATTTCTACCTATGCGGAAAATCTGCACAATAACGATAACAAATTCTTAAAAGCCCCGGAACTGAATGCGTTTTTGGAAAACGGGTTTTGGGAACTGGGTACCAATGGGTACCGGCTTTACTATATTAACGTATTTGACAGATGGAAGAATTATCTTGGCAATATGAATCCCCTGGTGTATTCCCATCTGACCGGGGTAATCGGCCGCAACTACAACCATTATCTGATGGATTATATCCGGGACGACAAGGACTTTCCCGTAGAAAGTTACCAGGCGATGAAGGACCGTATCACGGATGACTATACCATGCTTCGCGACATTTACACCAAAGATATTGGATTTGTGCCGGAAGCGTACACGCTCATGCATGCCAATACAAATCGTTACGGCAATAATGAAGACGTAAGCCAGGTTAATGAGCAGTGGCTTCGAAAACTGTTTAAGTTCACCTTTAACCGGGAAGGGTACTGCCATAACCTGCGAAACAGCAGTATTCATGACCTTACCCGCATGGAACCGCGTTCTTACTGGTCGGCAAATCATCTCCTGATGCGTATCAAATACGATGACGTGCCCGATATCAAGTTTGAGCCGGGAGATGAGAATCAGTATAAGGAATGGGATATTGTTAAAGGTGCGGCCGAGTTCCGGGATGAAACGATTATTTTGACTACCATACCCAAAGAAAATGCGCTGATGCGACTGAAGGACAGTTCCGGCTTTAATAACGTGCGTCTGACCTGTGATGTGAAAGGAAACAAATATGGGACACAGCAGATTTATCTGCGCTCGGACGAAACTGCTGCCAACTACATCGCGGTTGCGTTTAAGAACAACCATTTAATAATAGAAGAAAAAGCAGGCGGTGCGCCTAAGAAGCTTAAGGATGTAGACTTGTTTGTATTTGACGGCGGGAAATACCATTCCATTGATGAAGACAAGCGGGAAGTTGCAATCAAAGAGAGGGAAATTTTTGGCCGCTATGCACCCAACACGGCTACTGGCAGAAGGCAGCTGGAAAAACTGAAAGCCGAGAGAGAACGAAAAGCGTTTTCCGTAGAAGAAGGCGGAGCGCCGTATATTCCCACTATGAGCTATCATGCCCGTATGGATCGTAAACTGGAAATTCGTCTGCAGGGTAATATGATAACAGTATTGCTGGATGGCAAACCGGCGGTGGAAAATCTGAAAATTGAACGTAACCAGCCAGGGTTCCTGTGGTTGGGAGCCGTTTGGCCGGATTATGGTTACAGTCAGACAAACCTGGCGGACGATGTGTATGACGGAGTGTTTTCCGGACTGAAAGTGGAAGAACTGACTGCCGATAATAATAATCTGCCGGTTTTATATGATGTACACTATACAGGCCTTGAAGGATTTAAGCGCTCTGTAAAACATAAATGGGAAGCTGTTTTGGACTGGCTGCTGGCGACGTTCTGACGGGAGACCGCAGCCTGTTCTTCCAAAACGTTGTACGCTGTGCGGTAGATTTGATATGTATTTTCCTGTTTGTTTACCTAAGTAAGCGAGGTATCTGTATGCGAAACTATACAAAGGCTGGCATGTGTTCCATACTGACCAGTCTGATGCTGTTAGCTGCCGGTTGCCTGCCTGCCGGTCTTTCGGCGGATGCCGCCCGTCGTCCCCAGCCAACCTTTAATGGCAATGCGTGGATAGCATACTGGGATTTTGACAGAGGGTTGAAGGAGGCTGTTAAGATTCAGAGCCAGTTAAACTCTGTCAGTTATTTTGCGGCAGCCTTTGACAGAAACAACAAAATTATACTGGTGGGGCCTGCAGAAAAGTTCACGGCCCAAAAATTTACCCGTTATAAGGCAGAAATTAAAAAGTATCTGACTGTAGTTAACGATGTGTACAAAGATATCAATAATCCTGCAGGCGAAAGCATCGAAAAAGATACACAGGTTTTATTCCGCTTGTTTGAAACAGATGAAACCATGCGCGGTCATTCGCAGGATCTTTTAGCACGAGTTAAAAAGCATCGGTTTGACGGTTTGGAAATCGACTATGAAAATATCTGGAAGAATCCCCAACTGGCGAAGAAGTTTGTACGTTTTTTAGAAGTGCTTGTTCCGGCGGCAGAAGAAGCGAAGATCCCACTGCGCGTTATATTGGAACCGGGTATTCCTGTTACCGCGTATAAACTGCCGGAAGGACCGGAGTATGTGCTTATGTGCTACAATTTGTTCGGTGTTCATAGCGTTGCCGCCGGGCCGAAAGCGGATGACCGTTTTCTGGATAAAATGCTGGGAAAAGTGAAGCAGCTTCCAAGGCCTCACAGTATTGCCCTGGCTACAGGCGGCTGCGTATGGCAGGAAGGGAAAAGACCCTGCTTTGTAACAGAGCAGGAAGCCCTTGCATTGCAAAAAGAGTTGAAAGTTACCCTGCACAGAGATTCCCTTAGCGCTGCGCAGTACTTTAATGGAAAAGACAATGCAGGTAAATCTGTGGAATGCTGGTTCGCTGATGCAAAGACTATCATTGCATGGAAACGCCAGGCGCTGGACTACGGCGTAGATGGAATATCCCTTTGGCGGTTGGGCGGTAATCATAAGATACAGGAATACTTTCCGGGTATTATGAATAAAAAATAACAATGAATAATTAAATTGACAGCCCCGGTATTTTTGTTACGGCAAAGATGCCGGGGATTTATATTTATATATAGAAGAAATCATGGGAAATGTTGATTTCGGGATGGATTTTTATCTTCTTTTGTTATCGTTTTTGAAACACTCGGGTACGTGTAAAAAGAGAAGCGCATAAAAACACTGCTTAGCGTAATAAAAAATATTAAAAAAGTGTTGACACGTTTTGTAAAAGATGTTACAATACACAAGTCTCACGGGATAAGTGCGCTCATTTTGAAGGAGTAAATGCAATGAGTCTGGACGACTTGAAGACA
>Ga0256404_1009754_pt1 | contig 13604 bp, 9 predicted proteins | sample RumenRJG_01DNA_FD_185990 | JGI IMG/M metagenome (GOLD analysis project Ga0256404, IMG submission 185990) | Bovine rumen microbial communities from Lethbridge, Alberta, Canada - RJG_01 | ecosystem: Host-associated > Mammals > Digestive system > Stomach > Rumen | place: Canada: Alberta | collected...
TGAGGTCTATCTTCAATATATCTACCGGCATATCCTTCAGCATATTTAGCGAAGAGTAGCCGGAACCGAAATCATCCATGAGGATTGGGAAGCCATGCGACTGCAATGTCTTCGCTATCTCGATGATCTGCTGCGGATTCTCGACGTAGGCACTCTCCGTAAGCTCGAGTTCCAGCAGGCGCGGTGGCAAATCGTATTTCTCCACGAGATCCTTGAAAACCTGGACGATGTTCGGGCTGTAGAGGTCGATGCGCGATACATTGATCGATATCGGCAGCACGGGACGACCGGCATCGATATCCGACCGCAGGAGCTGGCACGTCTTTTCCCATACGTATTTGTCGAGCTGGTAGATGAAGCCATTCTGCTCGAATATCGGAATGAAGCGTCCCGGGGATATGAATCCCAGCTGCGGGTGGATCCAGCGGACGAGAGCCTCGGCTCCGACGACACGCTCACTCATGAGTTCGTATTTCGGCTGCAGGTAGACGATGAAATCGCCATTCTTCAGCGATGACTTCATGTTGTTCACGATGACCTGCTCATTGACGACATTCTCACGCATATCGTCATCGTATTCCCCGCAGGTCACGAGACCATTATGCGCTGCCTTCGACAGACCCATCGTCGCGCGGTCGAGCATCATGGTCACGGAGAGCGTGCGGTCGGTCACCCGGTAAACGCCGAAATAAAAATCAATGCGATAGTCGAGCGCATAGCTTTCAGCCAGCATCTGCAGCGAATGAATGAGATGCTCACGCATATTGTTGGCCGTCGGATAGAATACGATGAAGTTATCCGCATAGAGCCGACCGTATACGCAGGGCTCCAGCTGGATGGACTGGAGGAAATGGGCCACGTATTTCAGCAGCTTGTCACCGTTTTCCTCACCGAAAAGATCGTTGATGACCTTGAAGCGCGAGATGTTGAACCGCATGATCTCGAATTCCGTATCCGGATACTGCTCGAGCACCTCCGCCGTGCGACGGCAGAAGGCTTTCTTATTGTACAGGCGCGTCAGTCGGTCATGGCGCAAGCTGTAGAGGAATGTCGCATGCGTCTGCTTCAGCGGCGACAGGTTCGATATGACCGTATTGAAGATGCCGACGCCGGATTTCTTGTCATACATGTAGCGCCCGCATTCCATGCACCATATATAGGTGCCATCCGCCCGGCACAGGCGATATTCGATCTGATAGTTGTCCCGGGACAGGAGCTGACGCTTCACATCGGCCCGACTGGCCTCGAAATCCTGCGGATGTATGATGCTCTTGAGCTCGAGATCCGTCTCCTGAGCGAAATCCTCCGAGCTCTTGTATTTCAGCATGCGCCAGAGCTCGTCGCTGAAATATTCGAATGGGAGATTTTCGTCCGTGCGGTACTGCACATAGGCGCAGTTCACATAGGACGAAACCATATCCATGATCTCGTCCATAGAATCACTGTTCTCGCCCTTGTTCAGCATCTGCGCGCTGACCATGCGGTAGGTCAGCTCATGGCGCATATCGCGCTGGATATGGATGCCGGCTATGCGGAGGCCGCCATCGACCTCGCGGTACATCACGAGTACCTGCAGCATGTTGCGCACGCGGTCACGGGTCGAATATATGATATTGACGCACAACGTAGTCCCGCCGGGTACATCATGGGCGACACAGCCCATCTTGTTGAGGCGGCAGGCCTCCAGCTGGCGATACATATCGCGCAACAGCTTCTCTACCTCATCGGCCCCGACATAGTAACGATAAGATTTCAAGCCGAAAGCTACAGCATCCGGCAGCAGGAACTGCCGAATCAAGGCAGTATTGCCCATATCGAAGTAATCGCGCAATAATTTCTTGGTCAGCGAAATGGTCTTACTGTGTTCCATTACTCAAGAACCTTCCAAATCATAATCATAGTAATAACACTTTGTTATAACAATTATAGCAAGTTTCTCTGTTGTTGGAAAGTACATATGCCTCGGATAGATTTTTGGGAACGCCTTCCTATTTATGAAAAAAAATCTTTTCCTGCAGCAGCTGGCTGCAGGAAAAGATTTCTCTCGTAATATCAACCAATAACATAAACCGTTACATAGCGGCGTCCGAACTGCATGGCTTCGCCGTAGCTCTCCATGCAAAGATCGATGCGGTCACCGCGGATGGCACCACCCGTGTCCGCCGCTATGGCCTCGCCATAGCCCGGGATGTAGAGCCGCGTGCCGAGCGGTATGACATTCGGATCGACCGCCACTACGCCGCGGCGGGCGACCATGCCGGAGGCCGTGATGCCGCTGCCGCCGCCATCACTTGGCAGATAGGCCGTTGCCTCCATCGTATAGGCCGCCTGATAGCGTCCTGTATCAGCCGCCGAGCCGCTGCCCGCCGTGCTGATCGTGCCGCCTGCAGCTCCGAGCTGCTCCTCCTGCTGGACGACTGCCTTATCCTTCACGGATATGGACAGGCCCGGCTTCACCTCGGCATCGAGTCCCGGCTGCACATCGATGCTTTCCAGATAGTAGCCCGACTCATTCAGTGCATCACCAACAGTCTTCTTGCTGGTCATTATTTCCTTCTTCTCACCCTGATATTCCACCGTGATCGGCACAGCGCGATACACAGTGATATCAGTATGACGCTCGTTGAGCTTCTGCAGATGATACTCATCATGCGCTCCGAGCTTTACACCCGCCCTGGCCAGTATGTAATCAGGGCTGGTATGGGTAGTATTCGTTGTTATGGTCCGCCCATCGACGTGAATTGATACCTTATGCAGATCAGTCGGTATAGCACTGCGTGTGAATCCGGTGGTCACCATGGACATAGCACCAAGCACGGCACAAAGTACGAGTTTCTTTTCACTCTTGCTGGATATGAGCAGGTCTTGAATACGCATTGAATTCCCCCTTCAGCATATATTTTCCCACTTTTATATGAAAAAAAGCTGAAATATGGGAATAGCAAAGTGGCAGAGCCCCTTTTTCGGATTTTCTCTGCCACTTTCTGGTCATTTTATCAAAGTATTTACCACATCTATACCTGATGCCGGTCCAGGTCATAAAGATTCATGGCATTGGCCGTCGTCACGCGGGCAACCTCCTCCACCTCGATATCCTTTATGGCTGCCACTTTCCGGGCGATATATGGTATATTGGCCGGCTCGTTGCGCGTGCCGCGCACGGGCTCCGGAGCCATGTAGGGAGCGTCAGTCTCGAGCAGCAGCTGCTCGAGCGGCACGGCCTGTACGACTCTGACATTGCGCTTCGCATTCTTGAACGTCACAGGGCCATCGACGCCGATATACCATCCCCTGCGGCAAAGCTCCAGCGCCATCTCGACGCTGCCGGAGTAGCAGTGCAGGACGCCGCGCAGGCCCTGACCCTCATGCTGCAGGATGCGCAGGGTATCGGCATGGGCATCGCGCGAATGGATGCAGACTGGCATGTGCAGCTGCCGCGCGAGATCCAGCTGACGGATAAATACATCCTGCTGCAGCTTGCGGCGGCTCATGTCCTTTTCCCAGTGATAGTCGAGCCCGATTTCGCCGATGCAGACGACATGAGGCATATCGGTCCAACCGGCCAGTATATCATCGTCCGTCTCTGATAGCGGACGTGCCTCCTCCGGGTGGATGCCAACGCCGGCATAGACGCCGCAGCTGGCATAGCGTTCCGCAAGCTGCACGGCCTTTTCCGAGGACTCCAGCGTGTCCCCCATATTGATGAGGCGCGTCACATCGGCCTTGGCCGCCCGCTGCAGTGCTCCCTCGATCTCGCTCGTACCGCCCGCGAGGAATTTCTCATCATTCAGATGCGTATGCGTATCTACGAATTCCATCAGTGGACCTCGGTGCCGGACGGCATGTCGACGGACAAGACCTTCAGGTCTTTGCCCGAGCCGGCAGCCAGTATCATGCCCTGCGATACGATGCCACGCAGCTTGGCCGGTTTCAGGTTGATGACCATGACGACGCTCTTGCCGACGAGTTCCTCCGGCTTGTAGTGCTGGGCGATGCCCGATACGACCTGGCGCTGCTCATCGCCGAGATCGACAGTCAGCTTCAGCAGCTTGTCCGTGTTCGGCACGATTTCGGCTGCTATGACCTTTACGACACGCAGCTGTATCTTGTTGAAATCCTCGAAGGAAATGACATTGCTCTCGGATTCCTGATCAGCAGCCTTTTGCTTGCCAGCCTGCGCCGCATTGCGGGCCTTCTTCTCCTGCTTGGCTTTCTTGTTGGCTTCCTGGGCCGCTTTCTGCGCTGCTTTGTCCTCTTTCTCGACCTCGATGCGCGGGAACAGCTGCTCCGGATGGCCGATGTGCAGATTGGCCGGGATGCCATACCAGCTGTGCTCTCCCTCGATATCAGTCAGCTGGACGCTGGCAAAGGGCTGCCGGCTCTCGAGACCGAGCTGCTGCCAGATGCGCGGAGCTGTCTGAGGCATGAACGGGGAGATCATGATACTGATATGACGCAGCGACTCCATGAGGTTGTAGAGCACATTCGCGAGCTGTTGTTTCTTCGTCTCGTCTTTGGCGAGCGCCCACGGCGCCGTCTCATCGATGTACTTGTTCGAGCGGCTGATGAAGGCCCAGACCTTCTTGATTGTCAGCGATATCTCCATATTCTCCATGTTCTCATGGAAGAACTTCACGGTCTCAGCTGCATCGGCGATGAGCGAGCGGTCGATATCGTTCTCGATGGACTTGTCATAGGGCAGCACGACGCCATCCTGGAACTTGCCGATCATGTTGAGCGTGCGGTGCAGCAGATTGCCGAGGTCGTTTGCGAGATCGGAATTGATGCGCTGGATCAGGGCATCACGCGAGAAATTGCCGTCCTGGCCGAGATTGATCTCGCGCAGCAGGAAATAGCGGATCGTATCAGCACCGAACTCATCGATGAGCTTGATCGGGTCGACGACGTTGCCCTTCGACTTCGACATCTTATCGCCATTGACGATGAGCCAGCCGTGGCCATAGACTTTCTTCGGCAGCGGCAGATCGAGTGCCATGAGGATGCACGGCCAGATGATCGTATGGAAGCGGACGATCTCCTTGCCGACGAGATGCAGGTCGGCCGGCCAGTACTTCTTGAACATCTCGGGATTATCGAGGAAGCCGATCGGCGTCAGGTAGTTCGTCAGAGCATCGAACCAGACATAGATGACGTGTTTCGGGTCGATAGGTACAGGGATGCCCCAGTTGAACGATGTGCGCGAGATGCAGAGATCGTCGAGGCCCTGCTCGATGAAATTAATCATCTCGTTGCGGCGCGACACCGGCTGAATGAAGTCAGGATGCGTCTTTATGTAGTCGAGAATGCGATCCTGATATTTGCTCATCTTGAAGAAGTAGGCTTCCTCGGAAACCTCCTGCACCGGGCGATGGCAGTCCGGGCAGCAGCCGTTCTCATCGAGCTGATGCTCCGTCCAGTACGACTCGCAAGGCGTGCAGTAGAGCCCCTTGTATTCGCCTTTATATATATCGCCTTTCGCATAGATGCGGTTGAACACCTCCTGCACGACGCGCTGATGGCGCTCCTGCGTCGTGCGGATGAAGTCGTCGTTCGATATGTCGAGCAGCTTCCATAGACGCTGGAACTCAGCGACGATCTTATCCACATACTCGATCGGCGTAATGCCGGCCGCCTCAGCCTTCTGCTGGATCTTGAGGCCGTGCTCATCGGAGCCGGTCAGGAAGAAAACGTCATATCCCGCCAGGCGCTTGAAGCGGGCCAGCGAGTCGGCAATCGTCGTGCAATAGGCATGCCCGATATGGAGCTTCGCGCTCGGATAGTATATCGGGGTCGTGATATAATACGGTGTCTTGGCTTTCTCTGTCATGGAAATGAATCCCCTTTCTGTTGCCGCGCTAATGAGACGCGGATGCATACTCTTTTTATTGTAGCATTTTTACACCGAATAGCAAAGAGGGACTGCCGCAATAAATTGCGACAGTCCCTCGGGAAACCTCATCCGTGCTTGCATGCCTTCCCCACAGGGGAAGGCTTCCTCATTACTTCTTCTGGTTCGCAGCCTTGCGCTCCTGGAGCTTCGGTCCCATGATGCGCTTGTAGGACTCAACGCCCGGCTGGTTGAAGGCGTCTACATCAGCCAGCTCGCCCTCGTAGGCGATGCTCATGGCCAGCATGTAGAGGAGCTCGCCGAGGTGATACGGCGTGAGCTCCGGCAACGTGAAGCAGGCGTTGTAGCGCTTGTTCGACGACAGAGCATCCGCATTCGACTGACGTGCGACCTCGAGAGCCTGGCCCATCGTGACGCCCGAGATATCAGCGAGCTTCTTGGCCTCTGGGAAGGCATTCGGGATCGTTATATCATCCTTCCAGTTCTCGATGCGGACGAACTGGACGACCTTGTTGAGCTTGCCCTCCTGATGCTGCTGCGTCTGCGAGTGCATGTCCGTCGTGCCGACGGCGACGCACGGCGTGCGGCCGTAGCAGACCTCTTTGCCCTCTTTGTTGAACTGCTTGCCGAGCGACTCCGCGAGCAGCTGGATATACCACTCGGAAACAGATTTCAGATAATCGCCATACGGCATCATGACCTCGATATCGCGGCCATGCTTCTCGGAGGCGGCGAACTTCAGGGCTGCATTGAGCATGGCCGGGTTCTGCCATATATCTTCGTTCTGGCAGGCCTTATCCATGTCACGCGCACCCTCGAGGAACGACTTGATATCGAAACCGATGCAGGCAGCCAGCGTCAGGCCGACCTCGCAGAATATGGAGAAACGACCGCCGACACCATCCGGTACGGCGAACTGCGGCCAGCCCTTCTCGATGGCCAGCTTCTTGAGCAGCGTCTGGTTCTCCATGTTCGGATCGGTGACGGCTACGACCTCGAGGTCGATATCCGGCTCATCCTTCAGCGCATCGTACTCGACCATGAAGTTCGACATGGTATCAAGCGTGCCGCCCGATTTCGAGATGACGAGCAGCAGGACCTTGAGATTGCGCTTCGCATGCGTCTTGGAAATCTTGGCCGCATTCTTCAGATAGTGAATGAGATCGCCCGTGCGGCGCGGATCGATGTTGTTGCCGCTGAAGAATACCTTCGGGAAGCCATCGCGCTCTTCCTTGGACAGGAAGTTCCAGAAATCGCCGCAATGAACATCGAACAGGACCTTGTCACCGAGGTACGAGCCGCCGATGCCCAGCGAGACGACGACGTCTACGTTGTTCTTGACATGCTCGGTGAGTTTTCCCAGACGGGCGATGGACTCCGGAGAGTTCAGATGACCTTCCTCTATATAAGGCAGCTGCGAGAACAGGACCTTCTCCGGCTCGCCATCCTTCGAGAGATGCGCACGGATGAAGCCGGTCTCACGCATGACCTTCATGGCCTCATGGGCTTTCTTGAGGTCCGGGGCGAGATCCTTGAGATCCTGCTCCGTGACTTTCCCCTCCCCATAGAGGTTATCGTAGTCGAAAGTAAAACCAGATTTCAGTTTGAGACTCATGTCTGCATTACTCCTTTTCCCTTGTAATTTCCATATAGATACTGCCCCGCCCTGCAATCTGAAAGGCGCTATCCGCTCGCCTCCGATTGGCTTGCAGGCAGAAATACGGGGCACATGCCTATATCATTATAACATATGCCCCACATTTTAGTCGTGAATCATTGTTTCATTTTCAGGATATGTTTCCAGCTCAGCCGCGAATGATGGCCAGCAGTTCCTTGGTCTTCTCCTCGCAGAGGGCCTTGTCCTGACGCGTCTCGACATTCAGGCGCACAACCGGCTCCGTGTTGGATTTGCGCACATTGAAGCGCCATTTGTCGAACTCGACCGAGAGGCCATCGACCTTCGTGACCTTGCCCTCTTTGCCGTATTTGGCCTCGAGCTCCGCGAACACCTTGTCGGCATCGGCGACCTTGCTGTTGATCTCGCCCGAAATCGGGAAGCGCTCCTGACGCTCCTTCATGAGGTCGGACAGCGTCTTGCCATCGGCCTGGCTCAGCAGCTCGAGCACGAGCAGCCACGGAATCATGCCGCTGTCGCAGTACGAGAAATCACGGAAATAATGGTGCGCACTCATCTCACCGCCATAGATGGCGTTGACCTGACGCATCTTGTCCTTTATGAAGGCATGGCCGCTGCGGCACATGACCGCCTCGCCGCCATTCTCGGCCGCTATCTCGAGCGTGTTCCAGATGAGACGCGGGTCATAGATGACCTTCGCGCCCTTGTTCTTCGACAGGAATGCCTGCGCGAGGAAGCCGACCATGTAATAGCCCTCGATGAAGCCGCCCTTTTCGTCAAACAGGAAGCAGCGATCGAAGTCGCCATCCCAGGCCACGCCGACATCCGCATGCTGCTCGCGGACGACTTTGGCCGTAGCCTCGCGGTTCTCCTGCAGGATCGGGTTCGGCACACCGTTCGGGAAATTGCCATCCGGCTCATTGTAGACCTTGATGATATCGAACGGCAGATGTTTCGCGAGCTCGTTGATGATGGGGCCGGCCGCACCATTGCCGGTATTCGCGACAACCTTGAACGGCTTGAGCTTCGACACATCGACATAGGACAGGATATGCTCGACATACTCCTGCAGGATGTCCTTGTGCTCGACCTTGCCCGTCGCCTCAGCTACCGGCTCCGGGGCGCCCTTCATGACCTCGCGCTCGATATCCTTGAGCCCCGTATCGCTCGATATCGGACGCGACTCCTTGCGGACGAACTTCATGCCGTTATACTCTTTCGGGTTGTGGCTGGCTGTGATCATGATGCCGCCATCGAGTCCCAGATGAGCAGTCGTGAAGTATATCATCTCCGTGCCGCACTGGCCGATATCGATGACATCGCAGCCAGCTTCGGTCAGGCCGCGCTCGAGAGCCTCCGTCAGCGACGGCCCCGACAGACGGATATCATGGCCGACAGCTACCTTTTTCGCGTCGAACAGGGACGGGAACACCCGGCCGATGCGATAGGCGAGTTCTTCGTTTACCGTGTCAGGGTAGATACCGCGTATATCATACGCGCCGAAGCCTTTGTTGCTGATTTCCATTGACAACACTCCTCACTATTTTTGCATACAATACTAATTTACCTTGATTCTGCGGTATTGTCCACTACTTTATTAAGAATATTTCGCGCTTGACCTTGTTTATTCCTGTCTGCACACGAATTTTTTCTCAGCTGCCGACTTGTTTTCACGCGCCCATGCGATACTGCTGCCGGAACTTCTGGCGCTCGTAGTGGAAAGCGATGAGCAAGGGGATGCAGGAACCGATCCAGGCCATCGGGTTGGCCAGGCAGGCACCGAGGTAGCCCAGGAACGAGCAGAGCACGAGAGCTGCCAGGCAGCGCATGATGAGCTCCATGACTCCGGCGATCGTCGGCACGAGTGACAGACCCAGCCCCTGCAGCGTGCTGCGCACGATGAACAGCACGGCCAGTATCCAGTAGCACGAGCCGTTCGTGATGAGATATTCCTGGCCGTAGTCGATGACCTGCTGCTCACCATCGCCCACGAACAGATGCATGAAGAACGGGCCACAGATGATGAGGGCGATGCCGGCTACGATCGCAAACGACACCGACATATAGAGGCTCTTTTTCACGCCCTCCTCGATGCGGGCGAACTTCCGCGCGCCGAAATTCTGCGCGCTATAGGTAGCCATGGCCAGACCGAACGACATCATCGGCATCATGGCCAGCGATTCGATCTTCTGTGAAGCCGAGTAAGAGGCCACTGCGATCGGTCCGAGCTGGTTCAGCGCGACCTGCAGCACGATGGAGCCGATGGCGATGATGGATGACTGGAACCCCATCGGCAGCGCGATGCTGACGTGCTCCCAGAGCTCTGCCCGCGTCACATGCCAGTCCGCCGGGCTCGTGTGGAGGCGCGGCACTTTGCACCAGATATACGCTGCCGTCAGCCCGTTGCCGAACACCTGCGACACCAGGGTCGCGAAAGCCGCCCCGGGGATGCCGAGATCGAGTACGATGATCGCGATCGGCTCGAGGATGATATTGATGAACAGACCTATCGCCAGCAGCACCGTCGGCGTGCGGCTGTCTCCGAGGGCACGGATCAGGTTGATCTGCGTCTGGTAGAATACGAACAATGTGATGCCGCCATAGACGATGCTGATGAAGGCATAGGCCCCGTCCAGTATCTCCGCCGGCGTCTGCATCCAGATCAGGAAATAGCGGCAGAGCGAGACGCCGAAGATGGTCATGATGACCGAGAGTCCCAGCGACAGATACATGCAGCAGGCCACGCTGCGGCGCACGCCATGGTAGTCACGAGCACCGAAATGCTGCCCCGTGATAATGGTCAGCCCCGACGTGAAGCCCATGACGAAGCCGAGCATCAGGAACATGAGGCAGCCCGTGCAGCCAACGGCCGCGAGAGCCTCGACGCCGAGGAAGCGACCGACGAGGAGCGTATCCACGAAGGCATAGAGCTGCTGGATCATATTGCCGGCAATCAGTGGCAATGTAAAAAGGAGGATGAGCCGTGCCGGCTCACCCACAGTAAGATCTTTTGTCATATTTCATTCCCATAAAAAAGTAACATAGTAACGCAGCGTCTCGCGCAATACGGTAACGCTATCGCGCAGAGCATCAGCCGACGGGCTCAGCTTATTGTAGTGGAACACCGGATGATGCGTCGTCTGGTAGTCCGTCTGATACGGTATGACACTTACCCCCTGCTTCGCGAAATTCAGCACCGAGCGGCGCATATGGAAGGCGGAGGTCACGAGCACCGGCCGCGTGAAGCCCTGCTCCCGCATGATCGCGGCAGAATACCTGGCATTCTGTCCCGTCGTCAGACTCCGGGTCTCCGTATAGATCATATCCTCCGGCACCCCGAGACTCATGAGCACACGGCGGGCGATCTTTGCCTCGGCGCCGGTATCCTCATATACCTGACCGCCCGACAGCAGCACCGGTATCCCCAGCTCATGCTGCAGCCGCACGACCGTCAGCAGCCGGCTGGCAGGGCTCGCGCAGAGCACACCGGTACCATCCACATCCGGGCTGTCAGCGATTGCCCCGCCGCCCAGCATGATGATGACATCCGGCTGTGCCGCCTGCAGCTCGGTGACGGCCGGCGGCTCATAGAACGACTCGAGCCATATCATCATCCGCTCAGCCACGAGCTGCGTCGTCAGCAGATAAAAGACCACCGTCAGCGTCCCCAGGACGGCCGCCGCTCTCCGGCAGGGCCGCGTCCCCTGTCGCCACAGCCACACCGCTACAACCGCAAAAGCCAGCAGGAATATGCCCGGCGGCAGCACGAGGCTGGCTCCGAATTTCAACAGGTATACCATGAAAAGAATCTACCTCTTTACTACTAAGAATGTGAATGATATATTATATCTTGTAAGCTGTCAGAAGATATCCATCTCCGCCAGCAGGCACTGGAGATGCAATACCTATTCTAGCAGAAACATGTATAAAAGAAAAGAAGGAGACTTCATCATGGCCATCATCAAAGCAGAGCCTACGCTCAGGAACAATCCCGACGGCAACACCATCAGCATCGTGAAGCTGCTGACACCGAAAGAACTCGGCGACAAATGCGGCATGTACGCCCGCGTGCTCATACCGGCCGGCGGTGAGCTCGCCGTCCACGAGCATCACGGCAACGGCGAGTCGTACCACATCATCAGCGGCAAGGCCATATACAACGACAACGGCCAGACGGTCGAACTCGGCGTCGGCGACACGGCCTACTGCTACGACGGCGAGAAACACGGCATCAAGAATGCCAGCGACGTAGAGCCACTCATATTCATGGCGCTCATCATCAACAGCTGAACCCGATTTCAGCACCAAGAACGGGCTGTAATGAAATAACTGCCAGTGCATGAGATGCAGATACTACTATGATAAAGCCACGGCAGGCATGATTCCGGAATAGCGCAATGAGGGAATCATGCCTGCCGCGGTACTGCATGCTCAGGCTTGACAATATGTTATTTCATTACAGCCCGTTGTCATAGATAGATGGATCCCGAGCTGCGCGTGCGTTCGAAATAGATCTGTCCCAGCAGGAAGCGGTGCATGATATTGGCAAAGGCTGCCAGAACCTTGTGCTCATCCTTGCTCCACTTATGCGGCCCCTGCTTATCGTCAAATCCTACCCCGCCGAGAAATTCCTTGCCTTCCATCATGGCGCATTCCATCCAGGCATGTATGCCGGCCCGTTCGAATATGCCGGCCGTTCTGGGAGATAAATTCGTCGTATCCCCGCATTCGGTGAATGTCCCATACGGCGTCCGCCGATAGCGATGCCACATGAGGCGCCTCACTTCAGGATTATGCGCTCTGAAGCCTATGTCCTCCGGATCTGCCTTGTATTCGTACAGCAGCCGCGGCCAGTACGATCCGTCGATATTCCAGAAAACATACGCCCGTTGCACATGGAAATGCTTCGCGAATATCTCGAGCAGCAGCCGCACGGAGAGTTCCGTATCATCCGAATGAAGCACCATGCGGAAAATATAGTCAAGCGGCTTTTCCACCAGTTCATCATATTCAAGAGCCGCCCGATCACTGCTGTCGACCGTATGGCTGCTCTCCTCTATCTCCTCATAATATATGACCTGCTTATCGCGCCCCAGCCGCTTGGCCTCATAGAGAGCGGAATCCGCATGCGCGAACAGTGTCTCATAGTCCTGTCCATGTTCCGGGGCGAACGCGATGCCGATACTGCCAGTCAGCTTTATCTCATTGTCATCATGTCCCAGCTGGCGGCGCATGGAGTTGCGCAGTCTGTCACAGCGCGCCAGCACCTCGCTCCGGTCAGCATCCGGCATGAAGACGACGAACTCGTCTCCGCCTATATGTCCCAGGATATCCTGCGGACGAAAGTTCATCTTCAGTGCCAGAGCCAGGTCGATAATTACGGCATCACCGATGAGATGCCCGAGTTTGTCATTGACCTGCTTGAAATGGTCGATATCCAGGACAAGCAATGCATGATGGCGATCGCACTCCCTGTCTGTCTCCAGAGTCTGATTGATAATCTGTGGAGCATACGTTTTCGCATAGAGTCCGGTCATGGCATCATGCTGCAGGCTTTTCTTCAACTCGGCATTCTCACGATAATAGCGCGTGATATCCTGCAGGGTCCCATGCAATATGCGGCTGCCATCATCCTCTATCATCAGCGCATAGGTCAGACGGTAATAAAGCATCTGTCCCTGCGGGGAAAGAACACGCATCAATATCTGCTGCGACCTGCGCCGCCGGGCCTGCCGGAATGGATATAACAGCAGGAACAAAAGATGCTTCTGAAACCGTTTCCTGTCATCATCCGGCATGAATTCCGCCTCGGCCAGGAACTGGCCGATTCCCTTATGAGGCAGGTGGTACGGCAACATATCCTGCAGCGCCTCATCATATATGAACAAGTCATCTTTGATTCTCCACTCAAAGGAGAACAGCTTGCTCACCATCGCACACGTCCTGTAGATTTGTACAAGGTCCTCCATTTTACTCACCGTTCCGCATTAGTTACATCTTATTCTACTCAAACTTCGCAGGTGCGTAAGCGCCTGTGAGCCTTGAAAAATCAATATTTATGGCTACAAAAATAGCACGGGCCGTGCCCGTTTGGTATAATTAAAATAACCACATCCAAAC
>Ga0256404_1009756_pt1 | contig 13602 bp, 13 predicted proteins | sample RumenRJG_01DNA_FD_185990 | JGI IMG/M metagenome (GOLD analysis project Ga0256404, IMG submission 185990) | Bovine rumen microbial communities from Lethbridge, Alberta, Canada - RJG_01 | ecosystem: Host-associated > Mammals > Digestive system > Stomach > Rumen | place: Canada: Alberta | collected...
CTTGTGTTATTGCTCGGACTGCGGTTCCAAGATGAAGCAGAACAGCAATATTCACTGTAAGTCAAAGCCTTGCTACACCTGCGGCAGATATAGCCGTTTCGGAAAAGAGTATTGCTCCTCGCACACGATAAGGCTTGAGCTAATCGAGAGCCTTGTGTTGCAGGACATTCAGCACCAGATTGACTTCGTGATGAATGAGCCTGATGTGAGAGCAAAGCTCCTCGCTTACAAGCAGGGCGAGAACGCTGTGCAGGACAGCTCAGACAGGAAACGGCAGCACGATATTGTGAAGCGTATCGACGAGCTTGACGGTCTTATCCAGAGCGTATACGAGGATAAGGTGGCAGGCAAAGTTCCCGAAAAGGTGTGTATCGGCTTGCTTGAAAAGTATCAGGCAGAGAAGGATAAGCTGACCGCTGAACAGGACGAGCTGAGAAAGCGTTCCGAAGCGACACGGCAGGACGAGCGTGATGTGGACGAGTATATCCGCCGTATGAAGTCCTACGCAGGAGCGAAGAAGCTCACCCGTGAAATGGCTCTGGAGCTTATCGAGTACATCAAGGTCGATGCTCACCCAGGTCACCGCAACCTTCCGAGAACGATCCATGTCTTTTATAAGCTGATCGACAAGCCGCTGACCAACAAAAGAAATGCCCTCGAATGATCGGGGGCATAAAAAACAACTATTGAACCTTCCATAATTGCTGTTGATATTATCAAAGAGGTCAGCTTTCTGCTGTTCGGTTTTCGCATCGTGGATATATGCGATCTCCTCCGCAGGGATACCCCTTGCGATCAGCTTATCACGAATATCATCATAAACGCAGAAGTCACATTCTTCTTCAAGAGACTCGACCTCAGCGATAGACTTCTTATCCTTAGCATCGTCGGCATCTTCGCCCTCGACTGCTGCTTCTGCTGCCTTGTGCGGAACTCCCAAATCACAGAAAATGATCTGTGTAAGCCTGTCCTCAGCCGTTTCAGCGTGGATACGGGCAACATTTTCGACACATCGGTTGAGCTTTGTATCGGGGTTATCCTCAAAAGACGGATCAATCAAGCGCGGATCAAGACCGAGCTTTCGTCCGTCCGAAGTGATCTTGAGCATATTGTCAATCGTAGGATCAACATTTCCTGCATTGATAGCATCAGCTCTGTCGGCAAGCTCCTGAACAAGCTCCTGCTGAAAAGGAGTAGCTTCGACCTGAACCACCTGATAATCACACTCAGGTACATCGAGTTTCAGCGTATCAGCGGTACGAATGTCAGCGACCTGCTTGAACATACTCATCAATTCGGGCAGACCGATACCCTATCCTTATGAATACTACCTAAGAAAGCCGATTTTACGCACAGTATCGGTAAAATTCAGTGTTTTGAAAGGATAAGAACGATGATTGATGAGATTTATAACAGTAGGCTGGGTGCTATCAAGACTTATCACTTCTCCGATGAGTGGGAGCAGACCGCTATCCCGTTCGAGGAATCGCTGACTGAGGAGCAGACTATCCTGTTCCATAAGCTCTGTGATTTGCAGAGCGAGACTGCCGCTGAGGAGATGAGAGCTGCGTATAAGGTGGGCTTCAAGGATGGAGTGGCATTGATGAGAGAGGTTCAGGAGTAATAGTCGCCAAAAAGCAATATATCCGCAGATTTTAGGTGCAAAGCACTTGAAATCTGCGGATATTTGTGATATACTATAGATGGAGGGTGATACCCATGAACAAAGAAGAAAAAATCGTAATGCTAAAGCTCGATGTTATTTTTAAGCGTGTGTTCGGAAATGACAGCAACAAGGCGATTATCGCCGCATTTATCTCCGATTTGCTTGAAATTCCCCGTGAGAGCATCAAGGCTATCTATATCAATAATGTGGAGCTTACTCCCGAATACCTCGATATGAAGTTCAGCAGGCTCGACCTGAGACTTGACGTTGACGGCAGGATCGTCAATATTGAGATGCAGGTCAACAGAGAAACAGACTTCAAGGAGCGTACCCTGTTCTACTGGTCGAAGCTCTACAGTGAGGAATTAAGAACAGGTGAAGAATACGGAGAGTTAAAGCAGACTATCTGTATCAATATCATCAACTTTGACCTGTTTGACTGTGAGGACTATCATTCATGCTTCAAGGTACTTGAAACAGAGCGACATGAGGTGCTGACAGAAAAGTTCGCTATTCACTTCTTTGAACTAAAAAAGCTCAGTAAATTCAAGAAAAACAGACGAATGGAAGATTGGCTAAACCTGATCAATGCGGAAACGGAGGGTGATCTTATGGCAATTCAGCAGACAACACAGATTCCGGAAGTAAAAGACACGATCGTTATGCTCCGCCAGCTCAGTGCCGATGAACAGGTGCGTATGGAAGCTCATTACCGTGAGAAGCGCCTGCACGATGAAGCAACGGCTCTTGGCAGTGCAAGGCGTGAGGGACGAGCAGAAGGTATGATTGAAACTCTTGTTGCTCTTGTTAATGACGGTGTTCTTACCGTAACTGATGCGGCTACAAGAGCAAATATGACTGTATCTGAATTTGAAGCTAAAACTGGAATAAAGGCATAAGCCTGTCATATGGAAAAGCCTTATTCTCTGTAGTATGGGGATAAGGTTTTTCTATTTGAGTATAGCCTACTGGCGCACTCGCTTTCCGTTCCGCATAAGTTGATATTATGATAATGGCGCGCGCCGAAATCGGCGGGCACTCTATTGAAACTAAAATAAGTTACGAAAGCTACGTCTAAAATATAGCACTCTTTTCTCTCCGCAGATTCGGGAGACTCAGGATTTTCTTTTAGGTAATCCTTATCTTAGCTTAATAAACTCAGCGTGAATTCGTTTATTTTTCACTGGTTTGTAAAAATAAATATGAAGGAGGATTCAAATGGGAAGTTTTTTCACATCAACGCAGATTTACAATCCAAATCTGCTTGATCGAGAGCAGTTTATCAACTTCTTCTGTGAAGAAATGAAGAAGAATGGCTATGTTACCAGTAACAGTGATGAGAGCGAAGTATCCTACATTCTAAGATTTTCAGATGAATGCAAATGGGTTACCTTAGCCTCAGAAGCCTACGAGCAAGGCAATCAGCTTTCTCAATCTGATACTGGCAGAATAGCGAAGATGCTTAAGACCGTATGCATTAACACAACCGTTATCGACAGCGATTGTGCAACACTGGACTTGTATGACAAAAGTGGTAAGAGGAAAGATTCTCTTATAATGGGGCGAGCCGATGACTACTTCGGGGATGATATTCCTGAACCAATCGAAAGCGTGTGGTCTCCGCTTTTAGAGAAGGGCTATTCGTGGCGGCAGTTGTTGGATGTACAGAACGGTGACTACGTCTTTGTCGAGGAAGGACTGTCAGAGATAGCACCGATTATTGGCATTGCTAAAAATAATATTGTATTTACTGCTGAGGATGCCAAGGAAAATGATAACAGCACTGTCATTCTTGATTTCAAAATAGCAAGACCTGCTATCATTATGTCACGGGCAGGCAAAGAAATCAAGCCACCGAAGTCTATAACCTTAAATGCCGCTTTCAAGCAAATAATCGGAAAAGCTCTTGAACCTTTTGGTTTTAAGGTCATCAAAGGACGGCATCCATACATTGTAAGAGTTATTAATAACGAAATTCTGCACATCATTACATTTCGTACAGAAAGTCCAGATTATTCTGAAGGAGACAAGGCTTTGGCAATAATGGGAGGTATCGCTACTGTATACCGAAAGAAGATCACCTTAGATCAAAGTCCGATACAGAATTACATATGGTTCAATTATATGTTCGATTTTTACGAAGCACTTACGGATGAGAGAGATGCTAATATACTTGGTCAGCTTTTCAAATCATGCTACCATTCTGACAAACCTGAATCGCTAATATCTGCTATGAACATAGGTACTGAAAACCTGATAAAATATGTATTGCCTGTAATGGACAAAATCAATGATATTGATTCGAGTTTGGACTATATGCGAAAATTCAAAAAGCCGTGTAATTATGTACAATGCACAAAAATCTGCACATATTACCCCGATGAAGATGAAGCGTTTCTTTATTTTTTGTCCAAATACTGGCAAAATGAACAGCCGGATTTTCTAAGCAAATTTTCTAACGATGCCGATTTCCACGAATGGGTAACAGTAGAAATTGAGAAGCGAAAAACAGAAAACCAAAAAATACTTAAAGCACTTGATCTAATCAAGATGTAGGAAGTGAATCATAGTCAATACCGAACACAAGGCACGGAGAACGCTCTCCGTGCCTTGTTTGTTTTCAGGTGATAGGTTTATCCGCAATCATCACGGACGACTCTGAAAGGCATTTCTGTTCGCCAGAGAGCTAATCATTCCAGCACATCTTTCTTCTTTTTCCGCTGACTTCGGCTCTGCTCTTGTTGATACCGCTGTTCGTCCTGCTGAGCCTGCGGAGCATACTGCCTGAGATATGCTTCAATATCACTCTGCGCCCGCCTCAGCTCCACAAACTTTGCGTGGACGGCATCATGCTCTGTCTCTTTTTGTGTGAGCATCTTTTGATAGTGAGCGAATACCTCCCTGACCTTGTTTTCTGACTCATATTTTTTATTATCAAACCATGAATCAAGCTCCTGTTCAGCGGAATAGTAGTTACGAAGTTCATCAAAATGCTCGTCCTGATACTTCTTCCGTTTCCTGCCTTTCAGCGACTCCAGTTCATCGTGAATGGGCTTCAGCTTTTTGTAAGCAGCGATAGCTTTGAGAAGTCCTTTCAGGTCTTTCACCTTTTCTTTCAAGTCTTGGATCTCCTCATAAAGTGCTTCTCTTTGAGAGAACAGCTTTTGAATTTCCGGTTCAAGATCATCAGGCTCAATACCGTACTGAGCAATTATATTTTTTGCGATACTTGCGATCTTCATATTGCCACGATCGATAGCGTCCTGCACAAATTTGTTCTGCGGTGTTTGCTCCACAGCTCTGATTCTTGCCCTCGGTGTGTATGACATTCCACCAACAAACTGAGCGATACGCTTTTTTATCGTTTCTGTTTCGTAGTAGCCGCCGAGTGTTCGGGCGCGTGTAAATCTCGCTCTTGGGTTACGCTCCTTTTGCTCGGCAAGCATAAATTTCAGGTCGATTTTATGGTCGGGATTGTAGTCTACAATTACACCATAGTCGGCACATTTCGCAAGGAAATCTTCAAAGTCCTCGCTGTTCATAACAACTTGGTCGATCGCTTTTTTGAGCTTTGTTTTCCATGACAGACCTTCCTGATCAAGCATCCATTCCCAGCGTTTTTTGCCCTTGCCGAGTTCAGGGTGCTGTATCACGCTGAGGTGGTGCCGCTTGCAAATCTCGTCCGATAAATCAAACAGCTTCTTCCACGCTCGCTCCTTCTTGCTGCCTTGATCTTCATGTGTCTCAAAGGTCTTGTAATCGTACATATTGCAGTTATTGAATATCACATGAAGATGCACATGAGCTTTATCAACATGAACAGCAAGGTAATACTGATACTGCCCTTTGAGGAACTTTTCACATAGCTCCTCTCCGACTTCCAATGCCCGTTCGGGAGTGATCTCCCCAGGCTTAAAGCTCTGAATAAAATGCTGTGACAGTATCTTATTCTTACCCGTTCCGCAAGCCCTGACCGATGCGAAATCTCTGCTTGCCTGTGCAGGATCACTGGAACAGCAGAATGTTGAGATCAGTCTGCCGTTATCGGTCTTGCTGCCGTCGGCAATGTAGCTGATCGCTTTGCGTTCTGTAGCTGTGATAGGAAACAGTTTAGTAGTTGCCAAAGTTTCTGCTGTCCCTCCTTTATCTGCGCAATATCTTCGGGGTAAACCTTGCCTGTGGTGTTCGCTCTCCGTGCGATCTGGTTGATGTTATTGGACATTGCTGAGAAGTCACGGAGCAGTTGCTTTCGGTCATCATCGCTGAATTTCACGATAACGCCCACGAAAATCATAGCCCTGATAAAATCGCTGACATTCTTCATTCCGCTGTTGCGGAATTTGGTGTCGATGACCTCTTTCTCCCTCTCACTGATTCTGATTTTGAGCCATTTATCTCTTTTCTCTGACTCGTTCATTAGGTACTTCCTTTCTTTTTCTGTGCAGGGTCTTAGGGGCAGCAGCCCTCTAACCAGTGGGTGTATGGTCTGGGGATTTTGTCCCCACGCCATACCGAGCTGGCTGGGTTTCCCCACGCCCTGCGTGGTGTGGTATACTTTTCAAGCGTTCCGCCGCTTGAAATTGGAGCTGTGCGACTACCTTTCTATGAGCGTCAGCTCTGCCGCAAGGCTCTGAAACTATGATACAAGATTATTTTCAAAAAGTCAATGCAGCGGTCAAAATGGATTCGTCAAAATGACAGTGGGCGTTTCTGTGCTCTCGGAGTGTCATAGAACCCCCTTTGATGCACGTTTCTGAATTTTTGACCTCTCCGAAAATGAGGACTAAGCAAAAAAGTTTGTCTGGTATGCGAATAGATTTTTTTGGAAATATCATGTACAATTAGTGTATCAGGCAGCAGCCGTGTGGCTGTCTGACCTGTTTAGAATACAAAGAGAGGTAGGTGGTCAACGTGGCAGTTTATGAGAAGAAGAAAGAAAAACTTGCCGCCAAGATTGCAACCCTCAAGAAGCGTATCGAGAAAGATACAGACGAGCTGAACAAGGCGCAGGCTGAGTACAGCGAACTGTGCTTCATGGAGATCAAGGCAAAGGAAAACTGTGATGAGAAGCAGCTTACTGACACCTTGATTCAGGAACACAACCTGATACAGCTTCTGAGGGGCAAGGGCTTTACCGATGAGCAGTTACTCGCATTGGCGAACGATGCGGACAGCTCTGCGGAGAGCAATCCCGTTTCTGAAAAACACGGAAACGATCATCGAAATCCTTACGCAGTCAGTGAGGAGCTTGAAGGTCAGATGTCGTTTGGCGATAACTGATCGCCTTGTATGACGCAAGGCATTTTCCCCGTAACCGACGGGACGATTTTATTGATGTAGACAGCAGGAAGTTTGAAAATGGAACGAGCTGTCGGAAAGGATAGTGTAGAACGAACGAGATTACATCTGCGAGAAAAGAGAGAGATGTTGTTGAGCTTCACACTGCTTCGGGTATTAAGGTAACGTATTCCTCGCCCGAAAATGTTTCTGAGGTTATCCGCAGAAAGAAGATCAACCAGATGTACGATGTTATTGTTGGTGCAGAGCGCCGCATTAACGAAGAACGAAAAACAGGATAATCGTGCATATCGCTAAAAATTCATAATCACTCCGATGATTCGAGGTGAGAGACTTGCAATGAAAGCCGATATGCGCTATGATATAGATGTGCGTAAATCGGCTTTCATTGCAATAATGGAGGTCGATGTATGAGAACAACAAATCAGACAAACGGAATTACGGCGATTTATGTGCGCCGTTCTGTAAGTGACAGCTTTAAGGGCAATAACTCGCTGTCGATAAATGCCCAGAAGGAGGAGTGTATCAGGTTCGTTGGCGATGCTCCGTATCAGGTGTATTGCGACGACGGCAGGTCGGGTAAGGACATTGAACATCGACCTGCATTTCAGCAGATGATGAGCGATGCTCGTGAGGGCATTATCGGCAGGATCGTCGTGAAAAAGTATGACCGTTTCAGCAGAAACATGAGGGAGTATCTTAACATCACGGACGAGCTTGACCGCTACGGTGTGACTGTCTATTCGCTCTCTGAGCCGTTCAATACGGAGACAAAAGAGGGGCGTATGATGAGGAACAATCTCCTGAACTTTGCTGAGTTCGAGAGAGAAACGATCGCCGCCAGAGTTGCCGATGCGTACAGCACCAAAGCTCGTGAGACAGGATTTTTTCAGGGCGGCAGAATGTACTACGGCTACGATTCCGAGCGCAGGACTGTGAACGGTAAGACAGGTTCAGTCCTCGTTCCCTCGGAACAGGCTGAATCGGTGCGTATCGCTTATCGCCTGTATCAGAATCCCGACTGTTCGCTGAAAGATATTATTCAGTATTTCAAGGAACATGATGTTGTGACAAGGCGGACAAGCGGACGCTATAAAGTACACGGCAGCGTGAGTGAGAGCCATGTTTCTCTTATTTTGGAGAGTACGCTTTATGTGAGGGCTGACAAAGAGGTCTATGCCTATTTTCAGTCTCAGGGCTATGAGATCGTTGACGGTATCGAAGCCTATGACGGTATTCACGGCGTATTTTCGCATAAGGATGATGACGGCAAGACCTATGTCAAGATTGGCTATCATGAGGGACTTGTGGATTCTGCAACGTGGCTTGCGGTGCAGGACAGAAAAGCCCACAACATGATGTTCCCGAAAAACGGTAAGCCGAAAATCTCTTGGCTGATCGGTTTCATTAAATGCCCGTACTGCGGTTATGGTATCCAGATCAATGCACAGCATAATAAGACAAGAACAAAGACGTGGACGTATCTGATCGACTATGGTTTTTACTCGGTGAACGGCTGCCATAAGCGTACCCTGAAAACGAAACTTGCTGATGTGGAAGATGCTGTATACGCTGCCATGTGCGAAAAAATAAAAAGCCTTGAGGTCGCAAAGCGTGAGGACGAAGCTCCCGACGCTGAGACTGAAACGCTCAAAGCTGAGATACTGAAACTTGATGATGACATTCAGAAGTTAATGGACAAGCTCCCTGATGCCGATGAGGTGCTGTTTGCCTACATTCAAAAGCGTGTCAAGGAGTTCCACAAGGCAAAGTCAAAGCTGGAGGGCAAATTGCAGTTAAAGGCTCGCAAGCAGAAAGCGATCGACTCCTCTCCGCTGACTGAACCGCTGCGAAATTGGGACAAGCTCACCATTGAGGAGAAGCATAATATCGCTTGTATGATGATCGAAGCAGTTTACCTCTCTGATGAGGACGGCGTTCATGTAGAGTTCTGCATTTAAGCCGAAAATAAGCCAAAAATTCAATTCATAAGGTATTCATCTGGGCAGACCTGTGTAGTTAGCGATACGGGTGCGCTCCTTGAAGCCTGTCACTGACTACTTATGGACTCGTTCTAAGCGATCTTACCGATAGATCGAAAAAGACAGGTAAATGGCTACTCTCCGTGTGTTGGAGAGATTGAAAGGACGAGAATACTATGATCGATGCACTTTACAACTACCGCCAGGGCGATATTCACTCCGCCGAGTTCTCTGACGAGTTCAACAAGCTCTGTATCCCCTTTGAAAATTCGCTGAATGAGGAGCAGATTGATGTATTCCACAAGATACTTGACTGCGTGAGCGAGACTGCCGCCGCTGAGATGAGAGCTGCCTACAAGGTCGGCTTCAAGGACGGTGCAACTATGATGCAGGAGATTCAGGACTGATACAATCACAGCATAAGGAAAGGGCTATGTCCTCCGTGACCGTGTACGGAAGGCATAGCCCTGATTTTTTCTTTTCAGATGCTTATTCAGTTTTCGTCTGCAAGGTTCACTATCTTCTTGCCCTGTTTCTCCGCATAGCGTATAAGACAACAAACAACAGAGGGGCAGATAGAGAAAGCGATCCCCTCGCTCTATAAGCGTAGAGATAGACAAGCTAAGGAGTAACAAGCTATGAAACAGAAAACTATGCAGGAAATGAACGAGCAGTACAAGGACTGTCCCGTTCAGGTCAACACCTATGTCATTGACGGGACGGAGTACAAAGTTACAAGTCATTTCATCGGTGACAAGGACATTAACGATGTGATGTTAAAGTATGCTGAGGACAGGGCTATGAGCGAAATGCTCGGCACTGTTCCGTCTGCGGTAACAGCTTGATGAAAATTTCCGAAACCTATTGACTTTGCCGATATATTGCGCTACAATGGATATATCGGTAAGGTCGCTTTGGAGAAAGGAGTTATAGATGTTACCAAAGCAGACCGACTATAAAGTGGGAATGTACCTGAGACTCTCTCGTGACGATGAGAGACAGGGCGAATCCCTTTCAATAGAAAACCAGAGAAGAATACTCACAAACTATGTTCAGGAGAACGGTTGGAGCATTTACGATACCTACATTGACGACGGAATTTCAGGCACTACTTTCGAGAGACCGGGTGTCCAGAGATTGCTTGACGATGCAAAGTCGGGCAAGATCAATCTGATACTCTGCAAGGACATGAGCCGTTTCGGTAGAAACTACATTCAGGTCGGACAGTATGTAGATTACCTGTTCCCGATGTACAATATCCGCTTCATTGCACTGACTGACAACATTGATACAGCAAACTCGGATAGTGCAAGTATGGATATGATGCCGATCATGAACGTCTTTAATGAATGGCACTGCGCCAACACCTCCAAAAAGCTGAGAACGGTGTTCCACGCTAACGCTAAGGCAGGCAAGTATATGGCTACGTTCTGCACCTACGGCTACTACAAGGCTGACGATGATAAGCGTACTCCGCTGATCGATCCCGAAGCCGCTGCCGTTGTCCAGCGTATCTTCAAAATGAGGGCAAGCGGAATGGGACATAAGTCCATTGCAGATGCTCTCAATCAGGAGCATATCACACCTCCGCTTGATTACAAGTACGACAAGCTCGGCAGGACTTATCCGCTGTATTCGCACCACCTGTGGAATGCTCAGACGATAAGGCGTATTCTGGACAATCAAATGTACCTCGGAAAGCTCGTTCAGATGAAAGAAACCACGGTAAGCTACAAGAATCACAAGGTTATCCGCAACGATGAATCTGAGTGGGTGATCGTTGAAAACAATCATGAGCCTATCATTTCTCAGGAACTTTGGGATAAGGTGCGTGAGCGTGACAGATCGGTGAGCCGTGGCAGGATCACAACGGAGAGGATCACAAGTCCGCTTTCGGGTTTGTGCTACTGCGATAGCTGTGGTGCTAAAATGAAAATGCAGAAAACACCTGAAAGCAAAAGTCCTTACTCTTACAGATGTGGGCTTCACGTCCGCTACGGCAAGAGCTTCTGCACCTCGCACAACATTCGTGGAACTATCCTTGAACAGCTTATCCTTGAGGATATTAGGAGACAGATCGACTTCGTTACCAATGACGATAAGGCAAGGGCGAAATACCTCGCCAGAAAGCAGGGCAACATTGCACTTGTAATGGCGGAGGATAACAAGCGTAAGCGTGAGATCGAAAAGCGACTTGATGACCTCGGAAAGCTGATGCAGAAGATCTATGAGGACAGAGTACTTGGCAATATGCCCGACAAGGCTTGTGCTGAGTTGCTTGAACAGTATCAGCAGGAAAAAGAGGACTTGCAGGCAGAGCTTAATGAACTGCGTAAACGCTTCGACGGCTACAAGCGTGAGGAAGAAGATGTTGACGAGTTTATCCGCCGTCTGAAAAGCTATGCAGGTGCGGAGGAGCTTACAAGACAGATGTGTCTGGAACTTATTGAGTATGTGACCATCGACAAATATGTGGATATGAAAACTCAGCGTGACATTCACATTTACTACAAGCTGATCGACAAACCGCTTAGGGATAAAACGAATGCCCTTGCTTAATGCAGGGGCAAATATCCCGAAATCCGCAATATACCGCTAAAAGCCGTATGGCTATTTTTTTGAAATCAATACCCAGTCCATATAGGTCTGTTATCCCATTACCCGCAGGCTTTAACTCCCAATCGGTTTTCTGGTCGCCAAAGACCGCAACCCAGTTGTCAAAGTGCTGTAAACCGTGGTCACGCAGGAAGTCATACTCCAAGTAACGCATCATGGAGTGCAGTTCTGTGATAGAATTGCTCAGAGGCGTGCCGTAAGCAACACCTTAGCAACGATTATTTGGTAAAGTTTGGACGGTTGGTTTTACAGCGATAAAACCGAAAGGACAGATACAAATGATCGATGCGATTTACAATTACAGACAGGGTGAGATTCACTCCGCTGAGTTCTCAGATGCGTTTAATAAGCTCTGTATACCGTTTGAAGACTCGCTGAGTGAGGAGCAGATCGATATATTCCACAAGATACTTGACTGCGTGAGCGATACTGCCGCCGCTGAAATGAGAGCTGCATACAAGGTAGGCTTCAAAGACGGTGCAACCATGATGCAGGAGATTCAGGACTAATATAATCACAGCATAAGGAAAAGGGCAATGTCCTCCATGAGTGGAGGGCATTGCCCTTATTTCCTTTAGAAAAAATAAGTTCAATTGTTTTTGCAGCCATTGAAGGCAATACAGATCATCAAATAAAGTGTCTGCTTTGTACTGCTCCCTAAAGCTATAATTTCATCATGCGATACCCAATACCGATATGTGTTTGTATAAGCGCCTGACTGCTGTCACTCAGCTTTTTTCGCAGGGTAGCCATGAATACACGCAGGGAGGCTTCGCTGTTATCCGCAGGAGTTCCCCATACACTTTGGATAATGTACTTATGTGTCAGCACCTTGCCGACATTCTTGGCAAGCAGGCAAAGCAGCTTGTATTCTATCGGTGTCAGGTGAAGTTCTTCATCATCAAGGTGAACACAGCCCGAAACATAGTCTATCCGCAATCTGCCGTTGACAAACTCCGTGACCGAGATATTTTCGGACTTCATAAGCCGCCTTTGTATCACCCTGAGCCTTGCGAGAAGCTCATCGACAGAGAAAGGCTTTGTCAGGTAATCATCTGCACCTTTGTCAAGGGCTGTTATCTTATCCCTGTCCTCGCTCCTTGCACTGACTATGATGATAGGAACATCGCTCCAAGTGCGTATATGCTCTATGACCTCAACGCCATCAATGTCGGGCAGTCCAAGGTCAAGTATGATGATGTCAGGTTTATGCGAAGCGCTGAGCATGACCGCTTCTCTGCCCCTGACGGCGGTGATAAAGCGATAATCATTCATTTTAAGAGTGGTTGTTATAAGATTTCTGATAGGCTTGTCATCCTCCACCACCAGAACAAGATATTCATTCATTCAGATCGACCTCTCCTATTGGCAGAGTAAAGCTGACAACTGTACCGTTTGGTATGTTGTCGCTGACAGATATAGTACCGCCGTGTGAAGTAATAATTGACCTGCAAAGTGCAAGTCCCAGCCCAAGACTTCTTCTGCTGTCTGAGGAACGGCTTCCGCCCGTATAGAACATATCAAATACCTTTTCCTTTTCTTCATCGGAGATACCTGTGCCGTGATCGGACACGGATATCACTGCATACGCATTTTCACGGCACACAGTAACGGTAACATCAGAATTATCATCACTGTACTTGACTGCATTATCCATAAGATTGACTATGACCTGAACGATAAGGTTCGCATCTGCCATGACAGGGATTATCTCGTCAAGCATATCTACTATGATATTTCGCTTTGAGTGAGTGCGTTCGGTGTGTCTGACAGCCTCCTGCACGATGTCATCAAGTATCTCTACCGAGATATTGAGCTGCATTCTGCCGTCCTCAATTCGTGTGGCATATAAGAGATTTTCCACCATTCCGATAAGCCACATAGATTCGGAATAAATATCCGTGTATATCTGCTGACGTGCTGATTCATCAAGCGTATCGCCGCCTGACAGTAGCGTACTGGCATTGCCTGATATGGAGGTCAGCGGTGTTCTGAGGTCATGGGATATGGAACGGAGCATATTAGCTCTAAGCTGTTCAT
>Ga0256404_1009757_pt1 | contig 13601 bp, 5 predicted proteins | sample RumenRJG_01DNA_FD_185990 | JGI IMG/M metagenome (GOLD analysis project Ga0256404, IMG submission 185990) | Bovine rumen microbial communities from Lethbridge, Alberta, Canada - RJG_01 | ecosystem: Host-associated > Mammals > Digestive system > Stomach > Rumen | place: Canada: Alberta | collected...
GATCGGTGCGGAGCCATATTCGCTGGCGATCATTCTCAAGGAGCTGACACCGGGCGTGAAGCACCGTATCCTCGCTTCCGATCTCGACATCGAGATTCTCGCGAAGGCGAAGGCGGGCATCTACAATGAGAACGAGCTCAAGAGCATGACGCCGGAGCGCCGCGCGCGCTATTTCGACCGCGTCGAGGGCGGCAAGTTCGCCGTCAAGGACGAGATCAAGCGCGTCATCGAGTTCAAGCGCCACAATCTTTTGAAAGACCCGTTCGAGTCGGGCTTTGACCTGATCCTCTGCCGCAACGTCGTCATCTACTTCACGGAGGAAGCAAAAGACCAGCTCTATGCGAACTTCTTCAAGGCGCTGAAGCCGGGCGGCATCCTCTTCGTCGGCGCGACGGAAGCCATCCTGAATTTCCGCAAGCTCGGCTATACGAGCTTCCAGCCGTTCTTCTATCAGAAGCCGCTGAACTGACCGTTGAAATCATCGTGAAATAAACGTTTGTGACAGGAGCTGTCCGCTATGTCCGTGATGTATGCAAATGCCGAGATCGAGACGATGCCGCGCGAGCGGCTCGAGGAGCTGCAGCTCGAGCGCCTGCAGAAAGCCGTAAAATGGGCGGCGGAGAAGAGCGCGTTCTATCAGCAGAAGTTCGATGCGGCCGGCGTGACGCCAGATGACATCCAGACGCTCGCCGACATCCGGAAGCTGCCATTCGTCACGAGTCTCGAGCTTCATCAGGCGTCTGCGATGGATCGTCTGACAATGCCGATGAGCAGCGTGTTGCGCGTGAGCTACCAGAAAGAGATGGGGCGTGAAATGCTCTCGCTCTACAGCAATGGCGATATCGCGCACAATGTCGAGATGATGGCGCGGGCGCTCGTCGCAGGCGGCGTCAACAAGACATCGACGGTCGGCGTACAGGGCGATATGTCGGACAGCCGCCTGCAGGACGTGCAGTATGCGCTCGAATTCCTCGGCGCGACGGCCGTGACGCTCGGCACGGATTACCAGCACTGGCTCCGTCTCTTTGACCTCGTCAGCATGGATGCCGTTGTCAGCACGCCGCAGCTCATCATGCAGTTGCTGATCCAGATGCAGGCAGCGGGACGCGAGCTTTCGGATACGCCGGTCAAGCGTTTCTTCTGCCTCAATGATACGGGCTTGCAGAACCTCTTGCAGCGCCATGTCGTCGAGCGGGCGAAAGCGACGCTGTTCAACTTTTATTCGGCGCCTGAGCTTGGCATGGCGGCCGTGCTCTATCAGTGCGAAGCGCAGCAGGGACAGCATGTGCAGGAGGATTTCTGGTATCCGGAAATCGTGGCTTTCGGGCAGTCGGAGCCCGTCAGCGACGACAATGCAATGGGCGAGCTCGTGCTGACGTCGCTTGTGGCCGAGGCATTGCCACTGATCCGCTATCGGACGGGGCAGGCCGTGAGCCTCCGGCGCGAACCGTGTTCGTGCGGCCGCACGTTCGTGCGCGTTTCAACGCCGTACACATCGCCCATCATGTAAATCCGGCAAAATCAAATCAACGAATACCGCCATTCGGCAAGGAGGAGCATTTCATGCGTTTTCTTCATACCGCCGACTGGCATCTGGGAAAGCTCTTCGGGCAGCGCTATATGACAAGCGACCAGCGCTATGTGCTCGAAGAGCTTCTTTCGCTTGTCAAAGAAGCGAAAGTGGATGCCGTCGTTATCGCAGGAGATATCTATGATCGCGGCGTTCCGCCCGCAGAAGCCGTCGACCTCATGAGCGAGGTGCTGGCACGCCTCAGCGAGAGGAAGGTTTCCGTACTCTATATTGCGGGCAATCATGACAGCGCGAGCCGCATCGACTTCGGCCGCAGCGTCATGGAGCGGAGCGGCGTTTATCTGCGTGGCCGCATCGCAAAAGGAGCAGAGCCCGTTGTGCTTGAAGATGACGCTGGCCCCGTCTATTTCTCTCTGATTCCCTTTGCTGCACCGCTGGACGTGCGTGATGCCTTTGGCATCGAAGCGTCCATTTCGTATGATGAAGCTATGGAGGCCGTCGTAGCAGATGCGCGAAGCCGCATTCCTGCAGGTGTTCGTTCCGTCGCCATCGCCCATGCCTTCCTTGCGGGCGGCAGGAGCTCGGAATCCGAGCGGCCGCTTTCCGTCGGCGGCTCCGACCAGGTACGCCCCGTACATTTCAAGGACTACAGCTATACGGCACTCGGCCATCTGCATGGCCCGCAGCGCGCAGGCGCTGAAAATATCCGCTACAGCGGCTCGCTCCTGAAGTATTCCTTCGATGAGGCAAAGCAGCAGAAAGGTGCCATCGTCGTCGATCTCGCAGCGGATGGCACGGTCGCGCAGGAATTCGTTCCGCTCGCGCCGCGCCATGATGTGCGCATCGTGACGGGCACGCTCGACGAACTCCGGACGGATGGCTTTGACCCGCTGCCGCATGATGATTACGTGCGCGTCGATCTCCTTGACAAGGACACGATCCTTAATGCCTATGACAAGCTGCAGGCCATCTATCCGAACCTCTTCGCGCTGACGCGGCCGAACTGGAAGGCGAAGAGCGCTGACGAGCTCGCCGCGCCCTCCCAGGCACAGCAGAAGGAAAGGTCGGCGCTCACGCTGTTCAGCGATTTCTTCCGTGATGCAACAGAGGGAGACGAGCTCAGCGACGAGCAGCGCCAGGTGGTCGCAGAATGTTTGGATGAAATGGAATGCGAGAGGAGGGAGCAGCCATGAAGCTTCATCGATTGGTCATGCAGGCATTCGGCCCGTATCGGGAGCGCGTCGAACTGGACTTCGACAAGGGACTGGCAGGGAGCACGCTGTTCCTGATCCATGGCATGACGGGCGCTGGAAAGACGACGATCCTCGATGCCATCGCGTTCGTCCTTTACGGTGAGGCCAGCGGTTCGGATCGTTCCGGCACGATGCTGCGTTCCGATTTCGTGGATAAGAAGGTCAAGACGGAGGTCGAGCTCACGTTCTCGCTTGGCGAGAAGACATACCGCATCCATCGCCGTCCGACGTATCAGGTCGAGGGCAACAAGCACAAGACGCAGGGCGAGGCATCTCTCTACGAGCTCGCAGACGGGAATGAGACGCTCGTGGCAAGCCATCCGAAGGAAGTCACAGACCGCATCGAGACGCTGACAGGCTTCCAGTGCAGCGAGTTCCGCCAGGTCGTGCTGCTGCCACAAGGGGAGTTCCGCTCTTTCCTCACGGCGAAATCAGCTGAACGCGGCGAGCTCATGACGACGTTGTTTCATACGGAGAAATACGGCGTGCTCGAGCAGAAGCTCAAGGCGCGGGCCGGTGTCATCCTCGAGGAGAGCAAGGAAAATCAGCGCAAGCAGGAGGGACTGCTGGAACAGGCGGCCGCAGAAAGTCTGGAGGCGTTGCAGAAACAGGCAGAGTCTGAACGCGATGGACTGACGGGAAAAAAGGAGGCAGCAGCAGCGGCAGGGGAGAAAAATGCGGCTGCGCAGAAGGCACTGGCCGATGAATCTGTGCTGGATGGCTGGTTTGAAAAGCTCGCAAAGGCCGAGGCCGCGCAGAAGGAAGATGTGAAGAAACAGGCAGACGTGGACGGCTATCGTGCGCGCCTCGCAAGGGCGGCAAAGGCAGCGACGCTTCTTGACAAGGAAGCAAATGCAGAGGCAGCGGAGAAGCGGGCGAAGAAGAATACAGCGGATGCGCAGCGTGCAGAAAAGGCGCTCAAAAAGGCGGAAGCAATCGCAGCGGATGCGCAGGCAGTCTGGGCTTCGGCCGAAGCGGGCAAAGAGGAACGCGAAGATGCGAAGCTCCGCGTCCAGAAGCTCGGCGAAGCGCAGGAGCGTCTTCAGGTGCTCGCATTGCTGAAGCAGCAGGCAGCAGAAGCTGAAACAGCAGCGGCAAAGGAAGCTGCCGCACAGAAAAAGGCGCTGGCGGCGGCAGACGAGGCGCGGAAAAAAGTGGAACGCCTGCATCTGCTCGAACGTGCGGGCAAGGCTTTTTCGCTTGCAAGGGAACTCGAAGACGGGAGGCCGTGCCCCGTCTGCGGATCGACGGAGCATCCGCATCCAGCAGTCTCGGAAGAAGTCGTCCCGACGCTGGCAGAGGTGCAGCGTGCAGAAAAGGCGCTTTCGCGTGCCGAAACAACGCTGGCAGCCCGGCAGGCAGCACAGGCCGAGCAGGCAGCAGCGGCTGCTGCGCTCGCAGGCAAGCTTGCCGCTGCCCGGGAACAGCTGCCGGAGGGCATCACAGAAGATGCTGCGGCCGTTCAGGAGGCGCATCGCCAGGCCGTGAAGAAAGCGCAGGATCTCGAGGCGTCCTATGAATCGGCCCGCAAGTCCATGCAGGCGGCGCAGGTTGCGCTTTCCAGCGCGTGTGCCAATGTCGGGAGCAGCCGTGCGCACGCAGAAAGCCAGCGCGAAGAGGCTGGAAAGGCGCGTCAGGCCTTCGAGGCGGCGCTGGTTTCCGAGGGATTTTCTGACGTTGCGGACTATGCTGCTGCCATTGATGGATCGTGGCGCGATGCATCTTATCGTGAGAAGGTTGAGCGGCATATCCGGGCCTTTGAGGATCAGAAGCTCCGCCACGAGACGCAGCGCCAGGAGGCTGTTGTACAGACAGAGGGACGGCAGCGCCCCGACCTTGCGGCACTGAAAGAGGATGCAAAGACGGCAGGCGCTGCATGGAAGCAGGCCGTCGAAGAGGAAAAGACCGCCGAGCTCCGTCTGGCACAGGAGCAGAAGACGATCGACGCGCTCAAAAAGCTCGCGCAGGAACAGGCTGCCCTCGAAGCGAAAGCCCGCATCGTCGGACGCCTTGCACAGGTTGCCTGTGCGGAGAAGCCGTATCGCGTGCATTTCCAGACGTATATCCAGCAGTCGATTTTCCACGATGTCATGGAAGCTGCCAATGAACGCCTCATCGTCATGAGCAGCGGACGCTACCAGCTCGAACGCGGGCGCGAGGCGGATGGCCGTTCGACAGACGGCCTCGCCTTAGTGGTTTATGATGCCTATACGGGCAAGGCGCGGGAGACGAAGACACTCTCCGGTGGCGAATCCTTCCTTGCATCTCTCGCACTTGCGCTCGGGCTTGCCGATACGGTCTCGCGTTATGTCGGCGGCATCCATCTTGATACGATGTTCATCGACGAAGGCTTCGGCTCGTTGGACACGGAAACGCTGGACACGGCGCTCGAAGCACTCATGAAACTGCAGGCGGGCGGCCGCGTCGTCGGCATCATCTCGCATGTCGAGGAACTTGCATCGCGCATCGGCGACCGCATCGAGGTTGTGAAGACGCCGACAGGCAGCACGGCACACTTCGTGCACGGCACGCTTTCAGAATGACGTTCCGCTTTTTGAGAAAGGATTTCACCATGGCTGGAAAGCTCAGATTCATCGCAGGGCGCGCAGGGGCGGGGAAGACCGCGCTCTGCGAACGGGAAATCGCAGAGGAGCTGCGAGAAAATCCCATCGGCCCCGCCTGCGTCCTGCTGCTCCCCGAGCACATGACGTACCGCGTCGAGCGCGAGCTCGCGGCAAAGCTCATGGGCGATGGCTTTTTGCGCGCCTATGTCTTTGGATTCCGCCGCTTCGCGCGGCAGGTGCTCCTGGGCACGGGCGGGCTGCTGCGGCCGCGGATCACGGAGGTCGGACGGCGGCTGCTCCTGCGCAAGATCCTCACCCATCAGGGGAAAGAGCTCGCGTTCTTCCGCCGGGCCGCACGGCAGCGCGGCTTCAGCGCGACGCTTTCAGAGACGCTCAAGGAACTCAAGAGCTATGAGCTCACGCCAGAAAAGCTCGGCGAGGCGGCGGATGCGTTCGCCGAGACGGAGGACGCGCTTTCTGACAAGCTCCGCGACCTCGCTCTGCTCGAAGCTTCGTTCGCACAGGAGATGAAAGGGCGCTATGACGACGCCGAGGACATGATGAACCTCCTGATCGAGAAGCTCCCGTCGTCAAAATTCATCCAGGGGGCGAAGTTCTGGGTCGATGGCTTCATCTTCTTCAATCCGCAGGAACGTCAGGTGCTTGCAGAGCTGCTGGCTGCTGGCTGCGATATCTCCGTGACGATGCCGCTCGATCCTGTGCAGGGGAGTCCGGAGAATCGCAGGGAGACAGGCTTGTTCAACCGCTCCTGGCGCACGATGCTCCAGCTCCGGGAGCTCGCACAGGCTGTCGGGGCAAAGACGACGATCCTTCCGCTCTCTGGACCGCAGCAGGCAGGCGAGGGACGGTTCTATGCTCCGGCGCTTGCGGCCATCGAACGCGGACTGTTCCATCATCCCATCCGTCCACAGACGCAGGCGGGCGCAGGGCTCCAGATCGTCGAGGCGGCGAACCGCCGCATCGAGGTCGAGGCTGCTGCCGCCGACATCCTGCGTCTCGCGCGCGAGGAACATCTGCGCTGGCGCGACATCGGCATTCTCGTGCGCGAACCAGAGGTTTATGATGGCCTCCTGAAACTTGTGCTCGAGGATCATGCGATTCCCTTCTTCATCGACGGGCGGCGCGAGACCGTGCACCATCCGCTGGCCGAGCTCGTGCGTTCGGCGCTCGAGGCCGTGCATGGCTGGCGTTATGAGCCTGTCATCCGCACACTGCGCACGGGCTTTTTCTCGCTGCTCACGCGCGAGCAGATCGACAAGCTCGAAAACTACGTGCTCGAGTTCGGCGTGCGCGGTGCAGGCCGATGGACGATGGAGGAGCCGTGGCCGTGGTTCCGCCGCCATTCGCTCGATGACGAGGAGACAGCGGCAGAAAAAGATGCGGCAGCACTGGCGGAGATTGACGACATCCGCCGCCAGGCCGCAGCGCCGCTCAAGACGCTTTCCGAGCAGATGAAAAGCGCGAAGACCGTGCGCGCGTATACGGCGGCCATCTATGCATTTCTCGAAGCACTGCGCGTCCCAGAGACGCTCGAGCGCTGGATGCAGGAAAGCGAGCGCGGTGAGCGCCTCGCCTCGGCTTCGGAACATCGGCAGGTCTGGGACGACCTTCTGGAGCTCTTTGACCAGCTCGTCGAAGCAGGCGGTGACGAGGCGATGAGCCGCAAGGAATACGAGGCCATCCTCGGCGACGGCCTCGACGCGCTCGAGATGAAGATCATCCCGCCGGGACTCGACTATGTGACGGTTGCCTCGTTCGACCAGAACAGCCTCATGAATGCGAAAGCCATCTACATCCTCGGCGCGGGCGAAGGCGTCATGCCGCGCCGCAGCCGCGAGAAAGGGCTGTTTTCCGATGCTGACCGCCAGCATCTTTCTGAGGCTGGACTTGAGATTGCTTCGGGCGGCCTTGACGGCAGCCTCGCTGAGAAATTCCTGCTCTATCGTGGTTTCACGGAAGCGGGCGAGCATCTCTGGGTGTCGTACCCGCTGGCCGATGATGAAGGCAGCGGCCTTGCCCCCTCTGCCTATATCGACCGCCTCCGGAAGCTTCTGCCAGATGCGCCGTTCCTTTCCCTGCCGCTTGAAAGCCTCGAGCCCGACATGGACGAGCAGGCGTCAGACCTCAGCCCGGAAGCCGTCCTGCGCCTGTCGGACGGACGAAAATCTGTCACGGGACTTGCCTCGGCTCTGCGCGGCCTGCGCGAGCGCGGCACGATGGCGCCGTATTGGCGCGACGTTTACAACTGGGCGGAAGGACAAGCGGCACTGGAGGCTCCGCTCCATCTGGCACTGTCCGGCCTGTTCGCGAAACCACCGGAAAAGAATCTTCCCGTTTTCGTCGCACTCGCCCTTTTTGCGCCGAAGCGCCGCATGGCGGGCAGCGTCACGCGGTTTGAGGAATTTTCCGCCTGCCCGTTCCAGCATTTCGCGGACTATGGCTTGCGCCTCCAGGAGCGGCAGGAACATGGCTTTCATGCTTTTGATTTCGGAAAGCTCCTGCACAGCTGCCTGCGTGCCTGCGGAGAGCGGCTGCATGACGATGGCCGCAGCTGGCGCGACGTCGGCGAGGGCGAGCGCCACGAGATGGTGGGGAGCGTGCTCCAGGAGGTCGCGCCGCGCCTTCAGAATGAACTGCTCCTGAGCACGAAGGCGTATGAGCATCTGCTGTCGCGGATCGGCCTGACGGCGGAGCGCTCGCTCCAGCGCCTCATCGAGATGGACAGCGCGAGCGCGTTCCATCCTGTGGCGTTCGAGCGCATGTTCGGCCGTGGTACGGGCGCAATGCCGCCGCTCACATATGACCTTCCGAAAGGCATCCGTCTCGACGTGACGGGGCAGATCGACCGCATCGACTTTGATGAAAGCGGCCGCTATTTCCTCATTGTCGATTACAAGACAGGAAATGCGGCGCTCAACATCCTCGATGTTTATTATGGACTGAAGCTCCAGCTCCTCACGTACCTCCTCGTCACGAAAAACCTGCTGGCACGGACGGAGGATCACGAGAGACTGCCGGCAGCAATCCTTTACTGTCTCGTCAAATACAAGTGGTGGAATACAGATGTCAAAGTGAGCCCGGAGGAGATCCGCAAGAAATTTGACAAGGATCTCAGGATGCCGGGCTGGGTGCTGGCGGATCCCGAAGTCATCCGCTCTATCGACGCGACGGGACGCTTCATCCCCGTGCGTGTCACGACGAAAGGCGAAATCAACAAAAACGACCGTGTCCGGGTCAAGACGAAGGAAGAGTTCAACGTCCTCATCGATTATGTGGACCGTGTGCTCGAAAAGACGGGCGAGGCCATCCTTTCTGGCGATATTGCGGCGAGTCCGTACGAAAAAAATGGCATGACGCCATGCAAATACTGTCTCTATCGGAGCCTTTGCGGCTTTGATCCGACGCTGGCATGGTGCCGGTACCGCCGCCTCACAAAGCTTGACGAGGCGGAAGCCATGGATACGATGGAATGGGAAGCGAAGCAAGGGAAACAAGGAGGAAATGCGGATGCCTGAATGGACCACCCGGCAGAAAGAAGCGATTGAAACAGGCGGCAAGAATCTCTTGGTCGCGGCGGCAGCGGGCTCGGGAAAGACGGCCGTGCTCGTCGAGCGCATCATCCAGCAGGTGCTCGGCGGCGCCTGCGACGTGGACAAGTTGCTCGTCATGACATTCACAGACGCGGCAGCACGCGAAATGCGCCAGCGCGTCGAATCTTCGCTGGAAAAAGCACTCGAGGCAGAGATGGAGCCCAAGCGGGCCGCGCAGATCGAGCGCCAGCTCGTGCTGCTGTCCGGTGCGTCGATTTCGACGATCCACAAGTTCTGCATCCGCGTCCTGCAGCGTCATTTCGAGGCCATCGACCTCGATCCCGAGTTTCGGATCGGAAATGAGCAGGAACTCGCACTCCTGCGGCAGGACGTGATCGAGCAGCTGTTTGAAGAAGAATACGACAAGGGAACGGCTTCGTTCCTGCAGTTCGTCGATGACTATGGCGACGACCGCGGCGATGATGATCTTTATGCACTTGTCGAGCGCGTCTATACGTTTTCGCTCTCGCAGCCGTTCCCGGATGACTGGCTTGAAGCGCAGGCAGCAGCCTTCGACCTCTGTGCGGACGCCGAGCTTTCCGATACGGTCTGGTATCCGATCATACTCGATGACATCCGCCTCCAGCTGCAATCCATCGAAGACAGCATGACAACGCTCGTTGACGATGTCGAGGCTTCTGGTGCCGATGCCTATCTCGCATCATTTCGCAAGGACCTTGCAGGGCTTCGCGCTGTCCGTGCCGCTGCTCAGGCAGACGATTGGGATCAGATGGCCGCTGCCTTTGCAGCCATGAAATTCGGCAGGCTCTCTGGCAAGGAAAGCGTGCTCGGCAAGGAGGAACGCGAGGCATTTCAAAAGCGTCGCAATGCTGTCAAAGAACAATTCCAGACACTCGAAAAACATTATTTTTCTGTCACACAGGATGAATTTCTCGATGGCCTGCATCAGGTGGCTCCCGACATGCACGAGCTCGTACGTCTGACGAAAGCGTTTCGCGAGGCGTTCCGGCAGGCAAAGAAAGAACGCGGCATTGTGGATTTCAGCGACCTCGAGCATTTCGCGCTGGCCGTCCTGCTGGACCGTGAGACGCAGGAACGTGAGGGGCGTATCGCGCCGTCGGATGTGGCGCTCTCCCTGCAGCAAAAATACCATGAAGTCATGGTGGACGAGTATCAGGACACGAACGGCGTGCAGGAGACAATCATCTCGCTCGTCACAAAGCAGGATCCGCCAAATCTCTTTGTCGTCGGCGACGTGAAGCAGAGCATCTACCGCTTCCGCCTCGCGGATCCCTCGCTGTTCCTGCGCAAGTACGTCGAGTATCCGAAGCACCCCGAGACATGCCAGCGTATCGATCTCTCGCAGAATTTCCGCAGTCGTCCTGAAGTGCTCGCGGCCATCAACGATATCTTTGCGCAGGTCATGGTGCCCGGTACGATGGAGCTTGCTTATGATGAAGCTGCCGCGCTTCACCCTGGCCCGGACTATCCGCCGGCAGACGGTCCGACGCTCTCCGGCCCCCAGGAACTCGCCATCCTCTGCAAAGACGAAGGAGAAGAAGAACCGGAGGAAGAGGCAGATGGGGAGCAGGACGAAGATGCGGAAGAGCGTACGTCGCTGGAGCAGGAGGCGCAATACATCGCCGACCGGATCCGGCAATTCATGCAGGAAAAGACGCTCGTCTACCACAAGGAAGACAAGGCGTATCATCCCATCGCCTATCGCGACATCGTCATCCTCATGCGCTCGACGAAGCAGGGCAGAGCGGAATCCGTGCGCAAAGTCCTGCAGGAAAACGACATCCCGGCCTATACGTCGAGTGACGCAAGCTATTTCGAGTCCTCCGAAGTTCGGCTCATGCTCTCGCTGCTCTCCGTCCTCGACAATGCGCGGCAGGACATCCCGCTCGCGGCTGTCCTGCTCTCGCCGATTGGCGGCTTTACGCTGACGGAGATGGCGATGGTGCGCCTCGCGGACCCGGATGGCGACATTTTTTCCGCATTGCTCACGGCCGCAAGACCTGAAAAGGATATTGATGCGGCCGTGCAGCAGAAAGCAGCTTCCTTTCTCGCGCGTCTCACGCGCTGGCGCGACCTTGCGCGCGGCCTCGGCGTGCCGGAGCTCGTCTGGCAGCTTTACCGTGAAACGGGATATTATGACTATGTCGGCGGCCTCCCTGGCGGCCTGCTGAAGCAGGCGAATCTCCGCATGCTCGCCTCCCGTGCAGCAGAGTACGAAGCGACGAATTTCCGCGGCCTGTTCCGCTTTTTGCGCTTCGTCAAGCGCATGCGGGACATGAATACGGATCTCGCTGCCGCGCGTACGCTCGGCGAGAGCGAAGACGTCGTGCGCATCATGTCCATCCATGGCAGCAAGGGACTTGAATTCCCGCTTGTCTTTGTCGCACGCCTCGGAGGAAAATTCAATCTGGACGATGCGAAAAAGTCGCTTCTTCCGTTGCACAAGACATACGGGTTCGGCCCATATGCGGTCGATGCCGCTCTTGCCGTACGCTATAAGACTTTTGCAAATTATGCGGTGGCGGCGAAGATCATCCAGGAGACGAAAGCGGAAGAAATGCGTCTGCTCTATGTCGCACTCACGCGTGCGCGCGAACGCTTGATCCTCGTCGGCTATGCAGGAAAGCCGAATGTGCTCGACAACCTTTTGAAATCCTGCGGCCGCCAGGTTGAGCGCACGCACGCGACGCTGCCGGATGATCTGCCGCTCTCAGCAGATCACATGCTCGACTGGGTGCTCATGGCGCTCCTGCATCATCCTGCCGCGAAAGAGTTGCGCGCACGCGCTGATCTTCCAGAAGAAGTTCCAGCCTTCCTCGATTACCAGGAGACATCGGATTGGCGATTGACCGTCGTGCCGACAGGGAGCCTCGTGCACCCGCAGGCGGCAGAGGGCGAGAAGCATGCCATCCTCGCCGCCGTCGAAGCGCATGCGCCGCTCCCCGAAAGCCGTCAGAAAGAAGCCGTCGAAGCGCTGCTCTCCTGGAGCTATCCGTCGTACGGCCTCGAAGAGATTCCTTCGAAGCTCTCCGTCAGCGAGCTCAAGCGTCGCTTTGCTGCGCAGGAAGCAGAGGCGGAAGGCGTCACGCTCCTGCTGGAACAGCCGGAGACGTCTCCGTGGAAGCGCCCGCGTTTTTTGCAAGAGACGACGCGCCTCACAGGCGCCGAATACGGCAGCCTCATGCACAGCGTCCTGCAGTACATCGACATCACAGGCGAACTCACGCCTGCTGGTATTCGCGAACAGGTCGCAGGCATGGTGGAACGCGAACTTTTAACGAAAGAAGAAGCTGTGCATGTCGATACGGATGCCGTCACATCGTTCTATGCCTCGTCCATCGGCCAGCGCCTCCGCCACGCCGCGCGCATCTGGCGCGAGCTCCCGTTCAGCCGCCTGCTGCCTGCGAAGCGCTTTTACGAGACAGCGGGGGAGGGTGAGACACTGCTCATCCAGGGCGTCATCGACCTGCTGTTCGAAGAACCAGACGGTACGCTCGTCCTCGTCGATTACAAGACCGACAGCGACACGCGTCCCGAAAAAATCCGCAAGCGCTACGCGCTGCAGGTCGACCTTTACAGCGAAGCCGTCAGCGCTGTGCTCGGAAAAGAAATCAGCGAACGCATGCTGTATTTGCTGCATGACGGAACAATCTTGAACATGTGAAACAGAAATGGCGTGGAAGCCGAGTGCAGCTTCCACGCCATTTTTGTTTCATTCTTCTTGTTATCTGATGTTCAGCAGCCGCAGCGTTTGCAGGGCTGTCTGCCGCAGGTTGCGTTCTGTGACGTCGGGCTTCATGGCTTCTTCGACAGTGCCGGGCTGGTGGAGGATCGGGAAGTAGGCGTCGATGCCGTGGTCGTTGACGGCGATGGCACCGGGGAGGGCGCAGCCGCAGAAGGCGATGGCGGCGGCCTTGGGATTCTGCCGCTTTGCGCGCTGGGCGATGCCGACCGGGGCTTTGCCCATGGCCGTCTGCTCGTCCATGCGGCCTTCGCCCGTGATGAGGACGTCAGCCGTCTGGAGCGCGTCGTCAATGTTCAAGAGGTCTAGCACGAGGTCGATGCCGGGTTTCAGCTCAGCATCGAGGAAGGTCGAGAACGCAAAACCAAGACCGCCAGCCGCACCAGCGCCGGGCAGATCGGCCGCGTCTGTCTTGCCGAGCGCTTTTTCAGCGAGAGCGGCAAAGGCAGCGATGTCCTTGTCCATCTTTTCGACGATGTCCGGCGTTGCGCCTTTCTGCGGGCCGTAGACGGCGGAACAGCCGTTCGGTCCTGTCAAGGGATTCGTGACGTCGCAAGCAATCGAGAAATGGCAGTCCTTGAGCACGGACGCAAATTGCGAGAGGTCGATGGCTGCGATGCCTGCGAGGTCTTTACCGTAGATGCCGGCCGGCGTGCCGTCGGCGTGCAGGAAACGCACGCCGAGCGCTGTCAGCATGCCGAGGCCAGCGTCATTCGTCGCGCTGCCGCCGATGCCGATGATGAAGTCGCGGCAGCCGCGCTCGACCGCAGCGAGGATGAGCTCGCCGAGGCCGTACGTCGTCGTATGGAGCGGATTGCGCTTTTCGGCAGGTACGCTCGGGAGGCCTGCTGCATCAGCCATCTCGATGACAGCGGTCTTCTGCGCGGGCAGCAGGCCGAAGCGGCTCGGAATTTTCTC
>Ga0256404_1009759_pt1 | contig 13599 bp, 13 predicted proteins | sample RumenRJG_01DNA_FD_185990 | JGI IMG/M metagenome (GOLD analysis project Ga0256404, IMG submission 185990) | Bovine rumen microbial communities from Lethbridge, Alberta, Canada - RJG_01 | ecosystem: Host-associated > Mammals > Digestive system > Stomach > Rumen | place: Canada: Alberta | collected...
GTAAATATGCGCCAGATATTTTCACATGCCTGACGGCATGAGCTGAACTGCGGTCAGCATTGACTAAACTGAAATCACCATGCGCCGAACGCGCTTCGGCGCATGCGCTGATCGCGCGGAATAATCACTCCATGCCTTTGTGGCTCCGGGTTGGATTATAAGAAATATTGTGGGAAGTAGATATGTGAATTTCCCGTAGGATTAACTCGCGGCTAAAAAAATATCGAAAAAACCACGGATTTACGCCAAAAAACCTGGATTTTTGGGCGAATCCGTGGTAGAATTATAGAGAGTTAAATAACGCTCTATAGAGGAGGCCGATATGTTCTTAAAAGAGCTTGTTCCGATACCAAAAGATGAGAAGGGGATTTCGAAGAAAACCATCGATGGTATAACTTACGTTTATTACACATACGAAAGACACTATGACCCTAAGAAGAAATATACAGTCGGTAGTCTGACGTCCATAGGTAAGTGCGAAAGCCGCGATAGCGACATGATGTATCCCAATACAAACTATCTTAAGTACTTTCCGGATGCAGAAGTTCCGGAAACCAGGAACATATCTGAGCGAAGCGGCGTATTAAAGGTTGGACCGTATCTGGCAATAAAGAAGGTGGCTGAAGATTACCATCTCGATGATATGCTGGCCGATATCATAGGTGAAGATGCCGGTCTCTTCCTTGACCTGGCAGCATACAGCATCATCGCTGAGAACAACGCGAATCAGTATTATCCTGATTATGCTTTTGACCATCCTTTGTTTACCAAAGCGATGAGGATATACAGTGATTCGAAAGTGAGCGATTTCATCAACAGTATCAGCCAGTCACAGGCAGTCGAGTTTCAGAACCAGTGGAACCTGCAGCATGATCATCGACAGAAGATTTATATCTCTTATGATTCAACTAACAAGAACTGCGAGGCCGGAGACATTGATCTTGTGGAGTACGGTCATGCAAAAGATGATCAGGGGAAACCAATAATAAATTATGCCGTAGCTTACGATTGTGATAATTCGATACCTCTGTTTTATGAAGATTATCCGGGAAGTATTACCGATGTTGCCCAGCTTCAGTTTATGCTTGAAAAAGCAAAAGGTTATGGTTATGAAAATGTAGGATTCATCCTTGACCGTGGATATTTCAGTGAAGAGAACATCCGCTACATGGACAAGTGCGGGTATCAGTTCGTGATAATGGTCAAAGGGATGAAGAAGTTTGTAAATGAACTGATTTTGTCAAGAAAAGGCATGTTCGAAAACAGAAGGGAAAACAGTATCAGGGAGTATCAGGTGAGTGGCATAACTGTGAAGAGAAAGCTGTATGCTTCAGATACGAAAGACCGTTACTTCCATATTTTCTACAGCGACCGAAAGAAAACTGCAGAAAGAGAGAATTTTGAAGAGCGAATAGATAAACTGGCTGCATTCCTGAAGAAGCATGAACATGAAAAGATACAGCTCGGTAAGGAACTGGAAAAATACTTTGATCTTATATACAGCAAAAAGGGAGAGCCAGATGAAAAGTTCATGTTCGCCAAAGAAAAGTATGAAGAGATCAACAAAGTGATAGACCTCTGCGGGTACTTCGCGATTATCACATCTGAGAAAATGACCGCAAAGGAAGCGCTGGAATTGTATAAAGGCAGAGATGTTTCGGAGAAGCTTTTCCGTCAGGACAAGTCCTATATGGGAGACAGGAGCTTCAGGGTACACTCCACGGAGTCTATACATGCAAAGATCTTCATAGAGTTTGTGGCACTTATTATCAGAAACAAGCTTTATAAGCTACTGAAGGACTACAAACTGGAAACTGAAAGTAAGCAGAATTATTTCTCGGTTCCGGCAGCGATCAGAGAACTCAGCAAGGTTGAAATGATACGGCAGGCTGATGGTAATTACAGACTTGACCATGCGGTAACAGCCACATGTAAAACTTTATTCAAAGCTTTTGGAATCAACGATGCAAAGATCAAATCCGGTGTCAGAGAGATCACCGCACGTTTAAAATACTCGGAGGAGGCATAAAGAAAATGAAACGAGGAAGGAAACCGGCATCATCGATAGACGAACGAGTTGAGAAACAGAAACTAATCGTTCTTAAGGATAAAGAAAAGATGGACAAGGACATAGCGATCCTTGACGATCTGATGAAAAAGCAGGAGGAGTTCCGGAACAAGAAGCTCCTCAGCGCTATAACTAAGAGTAATAAGAGTTTTGAGGAAATAATGGCTTTCTTAACAGAAAATACGGATGAGGAAAGCGAGGAGAGTTAAAAGGGCAGGAAATTCACAAGATATGTATCGAAATTATTTCAAAAATGGTCATAAAAACCGTTATGATTGTTAGTGTACTGTTTTTGGATTATGCGCTATAATGAATGATTAGAAACTTAAGGAGATATAGAAACAATGTCACGAATCGCAGAATCATTTAAAGGAAAAACTTTGGTAATCACAGGAGGAACCGGTTCTTTCGGTTCTACTGTTTTGAAACAATTTTTAACATCAGATATTGGTGAGATAAGGATCATCTCACGAGATGAGAAGAAGCAGGACTGGATGAGGCACACACTGCAGGCCCAGTATCCGAAGTATGCGTCCAAGGTGCAGTTTTACATCGGTGATGTAAGAAATATCGACTCCGTAAGGGATGTTATGTACGGGGCGGATTATGTTTTCCATGCAGCAGCATTAAAGGAAGTGCCAAGCTGTGAGTTCTTCCCCATGGAGGCTGTAAAGACCAATATCATCGGAACCGATAACGTCATTTCTGCTGCTGTTGAGAATAAGGTGCAGCGTGTGGTATTCCTTAGTACCGATAAAGCGGCATATCCTATCAATTCCATGGGTATGACAAAGGCTGTCGCCGAGAAGATAGTTGAAGCAAGAGCCCAGAAGGCATTTGACAGATCAGGAACTGTTCTTTGCTGTACAAGATATGGTAATGTTATGTGCAGCCGCGGATCTGTCATCCCTCTCTTCATTGATCAGATTAAGAGAAAGGCGCCTATTACTATCACTGATCCTAACATGACCAGATTCCTTATGAATCTTGATGAAGCTGTGGATCTGGTGGCATTTGCATTTGAACATGCAGAACCCGGAGACCTGTTTATACAGAAGGCGGATGCGTCAACTATCGGTGATCTCGCTGATGGTGTCATGAAGGTCTTTGGAGAGACTGAAAAGAGAATCATAGGAACCAGACATGGTGAGAAGCTTTATGAGACCCTAATGACAAGGGAGGAGCGTCTCCGTGCCACAGATATGGGACATTATTTCCGTATCGCTCCTGATGGAAGAAGCCTTAACTATGACAAGTTCTATGTTGAGGGTCAGGTTACAACCCAGAGTGATGAAGCTTATACAAGTCACAATACAACACGGCTTGATGTTGATGGGGTTGTAAGGAAGATCATGACAACTGATTACGTTAAGGAAGAGCTTGAGGGAAGACCTCATATTGTGGAGGCGTAAGGGATACTAATGCAAGTAAACGAGCTTGTTTAGAACGATGGTGAAGAGGGAACGTCATAGACAGATTTCCCTGTAGATAAAAATCATGGAGGAGAGTTTCGTCACTTTATAAGTGATGAGGCAAGAAATATAGAATGAATTATCCCGATTGGAAAGATAATGGCAAACTGAAGCTGCTGATAATTGTAGGAACAAGACCTGAGATCATCAGACTCGCAGCAGTTATAAAAAAGTGCAGAAAATATTTTGATACTATTCTGGCGCACACAGGTCAGAACTATGATTACAATTTGAATGGTGTATTTTTCCATGATCTGGAACTCGAGGATCCTGAGGTGTATATGGATGCTGTGGGTGCAGATCTTGGTGAGACCATGGGAAATATCATCGCTAAGAGCTATCAGCTGATGGCTTCGATGAAGCCGGATGCAGTGCTGGTTCTCGGGGATACCAATAGCTGTCTTTCCGTCATCGGTGCAAAGAGACTGCATATCCCTATTTTTCATATGGAAGCAGGAAACCGCTGTAAGGATGAGTGTCTTCCTGAGGAGACCAACAGAAGGATCGTGGATATCATTTCCGATGTTAACCTTGCTTATTCGGAGCATGCGCGAAGATATCTTGCGGATTGCGGACTTCCAAAGGAGAGAACCTATGTGACGGGTTCTCCTATGGCTGAAGTACTTCATATGAATCTTGAAAAGATTGAGGCTTCGGATGTACATGAAAGGCTGAAGCTTGAGAAGGGTAAGTATATCCTCCTTTCAGCGCACAGAGAAGAGAACATTGATACTGAAAAGAACTTCACCAGTCTTTTTACTGCGATCAATGAGATGGCTGAAAAGTATGATATGCCTATCTTGTATTCATGTCATCCCAGATCAAGAAAGAGACTTGAGGCGTCGGGATTTAAGCTTGATCCGAGAGTTATACAGCATGAGCCGCTTGGGTTCCATGATTACAATTGCCTTCAGATGAATGCATTTGCAGTTGTATCTGACTCCGGAACACTTCCCGAGGAGAGCAGTTTTTTTACATCGATTGGTCATCCTATCCCGGCTGTATGTATCCGTACATCAACAGAGAGACCGGAGGCACTCGATAAGGCATGCTTCATTCTTTCTGGAATTGATACAAAGGGTCTGCTTCAGGCAGTTGACACTGCGGTTGAGATGGTTAAGGAAGAAAAGAACGGTGGAGCCATTCCGGTTCCTGATTACACAGACATCAATGTATCTGATAAGGTAGTTAAGATCATACAGTCTTATGTTGGTGTAGTTAATAAGATGGTATGGAGAAAAGATAATTAAGCAAAGAAAGGATTATCGTGCTATGATTGTGGCACGATAATTTTTTATAGCCGGATAGATCTGCATCAATATGTCTAAGATCAGCGGCAAAAACTTGCGTTTATAGATGAGAGGGTTTTTATTCATGAATATTCTTGTAACCGGTGCAAAAGGAATGGTAGGTACAGCTCTTGTTAATAATCTGAAAAACCTGAGAGATGGAAAGAATCGTACCAGGCCAAATCTGAAAATAGATGAGATTTATGAGTATGATATGGACTCAACCAAGGCTGAGTTGGAAGAGTACTGCAGTAAGGCGGATTTTGTGTTTAATCTTGCCGGGGTCAACAGACCTGAAAACCCCGAAGATTTCATGAAAGGTAATTTTGGCTTTGCAAGTGAGCTGCTTGATACACTTAAAGAAGCCGGTAATAAAGCTACAATTATGCTAAGCTCATCTATCCAGGCGACTCTTGCAGGACGTTTTGGGAACTCGGAGTATGGCAGAAGTAAAAAGGCAGGCGAAGAGCTTTTTTTTGAGTATGCAAAAGATAATGGTGTTAAGGTAGCCGTTTATCGTTTTCCTAATCTTATGGGACATTCCAGACCGAAATACAACTCTGCGGTGTCAACATTTTGCTGGGCTGTGGCAAATGATGAGGAGTTTACTGTGAATGATCCGTCAACAGAGCTGGAATTGCTATATATTGATGATCTGGTAGAAGGCATGTTTGACCTGATGGAGGGAAAAGAGCAGCATTGTGAATTTGATGGTGTTGAGACGGTGCTGAAACAGGATGGAAGATACTGCTGTGTGCCTGTGACACATAAAGTAACTTTGGGAGAGATCGTGGAACTATTGCAAGAGTTCAAAGAGCAACCTTCTACACTGATGATGCCGAAGATGCCGGCAGGATCATTTGCAAAAAAACTGTACAGTTTATATCTGACGTATCTGCCTGCTGAAAAGTTTAAGTATGCTTTAAAGATGAACGTCGATGACAGAGGGTCTTTTACGGAGCTGGTTCATACTATGGACTGTGGTCAGGTATCAATCAATATCAGTAAGCCGGGGATTGTGAAAGGACAGCATTGGCACAATTCAAAGTGGGAGCTTTTCATAGTAGTATCGGGACATGGTCTGATTCAGGAACGAAATATCAATACCGGAGAAACAGTAGAGTTTGACGTATCCGGGGATAAGATAGAAGCTGTTCATATGATCCCGGGTTGGACACATAATATAATTAACCTGTCGGATACGGAGAACCTGGTTACGGTTATGACTTGCAATGAAGTGTTTAATCCTCAAAGACCGGATACGTTTTATGAGCCGGTGTAAGACGGTAATAACTAATTTGAGATATAATAGATGATGGGTAGAGGTGCCTATATATGTATAAAAAGATTTCAGAAATGACAGATGAAGATAAAACAGAATTTTTGGAAAGAACTAAACGAGCGATGCTAAGGGAACAGGGAATTCCATGGGAGTTCATGGAGGCTAAGATACAGGAAGACATAGATAATACCTTTGATGATGAGAAGTTTGTAAAAATGGATCCTGATTTTCGCGTTGATGCAGCATACGCAAGAAAAGAATTTGGTGATATAAAACCTTCACTTGTAGATTACATGCTTTGGTCTTTGAAATTTGTGACTAAATCGGAGTATGTGAATTGGTGATCGATATCTCTGTGAGAAGTTGAGTAGTTTGAGTAAGTAAATTTAAAGAACATTCAGACTTGGGGTGGATATAAGAGAAATGCAGAGAAGCTATTTAATGGCTCTTACAAAGAAAACCAGGTGGTGACAAAATGCGATGTTGTTATGGCAGTAACTGATATGACACAAGAACGAAGGCTTGTTGGACATGTTGCTTTGGTACCTGAGTTGGGTGATGAAGCAGTTATTTCTATGGACTTAATAAAGATAATTGCAAAGGAAGGTATATCAAATTTTTATTTGAAAAAACATGAACCATGTATCGGTAATTTTTTATAAACTTTTGCTTTTATGGGTTGACATACGGAGGATTATTTGCAGCATAAACTTGATTCGCAGTTTCTAAATTCATGAAGAGTAAAGCCGGTCGGATTAATGATAGTTCCAGAAGGAAACATTGGCATATAGTTCTATCTGACTATTAATTAACGGAAATTCAAGAAGTGGAACTTTGATGGCACAAATAATTGGGCGTGAGGTGTTATGATTATAGGAATACATCATATTGCGATTATATCGTCAAATGAAAAGAGCGTAGAGTTCTATAAGCGTCTTGGTTTTACAGAGATATTCCGTAAAAATCGGGAATATGATACTATCGTCCTTCTCGAAGGATACGGTATGCAGCTTGAGATGTTTGTAGATCCCAATCATCCGGAACGATCTGTAAATCCTGAACGAATTGGATTACGGCATCTGGCACTTAAAGTTGATAGCTGTGAGGAAATAAGCAAGAAATTCAAGTGCGGTCCTATCAAGAAAGACTGGATGGGCGTGAAATTCTGCTATACTGAAGATCCTGATGGGCTTCCGATTGAATTTCACGAATGACGTGGGGAGTGAGCTACTCCCCCTACTTTTGGCCGTAACGTGTCTGGATTGAAATGTATATAACTCTAACATTTGGAGTAAAATGAGTATAAGGAAAAAAGTTGCGATGGGGCGAAAATCAAAAAAACCTAATTATAATGCGGCAAAACTGCAAGCTGAAATGATTGATATTTGCAAGGAGTTATGCATTGGTGAAGACATTAACAAACATGGCAGTTCATCTATGTCACTTCGTAATGCGGCAAATGAACTGGGAATATCTGTTTCCAAAGTCGTAAAGCTTCTGATTACGGGAGGATGTTATAATTCGGATATATGCAGAAAGATAAACGAGCTTTACGAGGAGGGAAAGACAGTTCCGGAGATTCAGGAGATGCTGGAAGTAAGCAGGGCAACCGTTCAGGCATATCTGCCTTACAGGAAAGGTGTATATAACTCGAAGGATATGAGCCTTAATGCGGAAAGAATCCGGGTGTATAGGGAGCGTAGTCGATGCATTGAGGAATTATTGGAGCTAAAGAACGAAGAGGCCTTATGGAAGGCAGTGGTTTTGTTTCAAAACTATCCTTTTCATACTGATTCCGGGGTGCCGTTTTCTTATGAATTGAAAAAAGGGCGCGATGGTACGTTTGATAAGGAATTGATTGTTAGGAGACGGAAGGAGAGGGAGACGATTGCTTGGAGTTCGGTGATGTTGGCGTTTAGGATGGCGATAGAGATGAAGGGGGAGGTTGTGGAACGGGCTGAAGAGATGGGGGATATACGGGGGATTTCGTATATTTTTCCGATGTTGTGTAGGTTTGGGGTTGTTGAGGGGACGGAGGAGATGAAGGTAAAAGGAGGTGGTAAAGGTAAAATGATTTGCAAGTGAGGCTTTATTGGATTTTAAGGAAGGTTAAGCGGATGCAAAGTATTCTGGCAATATTTACATGTACGCATATACGAAAATTGAATTGAACTTGAATTGTATGTTGTAAGAGGTTATAATTAACGTATATAAATAAACAAAAAGGCTAGGTTTTTAAGTGTTTAATGATGATAGTGTTCAAACAAAAGATGATATTGTGAGGATTTTTAATATTATTGCTCGTGCTTTAAGAGTACTACATGAAATTGGTCAAGAGCATTTTTCGGAATTATACTCAATAAATGATTTTGACGCCATTTTAAATAAAATAGAAGGTGTTCTTGATGATGTTTGGGATGGAGATGTTTCAACGCTTGGTAGGTACTTGGAATCCATGGTTGGGCAACTGGAGGAAGAAAAGAATCAAGATATATACGTAAAAGCTTATGGCATTGTTGTATGGCTCGATAATAAGTTTACATTTCTTACAGAATCCAAGATTAATCATGATAAAAAGTTACGACAGGGAATAGAAATAGAAAATTATATTTCTCTTTGGAGTTATTTAGATCTCGATGAAATTGATTTTAGAGAAATAGGGGCATTGAATAACAATTACGTAGAAACCGGAATTTGGATAAATCCTAAGCTTCCTGTTAGGAAATCCTATGATGCTTATGATGACGGGGAAATAAATAAGAGGGAGAAACCCATTGGTAATCGAGATGCTTTCTGGGGTATAAATAATATGCTCAATAATATGAGTTATTATATGTGGGATGGTAAATATAAGATAAAAAATATCATCATGACGGATACCAGATTAGCTAGCGAGAATGCTGTATTGCGAGTTGCATTTGCGCCAATCACTTCGAAGAAGGATGTAATCGATTGCAAGAAAGTCATTATCAATAGATATGGAATTACGAAAACAGGAGCAAAAATTCACCTTAATTATCCAGAGGATGAAATTAATGAAAGAATGATTAGCGATTGGAAGCTGGCGTGTAAACGTGAAGCAGATATAGTTTTTATGCCTGAAGTGTTGGGTACAAGGAAGGTTTATGGAGAATATCAAGAAAATGTTGATTGGATGGGAGATTTATATAGGGATAATCTGAATAATGATCTGCATTCGCCGATTATTACTATTTGGCCCAGTTATTGGGAAGATGGAGAGAATAGCATAACAATGACGTATAATGATGGCAGTGTTATTGGCATTCAGAAAAAGCATTATCCATATATTGACAAGAAAAATCATCTTGAGGAAGCGCTAAAAGAGTATAATGTTATGGAATATATTGTGATTCATATTCCAAATGTGCACAGAGTGGCGGTTCTGATTTGTTCAGAATTTCTACTGGATCAAGAGTCAAAATGGAGTGATATTCTTTGCAGAAGCATTGGAGTTACATTACTTATTGTCCCCTCGTATACACCTGGAGAGCAAGATTTTTTGAATAAAGTGTCTAGGTATAATGATCTGGGAACTATGGTTATTTGGGGGAATTGCTGTGGAGCATCTAAGTCAAGCGTTAAATCAATAGGAGCTTGCTCTAAACCTGGTTCTAATTCAATTGAAGTTTTTAAACGTAATATGGAATGTAATGGTGAGTGCAAAAATGTGAAAGCATGTATTTTTGTTGTTAAAGTTCCGTTGTCTGTGTTGGTAAATAAGCAAGTTATTCAATCTGTTGATACAGAACATATTATAGAAAAAAGCAATTGATTGTTTTATTAAATGTTTAATGAATGGAGAAAAAAATGAAATGGTATAAAAAGAACCTGGATATTCGTATTGGATTTGGTGAGCAAAGGTACGATGATATTCTGGAATACGCAGAAAAAAACTCCAAGTTGTTGATCGGCGCCATGGATGACAATGATAAAGATTTTGACATGAGTTTAAAGTATGGTAATTCTATACTTAAACAGTTCGAAGCAAAATTCATTCACACAGGGATGGCTAAAGCAATTTTTGCAATTGGACAATTAAAAGGGGTGATTAGAGCGTGCGCACATCTGGATTATGAAAGAAAAACAGATGATCGAATTTGGAGAGATACAAAACAATTGTATTCTTCTATAAAACATCTTGATAGAATAATTGAACAAATTGACAAACAAAATGGTGTATCTCATGCGATTTTGGCGGAAGAATTAGGTATGAAACCGTCAACTTTGACAGAATGCATGAAAAGAATGTCGGAAACAAATCTGATACGAGATAAGAGATCCGGGAAATTTAAAATCTATGTATTGTCAGATGATGGAAAAAGATATGCAATGGAATTAAAACAAAAACAAAAAAGTATAGAGGTAAATGGAGACAGGCTACTTTCATACATAAGCAAAATTCAAAGCAATAATCATAAGTATGTTGTTATTGACAGGAGTAATCCATCGAGAGTGAAATTTGATAGAAATAGTATTAAAAAAGATCTATATTCATTAGATAATGTTTTGGTTAGTGAAAGCAGTAATTCTAAGGAGAATATATTTGTTTTTAAAAATTATAATGAGATGAAAGACGGCAGTAATAAAGAATATGGAGAGAGAACAAAATGCAAACAATTATTGATGAATTATTAAGATCTGAAGACTATTTGGTGAACAGATATATTAAGATTTATACAGAAGTATTATCAAAAAAGAACGAAAAAAACTATTTGTATTTTCAATATATTGTAGAGAATTCTGTAGATATCCATGTAGAAAATGATGAAGATATTTCAGAAGAATTAAGCAATCCGGTAAAACATGTGGGGCAAGTGTACTTTGATTATTTAGAAGAAGTGGTGAATATTATAACAAGAGAGAATTACTGTCCGGAAGAATTTTATCAAAGACTTTATAAAACAGTATTTGACTCGGAACTTATTAGGTTGAAGGATGTTGAATATGGAATCATTCTATATTTTTTAGCGGCGTGTATTAAAGGGCTGCCATATTATCAAGCGAATAATATAGTTAGGTTATCAGATGATCAATTTGAAAGAATCGTGAAAGATATAGAGCCTTCCGTTGTTAAGGGAGTGTATATGATTAATCGTAAATTTGGATACAACACGGAGATTGCATCGCAACTTTGTGATTTATCTGATGAGTTGAAGGATAGAGATCATAAAGCGGTTTTTTGGGCAATTATGATAGGGACATTAAAAGATAAGAAAAATAATTAATTTATCTGAATAGTAATGAATTTAGAGAACCAAGAACTGATAAATCAATTGTAGTTGGGTGTAGAATTTGATATAGCTACTCATGATCATAGGAGAAATAATTAATGAATCAAGATATTAACTCGTATTTAAGACTTGCTATGATGTTCGGTGGAAATCAGGCAAGGACATCGAATACCAATATAGAAAAAATGTGCGAGTTGATCTTGCTTGATTATTATCCTGAAGCAATGACAACTGCTGAGGTTGTGGATGCGTTATTATCAAAATACAGTTTGAATTTTGCTGACGGTGAAATCTTGGATGCTTTAACAGGGCGTAAAGCAGAAGGGAGAATTATCTGTATTAATCTCAAATCGAAAAGAATCGGTGATCGAAAATACACACTTGTTGAGGAAGTTTATAGAAAGCTTGATGGAAAAGAAAAGCATTCATTTACTGAAACTGTAGTAGAGCGCTTTGTGAATAGTAATGACACGCTTTCGCTTTCTAAAGAAGAATTTACCGATTTGTTGGATCGGTATTTCTATTATGCTTTCAATAATAATGCAAATATAATTATGGGCTTATTACAGCCGGATTATTATGAGAATGCGTTTATTTCTAACGAAAACAGTAAGTTCACTAATTCTGAGAAAGAAATAATAAACCAGTTCATTAATTGGGAAGACTCTGAAAAAGATAAATGCGTTTATGAAATGGTATCTTGCTGCTTTGATTACTGTATGCTTACAGCAAGGAAAGGTGCTGACGATTTTCATGGTGTGTTCAATGGTAAGCAGTTTCTTCTCGATTCAAATATAATTTTCAGAGCAATTGGAATTAATCAGGATAATAGAAAACGAGTTATTGATTCTTTTCTTAATAAGTGTAGAGAGGTTAAGATTGATATTGCTATATCGAATTTCACAGTAGAAGAAATAGAGAACACAATTGATTATCACGTTAATCATATTTCGAATGTGTTAAGAGGGAGGCCTCCACTTAGGCCTGAGTCGATTACGGCAACCATTCCTGGATATATAAACACGGATTTTTACAGAAGTTATTGCAAGTGGTGTAGTGAATCTAGTCATAAACCCAGTGACTATCAGTCATACAAAGAGTATCTAAAACGAAAAGCACATACTGAAATTAGTAAATACAGATCTGATACTTCGACAGCGTTTGAAGTTTTAAGCCAGGAAAAATATCAAGCTTATTGTGATGACTTATTGAGGTATAAAAAACCTCGAAATTGGAACGTAAACGTGAATTCTGTTAAAACTGATATAAACAACTTTATGCGAGTTGTAGGGCTAAATGACAAGAGTCCTGATTCAAATCTTTTTAATGCAAATACTTTTTTGATTTCTGCGGATCATCATTTTTGCGATTGGGCTAAGAAAATCAGGCCAGGCACGATTCCATTGGTTGTTTTACCAAGTGTATGGTATGCTATTATTTTACAATACAGCGGGAGAGCTGAAGACAATGATTATGCATCCTTTACGAGATTTCTAAAATTTAGTCTTTCATCTGGAGAAGAGGCAAATGCTAGGTGGGGCAGATTCCTTATAGAAAGAGTACTTGGAAGACGTTGGTGCCTGACACCATAAAAATTTTATAAACTTTTGTTTTGGGCTATTGACGAAGGGATTGCTTTGATATAAAATCCGAAAAATAGTATAATTTAGAATAGATTCACTTTTGGATGACGTTATGAATAAAACAACAGATGAATCAGTTATGAGTGAAAGGAACGTAAGATGGAAATGAGTACATATGAGGCAACTGTTTCTATGATTCGGGATCTTCCTGATAATGAGTTGTTACTCGTTAAAGAATTTATTAAGCGTATCACATCAAAAGATGAGATTAGGAAGGAAATGTATAATCCATATAAACCCTTAACCAGAGAAGAAGTAATAGAACAATTGGCTATTGCAAAAAAACACGCTGATGAAGGCAGAGTCATGGAAGGACATAGGGCATCTGCGAATATTAGGGAAAAGTATGGGTTATGATGGGAAACCCTGGATAAAGCAATGAAGGCTTAAGGAAAACGAAAATGAATATAAGAGACAGAATTTTTCAAAAAATTACTGAGATGAACATGACCCAGAAGGATTTTGCCAATAAGACCGGTATTCCTGAGACAACAGTAAGTGACTGGAAGAAGAAAAAGACAAACCCGACATCAGATAAGATCCTTGTAATATGTAAGGTCCTTAATGTTACACCGGAATGGCTTTTGAGTGGT
>Ga0256404_1009760_pt1 | contig 13599 bp, 10 predicted proteins | sample RumenRJG_01DNA_FD_185990 | JGI IMG/M metagenome (GOLD analysis project Ga0256404, IMG submission 185990) | Bovine rumen microbial communities from Lethbridge, Alberta, Canada - RJG_01 | ecosystem: Host-associated > Mammals > Digestive system > Stomach > Rumen | place: Canada: Alberta | collected...
TAAGGTCAGTGAATTCATCGATGAATTGATGAATGGCCTGATCCCTTCCTTGCAAGGCAAAATCAAATTGATCGATACGAAGGATGATATCATCCATAATCTTCGTCCTGTGAATCGTTTCTTGCTCTATCTCGTCAAAGTGGACACCGCCTTCTTCATGGATGAGGCCCATACGTATGAAGATTGCATCAAGAAAGCGGCTAAAAAGGTCTTTAGCCAAGAGAATTATCCTGAAGGGAAGATTTATTCTTCGATCTTCGATTTCTTGAGAAAAGAAGCCCTTAAGGCTCTAGAAGAAGCCCCTGATCGTCCTTCTTTTGACAAGAAACATAATGAGATGGTCCATAGGATTATGGAACTTTCAGAAAACACCATTGATTATTGTGATGCTGCCTATTGGCTGGATATGACTTATATCTATCTCTTGTTGACGGATCACTATATCCAAGACGAAAGAGAAGTGGCGATGCTTCATTCTCCTGCGGACAAAGGAACTTTAATCGCCTTAGAAAAAGAAGCCACCCAGACTTCTTATCTCTTCTTCCAAAGGGCAGGAAGAGAAGAATGGGCCCCATTACATATCTCCCCGGCCTATTTCTATCTCCAAGGCATCTTCTCACACGCCCATCCGGATGAGAATGAAACCGTATCGGAAGCGTAAATGTAAATTGAAATTAGCTCTTTTTTGAAACAAAAAGTGAAGGGGATGTTATGCGTTCACTCTCTTTTTTGGCGAAAAATAGGAAGAGAAGCGAGAGCTTGAACAGAAAAATAGAAGGGGAGGGTGTCCCTATCAAGAACGATTAGTTACTGATTTAAGGAAGCTCAAAATCTTTGCAATTTAGCTAGAATATAACACACGTCTGTTCATTATCGCCAAAAATTGTTATGAAAGTGATACAATGCTCTTTGTAGTTCTAAGAAAATGTTTTCGAAAACAAAAAAATTAAAAATTGCGACCGTATTCAGTGGAATCGGAGCCTTTGAGCAGGCACTGATTAAAGAAAATGTTCCTTTCGAAATCCTCTTTGCGTGTGATAACGGAGAGCGCGAAATCGGAATGACCACAGAAGAAATCAAAGAGAATATTAAAAAAGAAGCCTTATCTGGAAATGAAATTGATGCCTATATAAAAAACCTCTATACGAAAGTCAAAAAACCAAATTACGTTAAGCAAAGTTATTTTGCCAATTATGAGATAGAGGAGGGCAAATGGTTCGAAGACATTCGTTTTATTGATGGCAAACGTTATGAAAATAGGGTTGATGTTTTTGTCGGCGGTTCTCCTTGCCAAAGTTTTTCCAACATGGGCAAACGTGGCGGCTTGGAAGACGCTCGAGGAACTTTGTTTTACGAATATGCGCGTTTAGTTCAAGAAATCAAGCCCAAGGTTTTTATTTACGAAAACGTTCCTGGAATGCTCAACCACGACGACGGCAAAACGTGGAGAGTCGTTCGGGGAATTTTCAAGAAGCTAGGCTATATCTATAAGTATAAAGTTTTGAATGCAGCAGATTACGGAATTCCCCAAAACCGAAATCGCCTGTTTGTAGTTGGATTTAAGGAACCAACAAACTTCCGTTTTGCCACCAAGAAAAAATTAAGAACCGCAATGTCTGATTACTTAGAACCATCTGTTGATGCTCGTTTTTATTTAGGGGAAAAGGGCTTTAAGTTCGTTACTACAAATTCCGGTAGAGCCAAAGTTAATTCAAGTATTATCCGCACGGAAAAAGCAAACCAAGAATTTAATTGGAATGGAGATTTTGTGTTTGAACCTTTGTCAAAAGTGCAAAACAATTACGCGATTTTGGCGCGTGCATTCGTTGGAGAATGGCATGGCCAGACGGGTGTTTGTAGACAATTAACACATAGAGAATGCCTTCGACTTATGGGCTACCCCGATACATTTAAAATAGTGGTTCCTAATGTGCCCGCTTATCGCCAGGCTGGCAATTCAATCGTCGTAAATGTGATGCAAAGCATCGTTTCCCAAATTTTCAAAGCTAAGGAGAAAGAAAATGCTTAGGGTTGCCACAGTTTTTAGCGGAATCGGCGCATTTGAATGGGCGCTTCACCGTCTTGGGATTGAACATGAGATTCTTTTTGCTTGTGACAATGGAGAAAGAGATATTTCCTATGACATAGAGAGTGAGAGGAAAAGAGTATTTTCACTCACGACGATTGACGAAAAAAAAGAGTATGTTGACCGTCTTTATTCTTCTAATACTTCGAAAAAAAACTATGTAGAAATGAGTTATTTGGCGAATTACCCTCAGCTGCACAAGAACCGTTTTTTTCAAGACATAGTTTTGCTGGATGGAAAAGATTTTGCGGGCAAGGTAGATATTTTCGTAGGCGGTTCCCCCTGCCAAAGTTTCTCTTCCGTCGGAAACCAAGACGGCCTCGGTGATGCCCGTGGAACTTTGTTTTATGAATATGCCCGATTAATCAAAGAGATACAGCCGAAGGTTTTTATTTACGAGAACGTGAGGAATCTTTTGACGCACGATGGCGGGAAAACGTGGTCTATTATTAACAATTCCTTTAAATCGTTGGGATATACATACAAAGCTCAAGTTTTAAATGCCATAGACTACGGAATTCCTCAAAATCGTAGGAGGTTATTTGTCGTTGGCTTTAAAAATAAAACGAATTTCAAGTTTCCTCCAGACACCAAAGATTGTGGATACGTTATGAAAGACTTTTGCATAGAAAACTGCGCTTTTGGACATTTTAAATATGATAAGACGGGTGAACTTTTGGTAGAACGTGTGCCTGGCTCTTGCGATCCGAAGTATATCCTTACGCCAAAACTTTTCGCATACGTAATGAAAGGCGGCACAAAATCTTTTTACATGAGGCCCGTTATCAATAAAACAATTGCCCGTACTCTTTTGAAGACGATGGGTAATAGACATAGGGCGGGCATTGATAACTATGTATCGTTTGATGGCACAGAAAATCTTGGGTCGGTTAGAATGCTCACGGAAAGAGAGGCCCATCGTTTGATGGGGTTTACAGACGATTATAAGATCGTCGTTTCCAGGGGACAGGCGTATAAACAAGCAGGAAATTCCATCGTTGTTGATGTTTTGATGGAAATCATTAAAGAAATAGTCAAAACCGGCTTTTAAGGAGGGACAATATGGCTGCAATTCATCCAAATCTAATTCGCGTTGCTGTAACAAATGGCGACGCTATCCCGACCAATCGGACCAAAGGGAAAAGCAACACTGGTACGTACTTTGTTTCTTCAACTGAAGACTGGCCGCACTTCAAGGATTTTTTTGACGAAAAACTGACCTTTCGATTCGATTCCTTGGAAACGGTAGGTTACTGCGCAGCCCTTTTGGCTGTTTGCGGTGATTTTAAAGAGCTATTTCCGGATCAATTCAAAAACGTTGAATCCTTTGTGCAATTCTTTAAGGAAATCAAAAATCCAACCACTCGTTTAAAAGTGAGAATAAACGATAAACGGGTGTTTATGTCTTTTGAGAATAACGCCGACGAAGCGGTGAATGCTTTTAGGCACTTATTGTACGGAGAACTCTCTGTCATTGTTATGGAACTAAGGGGCAACGAATGTTTCATTTATCCCGATCTCCAAAGCAGTGAAACGATCCGCACAGTATTAAATGATAATTTTGAAGAATGTGAGATCATTTGCTAGGAGGAGAAAACATTTATGGATTTCGACTTTACTCTCAGAAAATATGATGTCGCAAAAGACTGGATTAGGTCTGCTCGAGAGCATAAGAAAACATACGAATTCATCGACCTTGGTGGGAAAAAAGATGAATCTGAATTATTAGAATTTTTGGGGCGTCAGAGAGACGAAAATTTTTGGGATATTTCTCTTGAGGAGTGGCATGCTTGTGTTGCTTGGTATAAAAATTTCGAATCAAATCAAAAAATCGGCTTAATCCACGAGCCCGCTAAAGGAGAGAGGGAAGCACCAAAAGAACCATTAAGCTGTTGGCAATTGTATAAGAGAAAACTAACCGAAAAGGGGTTTACTGCAGCCTCAATTCAATCGATTGAGTCCGCTACGCAAAAGGTTGTTGGGCAGATTTCTGAACACACGCCTCAAACGGATCCAGTTCGAGGGCTTGTAGTCGGAAACGTCCAGTCCGGTAAAACTGCCAACATGGCTGCAGTTATTGCCATGGCCGCCGACTATGGTTTCAACTTCTTTGTGGTTTTAAGCGGGACAATCGAAAATCTTAGGAAGCAAACAAGAGATCGCCTTTTGGGAGATTTAAATCACAACCAACAAATATTGTCTTTCGAATACTTAGAGCAGCTCTCAGGAACTACTCAATCTCCTTTTCGTTTACAAGATTTGAAATTAAATGGACAAAGCACCCATAGATATTTGTGTGTTTGTTTGAAATACGCTTCAAGATTAAATGATTTACTGGTTTGGCTCAATTCGGACCCTAACCAAAAGAAAAATCTTAAAATACTCGTTTTAGATGACGAGGCTGATCAAGCGGGTATCAACACGGCAGACATCAATTCCGCGGAAAAAACTGCGATTAACAAGGCTTTGGTACATTTGGCATTTGCTAAAACCAAAGCAGGCATTGACGGGACGCCATATGGGGCGATGAATTATATAGCTTATACTGCGACCCCGTATGGGAACCTTTTGAATGAAGCGCGCGATAAATCTCTTTACCCTAAAAATTTTATTTTAACTTTGCCTACGCCTGCGGAGTACATAGGGCCGCAACAAATTTTCGGTTTACTCGGAGAAAGCGACGGACTTCCAATCGTTAACACGATCTCGCCGGATGAGATCGTTACGATTGGACATGGCGTATCTACGCCTAAGGAGCCGATACCAAGCGGTTTAAAAGAAGCGTTAATATGGTTTGTTTGTGCGTTGGCGACATTCCGCTTTTGGGGGAAAAAGAAGCCTATCAGCATGCTTATTCACACCAGCCAAAGAACGTTTAAACACCAAGAAATGTCCGAGGCTATTTCTAAATTTTTCACCGATTTCAAAAAGACGGACTATTTAAGTTTTGTCCAATCCGTGTGGGTTAAGCAAACATCAAAGCTTTCAAAAGATGTATTCAATGAAATGATGCCTGATTATTTCGAAGGCGAAAAGATCAAGGATTACCCATCTTTTAAAGAAATCGAGCCGTTTATTGTGATGATCATTGAGAACGGCCTAACTCATATCAAGTTGGCTGACGATGAGCAACTGACATACAGCGAAAACGTCCACCTTTGTGTTGATAACTGTTCAAGCAACTACACTGACGGCGACACGGTGTTGAGAATTGTGTATCCAGACGAGAAACGGTTGGAGACTTTATCTTGTGCACCGGGCTTTATTGTCATCGGAGGCAACACGTTGTCTCGTGGTTTGACCTTAGAAGGCCTTGTTTGCACATATTTCTTAAGAACCACTAAACTCGCCGATACCTTGATGCAAATGGGGAGGTGGTTTGGATATAGAAGGGGGTATGAATTATTGCCCAGATTGTGGCTATCAAAGCGTGCTAACGATCAATATGTTCGATTGTCCGCCTTGGACTATAACCTGAGACATGAAATTCTTGTTATGCAGGATAGAGGACTTTCTCCGAAGGAATATGCACCACGTTTGGACTCGTTCCCGGATTATAAAGAACTGGTAACAACCTCAAAAAGGAAATCTCAAAGTGCTATTACGGTCAGCGTAACCTACGCTAACAAAAGCGGTCAAACGACGAAGTTTTATAACGACCCAGCCATCATTCAAAGTAATTTTGATGAGGCCAAGAACTTTGTCAATTCGCTTGGTCCTGTTGATGAACAAGCAATAAAAGATTTAAACAATCCGAACATTACTGCGAAATCGCCGGCCTATGTATGGCTCGATCAGGAATATGAGAACATTATTGGTTTCTTGAAAAAATTGAAATATCCGAAACAAGCCGCGACACTTGGGGATTTGGATGCGATTGAGAAGTGGTTTAAAACCGAACACGATGAAGGCCATCTTAAAAATTGGAACGTTATCCTTTCCACCGTTAACAAAAAAGGAACAAATACTTTATCCTTTAAAAATTTAACTATCGGAATGCCAACTCGTGCCAAACTCAATTATCCGTCCGACCCTGATACCATTTATTTAAAAACGATCACGGCACCTCATGATTATCTATTAGATATCGACTCTAACCTTTTAGACGCCCAAGAATTGGAAGCCTTGAGGGACACCTCTCTTGTCAAAGGGCTTTCGATCGCAGAAAAAAGAATTTTGTTCAAAAAAGCCGATACGCCCCTCCTGGTCCTTTATTTCATCGATAAAGAGAGCGGGGCTGACGACCCACGTTATATCGGTAACGAAAGCATTGAAGGGGCACGCTTACCATTGAATACGCCGCAGCATTTATTTGGGTACTATGTCTATATTCCATATGGAACTTTAGATGACGGGTCTGTGCAAATTACCTCGAGCAATAAAATTTCTGTGAAGCTTGAGTTTACGAATGAATTGGAGGCAGATATCGATGAAGATGAAAATTAAACGCTTAAAAAGAGGCGGTTTCGTTTTCAAAGGCAGTAGCGTCTTAAAATCTATCCAAGACGATAACACCCCCTGGGTCGATTTGCTTGTTAGAGAATCCATACAAAACGTGGCGGACGAGATTTTACCCGATTCTCGCTTTGGGAAAGTTGAGTTTACGACGGGCTTTTTCGATTCTTATGGGCTAGCCCAAAGCCTAGAAACCGTCGGGCCGTCTTTAATTAGCAGGGATGGGTCGGGATACACCGAACCAAAATATCCATTCTTGGCTATTGCGGATTCCAAAACGAAAGGACTTTTAGGTGAACCCATTGACAACCCGAACGGGCCCAATAACCTATACAGCCTAGTTTATGACTTTATGAATAACAATAAGCCGACTGCGGCCGGTGGCTCTTGGGGCATAGGTAAATCTGTCTATTATCGTTTCGGTAACGGTCTCGTCTTCTATTATTCGCGAACGCATGAAAATGGTAACTATATCCACAAATTAGCGGGGGCACTTATCCAAGACGAGAAGAAACCTTTTTGTTTGCTCGGGAAAGACTCAAGTGGAATTGCTTTTTTTGGAGACATTAAAAACGTCGATGGTGAAGAAAAACCGTGGCCAATTTACGACGAGGATGAAATCGCTACTTTCTTGTCGCTGTTTGGTCTGAAGCCTTACGACGGAACGACTACCGGTACGGTTGTTATCATCCCATACTTTCAAACAAACAAGATGCTGTCCCGTAACAATACGGAAGAAGATTCCGGGGCCTTTTGGCAAAACGATTTTGAAGCAAGCCTGAAAATGTCCATCCAAAGGTGGTGGTTCCCCCGATTAAACAACCCGAAATTTGGGCCTAATGATCAATATTTCGTGGTCGCTGTTGATGGAGAAAAGGTCGAACTCAATGGATTCTACAAAGCCCTTCAAGATATCTACAATGGCGATTTCGAAGGGATTACACCCATTGAAATTAAATCAAAGAAAGCCGGAACGAACGACGCATTGGGGACGCTTTATTGTGGGAAATTAACGTCTAAACAGCTTAATATTGGCATTCCGCCAACCCCGCTCCCAAATCCATACGTTTTAATTGATGCTGATACCAGCTCTGAAGAACGCAACCCAACGATTTTTGCATACTCACGTAACCTCGGGATGATAGTCAACTATGACGTAGAGTCTTTTGTTGATGTCGTTTCTGAGGGCGACGAATATATTTTTGCCATTTTTAAGTTAAACGAAACCGCAAAACCTTCCGACAGCGGAGAAAAAGCGTTAGGGGCGTATATGCGCGAATCAGAAAGAGCGAATCATAAAAGTTGGTCCGACCCAAACAAGGAAAACTTCCCTCAATTTAGCGCCTCTCGCCCGTTTGCCAAGATAAAAAAGAGAATAAAAGGGTACTTAAACGAAAATTTCAAAAAACAAGAAGAGCCTGAAGAGGTGAGCGGTCCTAGCGCCTTAAGAAGAAAACTGGGCGAATTATTGCTCCCTCCTGAGGACTTCGGAAAAGAACCTGTCAAAAAACGCGAGGGTGGCAGCGATGGCGCTGGTGGCCCAGGAAAGAAACGAAAATCCAAAGTTTCTTTCGTGGGTTATGAAGGGCGACTTTTAAAGTACTCCGTCGTCGTAACTTTGCCTAAAAAGAGAGGATGCACAATCCAATCGAAAGTTATTTCTGGCAGTACTCAATATACTTTGGCAGATTGGGAAGATCTTCGTTTTGATGACCCGATTGAAATCTCTTCCGTTTCTGTTGTTGGGTTTAGCAACAAAGATTCCGAATTGAGTTGCAACCATCGTTTTGAGTGTAGGGAATGGGGAGCGCAGCGCAAGATCTTTTATAAAAATGAAGATTCGAAGCACTTTGAATTGCTTCGGGTTTTGACTCCGTCTTCCCATGTCCAAGCTTTTAGATTGGAAAACAAATCTTCAAATGATTTAAAACTGACACTAGAAATACTGATAAAGCCGCTGATTTTGACATATAAAACTTCTTTGGAAACTTTGATTGACGGAGGTTCGAAATAATGAGTACCGAACGCTTATATAAAACCCTCGCTAAAGATGATTTTGAGTCTATGGGCCTCTCCTGTGAGCGCAGCTATTCTTATTCGTATAAAGGAAGGGAATTCGCCTTAAGTGAGGTTCCTTTGAAAAACTCAAAAGATCCCGAACACGAAAGAATGCTGGAAGATAAGCGTTGTGTGTGGGATTATTCCGAAATGGGTGCCTGTTTAAAGGTTGATGTGGATATTGAGAACTCTTCAAAGATTTTTGGTTCCAACGGTGTCGCCTATTCCGATTCTAGGATTGGGGTAGGAATTGAATGGAAAGCGGAAACTTCTAAGATTAGACATCACCATTTTCTCGGATCCTTTGAGAATAACGCTGAGAATATTTCGTTTAACGCAGATTTAGGGGAACTCGATTTCACCTCTAATGTTACGTTTAGATTGGTATTTTTCGTTGATCGCCCAGGCACGCCTTCTATATCATCCCCGATCGGCAACGAAAAAGGCTTGGTTATAGGTGAATTAACTCTATGCAAAATTTTTGTCTCAGGCGGCGGAACGATGTTCCCAATTCTCCTTAATGCCGACGAAAAGAACCGCCCTCTATGGGCCATAAGAGCAAATTTCTCTGACCCATGTATCGATGATTTTACTGACAGTAATGTTGCAATTATTCTGAGTCAAACAAATAGCGGATACCAATACATCGACAGTAGTAATTCAAAATATAACGAGCGTTTTTTGGTCGAAGTGCTTGCTTCATCGTTCTTCGCCTTGTTGTTATCAATTAAGGCACAATACGATGATGGCCACGTGGATTATAGTTTGGAGGGCGAAAAAGGCTCGATTCAGTCAGCTATGGTTTACTTTAAAGAAGCTTTGGGATTTGATGTGAATTCCGACCCCGCTCAATTGGCTAACAAGGTTTTGAGCTTTATCGAGAAGGAGGCCAAAAAATTATGAAAATCGAAAAATTAAGCAAGGAAAAGGCTGTTGAAGTATACGATTCCTTTGTTCAAATGGGCTATGCTACCTCAGACGTCCTTTCTTCCGATTATCAAAAAATACGCATGCACCTCATTGAATTGCAAAACAACATGGAAGCGCAGGGGAAAAAGGATTACGATTTTGATTTAAATTTTGCTATAGAGTTTTACGAGTACATCAAATCGCTCCCAATTTATAGTGAGAAATTAGTCGCCAACTTTGACTTTTGGAGATATTTATGCTGCTGTGTCGCCCCGGACGTCATAGAAAACAGGCACGGTCTCTTGAACCCAGATTATTTTTATAAAAAGGAGCTGCGTATGTACTTTCCAACCATGTGGTGGTACATCGATCTTGCATGGCAAGGAAGCAAAGAAAAAACATACAAGGTTTTAAATAACCTTTCGACTGACTATATAATGCAATTGGTCGAAAGACCTGGAAAAGACGGTCTTTACAAGGAAATCACTCGCGAGTTGATGAGGGTGATAGGAACCCTTTCTCCTGAGACGAGGAACCGTTCTATCAATGGAGCCAATCTTTTCCGTCGAGTGATGATTCAAAATACCGCCAAGATTGGGAATTATAAATTGATTATGTTCGGAGAAGCGGGCACTTATGTTAAAGGCCTGTTTGCCGATTGTGGTGTGGAGGTCGAATAATATGAACAACACGCAGGCACAAATCCGCAATTTACCGTTTTTGCTGGTCAACAAGGCGTATGAAATCAATAATTCCGTAGCGGACGGATTTCTTGTTCGCGCCCAACATGAGTATCAGATAGCAATTCCTTACCAGGGCCCAGATTATTTCGACGAATTTGTTGGCATCAGCATTTCTACAAACGAGTTTGATTATGAGGGGAAGACTTTTCCCGTCCTCTATTTGCACGCAAAAGATGATATCAGCATGGATCAGCTCGCTCCTATCGCTGAAGAGTTTTTATTGAAAAAAAACAGGGCTTTTTTGACCGCCAATCCAGAGGAATGGTTTGATGGATGGAGGAAAATTTTCGGTGATGCCATGAGAAAATATTCCCCTTATGACGTTTTAGGTGAAATGATCGCCTTGAGAGAGGTCTATAAGAAAGATAAAACAGCCAAATGGATGGGGCCAAAAAGCGGATCTCAAGACATCGTTTGTGAAAAACAAGTGATTGAGGTGAAGACCACAACTAGGAAAAAAGAAAGCGAGATTCACGTTAATAGCGCAGTTCAGCTGGCTGCCGATAAACCTGAATTTTTGATGTTTGTTCGTTTAGAATACACCTCTCAAGGTTTGACTATCGATGATTTAAAAGACGAATTGGTTAAAGTTGGTTATAGCGAAACCAAAATCGAAGACAATCTAGTCCAAAAAGGCATGCTCAAAGGATCAAAATCTAGGCGCATTCCTTATGACGTTTTGGAAGTCTCTCTTTATCCTGTTAATAAAAACACGTTCCCAATTATTTCGCTTGAAAAAATTAACGAACTAGCCCCAACAAAGAACATTATGGATTATCAGCTTTTGTTAGATTTAAACACTATCCCTCATAAGGTTCTTTATGAAAAGGGAAAATGAACCCCTTAATTAAGACACGATAATCAACAATCAACCTATTTTTGCTACAATCTTCCTGATGAACACAATCTTTCGTAAAGCAAACTCTCTCGATGAAGCAGAATCTGTCTATTCTCTCTTTCTTCGTGTGAAAGCCTCTTTAGAAGAATCTGGCAATGATATGTGGAGCCATGATTATCCGAATAAAGAGATCTTTCTCGAAGATTTTAAGGATGGGAACCTTTATGTCTTAATTAAAGATAATAAGGTGGTGGGTTCTGTCGGTCTTACTTTTGATCCGTTAAGCTATTTCTTCTGGCATTCAAGAAGCCAAGAGAAATTCCAGCGTTTTAAAGATTATCTCCATCTTCCCAATCTCAAAGAATCCATCATTCTTGAACGTCTTATGGTAGATCCCTCTTATCAAAAACAAGGGCTAGGGATTTATATCCTTAATGAGGTAGAGAAACTCTATCCTTCTTTGCCTTGGACCTTTTCTTGTTTCATGATTGATACCCCTGCGATTCATTTCTATGAGAGACGTGGATTTATTATTCATGGGGTTTATCCTGAATTTGAATGGGGTGGGGCAGAAGATATCTGTGTCTTAATCACCAAACCATAAATCTCTTATGGATTGACACCTATTCCTCAAGTGTTAAGATAATGCCGTACTTCAGGGTGACGCGTAATACGTCGACTGGTGGTAAAGCCCACGAGCATCCCTTCTAAAACGAAGAGAAGCATGAACCTGGTGAAATTCCAGTGCCAACGGTAAAGTCCGGATTGGAAGAAGTCGAATCAATATCCACCATTTCCTTCGATTAGATAGAAGAGGTAGGATAGATGTTCCCCCCTGAAGATATTCAGGAGGTTTTTTCTTTCTATGGATCAATTATGGAATTATCTGGCGATTGGAGGAGTCTTGATCTTCGCCGTGGCCTTAGTCATCGTCTATAGCCATTTTCAGAAAAACAAACAATTCAATTGGGTGAGATTCGTCGCCCGTGTCGCGATCTTCGCGGCCATGTCGACAATTCTTTATATTGTCCCAATCTTCCAAATCCGTCTTCCTTTTGTCCCTTCTTTCATGGCCCTTCATTTCGATGAAATCCCTGCCATGATCGCTGGCTATGCCTATGGTCCAATCGTCGGAGAAGCCATCATCCTAGTCAAAACTGTCATCAAATTGCCAATGACCTCCACGATGGGTGTTGGAGAATTAGCAGACTTCATCTTCTCTAGCGCTTATATTCTTCCAGCCACCATCTTCTACAAGAAGATCCGTAATATGAAAGGCGTTCTTATCGGCTTTGGGGTGGCTACCATCGCTCAGATTGCCACCGCCATGGTCTGCAACGTCTATTGGATCTTGCCGTTCTATATGAACGTCATGGGATTCCCTGCCGAAGCTCTCCTAGAGATGTGCCAGAAAGCCGTTCCTGCCATCACCGATTTAAAATGGTCTTATGCCTTCTTAGGCGTTATGCCACTCAATATCATCAAAGACGTCGTCGTCTTTCTCCTGACCTTCTTAGTCTATCGCACCATCCGTAAGGCCCTTCATTGGGAAAGCGCCCCAAAAGTGATTGCCCCTTCTCATCCCGAAGAAAGAGAAGAAAACAAACAATAATATGAAATATGCCTCCACATCGCGGGAGGCATATTTTTAATTGACTTCGGTTTCGGTTTGCCCCGTCAACGGAGTGGATTCCCGAATTTGGGCAAAGACCTTTTTCTGAATCAATAAGATGGTGGGGATATAAATCAAATCGACGATCACCCAGCTCATCGGATAAGCGAAATAGAGCCAGAAGATGGTATGGAAATAATCTAAATGGAACAATGTCGTAAGGAAAAGGATTCTCGATCCTGTGACCCCAAGCAAGGTGATTAAGGCTGGGGCAGTGGAACGCTTCATGCCTCTAAGATAAGAACCTGCGATGCCCATAAAGCCATCAAGAATATAAGTAAAGCCCATGAGCCATAGGCGTTCTTTGCCTGCCGCCAAAGCATTCTCTCTCACGATCCCTTCGCCTTCGGTGATGAAGATTCCTAGAATTTGATAAGGGATGATAGCGATGATGATGGCACAAATCCCCCAGGCAATGCTCATCCAGACATTGCAATAGAGGTAGACCTTTTTCATATTATTGATCTTCCTAGCCCCATAATTCTGTCCGACAAAGGAGACACAAGCCATGGCGAAAGCATCGATAAAGGCAAAGATATATCCTTCAATCTGAGAAGAGGCGCTAGATCCGGCGACAATCTCTTCTTGAGCAATCGCCACCCCATTGATCGCATAATCAGTGATCGTATATAGCGAAGATTGAATCAAAACATTGGGGATGTTGAATCCCATCGCCTGAATTCCTGCTGGCAAGCCAATACGGACGATATCGCTAAGGACATTGCTATCAACCCTCATTTGTTTCCAAACGATGTGGACATATCCTTTCTTATTTTTCCATAGCCAAAGGACGGTCAATATGGCAGAGATGGCTTCGGAGATGATCGTTGCCAAAGCT
>Ga0256404_1009761_pt1 | contig 13599 bp, 3 predicted proteins | sample RumenRJG_01DNA_FD_185990 | JGI IMG/M metagenome (GOLD analysis project Ga0256404, IMG submission 185990) | Bovine rumen microbial communities from Lethbridge, Alberta, Canada - RJG_01 | ecosystem: Host-associated > Mammals > Digestive system > Stomach > Rumen | place: Canada: Alberta | collected...
ATGGTGGCGAGGCTGGGAGCTGTTGGACTGCCCGCTGTTGTTTCCGATCTTGTCTCCCACCTTGTAGTTCTTCGAGATGACCCGGCCCTCGATGGGGGCGGTGATGGTGTACTTGTCCAGGTTTTCCGTGGCGGAATCCAGCCGCTGTCTGGCGGAGTCCACGGAGGAGGACTGGGAGTCCACCTTGTCCTCGAAGGTGTAGAGGATGTCCCGGATCGAATTCGACGCGATTGAGAAGATCGGCGTTCCCGGGGCGATGTAATCGCCCACGTGGACCAGCACCTGCACGCACTCCACGCTGCTGTCCAGGTCCGCCGCCATGGTGGAGGTGAAGATGGGCTCGAAGATGCCCTCCTCCACGCAGTCAAAGCCGGCGATGTTGGCGCTGACCGCCGTGGTGTCCGTGAGGCCGCCGGGATTCGCCGCCTCAATGGTGACGTAGCGCACCAGCCGGCCGCCCTCCAGCACCACCTCCCGGTCTCCCACCGCAACCACCACTCCGGTGATCTGCTCGCCGGTGTCAGACAGGGTCAGGAGCGCCTCGGCCCCCGCCTTGATGAGGGGGGATTCTCCCGAGAGGAAGGGAATCTGCACCTCCATCTTCGTCTCGTCCGTCAGCTCCAGGAGGTTCGTGCCGTTTCCCACCTTCTGCCCGTCCACCACGTGGATCTTCGTGATGTAGCCGGCCTGGGTGGCGGTGTAGACGCCGCTGCCGTACTTGGCCTGGGCCTCCGCGTAGTCCTGCTTCGCCCGGGAGAGCTTCTTCTCTGCCAGGTTCAGGGAGTTCTCGTCGCTCTGCAGCTCCGACTCCACCGAGTGGGCGTCCACCCGGTAGAGGACCTGGCCCTTCTCCACCTGGTCCCCCTCGGCAAAATCAGCCTCCACGATGGTTCCCGTCACCAGCGCCGTGATGGTGTAGGTGTCCTTCGGCTCGATGGTGCCGGTGGAGGAGATCTTCTGAGTGATGTCGCCCCGCCGGACCTTTCCGGTGTTGACGGTGCTCTTTTTCGCCTCCGCCGCCTTCTGCGTCTGGCGGTATTTCGCGTAGGCGTAGCCGCCGCCCCCCAGTGCCGAGAGAAGCAGCACACCGAGAATCGTGTTCCGGATTTTCCGCTTCGTCTCTCGACTCATCTTCTTTTTTGCCGGCACCGCCGCCGCTTCTACCAGGTTCTCTTCCGCCTTACCGGCGGATGCCTGGCTGGCCTGCTCCACGGCTTCCGTCAGATTCTCTTCCGGCCGCCCGGCATCCGCCGCCATATCTCTGGTTTTCTCTTCAGACATGCGTGTCTCCCGTCTCAGTATTCCACGTAGTCCACGACGGTGTAGCTCTCGTCGCTGTCGGCGCTGGGCCGGCTCACCTGGTAAATCAGGACCACCTCGTCCCCCACCTTCAGGTCGCCGTAGACCGAGAAGGCGAACTGCATCTCGCTGGAGCTGAGGGCGTAGGTGTCGCCGCTGTCAAGCTCCACGGAGCTCGGCACCAGAGTGTCCGTGGACTTGTAGTAGATGGCCGTGACCTCTCCCTTGATGACCCGCCGGTCCGCGTCGGAGGAATCATCCGCCGTGTAGGCCCAGATGGTCCGGGTGGTGCTGCTGTAGTAGAGCACCACATAGGAGGATGCCGCCGCCATCAGGTACTCCTTGCCCACGGCGTCTCCGTTGACAAAGATGGTGGCCTCGTCCAGGTCGAAGGGGATGGCATGGGTCACCTCGACGCTGTTCTCTGCCAGCTTCGGTCCCCGCACGGTGTTGTCGGCCATCTCCAGGGCGTTCACCTCGCCGTCCGAGGAGAGGGTCGCATCCAGCACCGTGGCGTAGGCGGTATTGCTGTCCTTCTTGTTGCACTTCATGAGGTTGTAGAAGAGATTCACGCAGTCCCGCTTGGTGAGGTTGGCGGAGGGATCGTTGTACTCGATATTCTCGTTCAGGTCCAGATGGGCGTACTGGGCCATTCTCCGGTTGAACTGGTCCCCCTCGAAATCCGCCGCGGTGTAGCCCAGCAGGCCCAGAACTCCCTTCACCGCCTCGTTCAGTGTCACGTACTGGGAGGGGCGGAAGTTTCCGCCAAGAAAGCCGGTCATCCACCCCTGCTCCGCGCAGATTCGGATGGCGGCGGCGTACTCGTCCCCGGATTTCACGTCGGCGAAGACCGAAACGTTGCTGGTGTCCGTGAGAATGCTCCTCCTGGAGCTTGCCCGCACCAGCATGCGGGCGAACTGGGCCCGGGTGATGTACATGGACATGTCGCCGGTGATGGTCATGATCCCGGCGAGGCCGATCACCTTCTTCCGGTAATCGAAATTAATACTGGTGTTGGCGTAGACGCTGGCCGGAAAGGCCGCCGCCGCGGTGAATGCCGCTGTCCCTGCGAGTACCGCGGCCCCGATGCGGTAATAGACACAGTTTCCCATACACTTGCTCCTTTCCGTTTCTTTTCCGGTTCTGTTTCTTTTCCGGTTCTGTTTATTTTCCGTTTCTGTTTATTTTCCGGTTTCGTTTCTTTTCCGGTTTCGTTTCTTTTCCGGTTCTGTTTATTTTCCGGTTTCGTTTCTTTTCCGGTTCTGTTTCTTTTCCGGTTCTGTATCGGTTCTGTACTGTGGCGCTAATGATAGCGTGAGGCACTGAAATCTCTCTGAAAGAAGACTGCTTCGTCTGTTATCTTTCCCGATCGTTTGTTATCTTATCTATTTCTCTTGATTCCTCTGTAGTCATGTAGTATACTACCTTTAATGATTTCAGGCTATATGAGAGGAGGTTCTTATGTTTTACGCAGTTGGAAAGGAAATTCGAAAGACCCGCATATGCATGACCATCGACAAGGATCTGGCCGCCGCCCTCCGCATTCTTGCGAAAAAGGACGGGCGCTCCCTCTCCCAGTACATCAACTACAGGCTCCGCCTGTACGTCCGCTCCTACATGCAGGGCCGTGGCGCGAACATGGATGATGCGCAGGTACGGCTGAACGAGGAACAGGTGCGGCTGAGAGACGATCCATTTGAGTGAGGAGCGGTCTCCCCGCCGTGGCCCGCCTGGGGAGTTGTCTTCCGGGGGGGGGCGGCCGCCTGCTTTTCTGCTTCCCCGACAGGGCATAGAGATTTGGCATTCTGCGTTATCTCTATGCCCCAGTTCTCTGTTATGAATATCACGGGGCATAGGAATCTGATGTTTTTGCAGATTCCTATGCCCCTAATAATCTGGAAATCACTGACGGGGCATAGGAAATCTCACTTCTTTCCAAAATCTATGCCCCGTAATGGGGTATTCCAGTCAAGAAGCTCCAGTTTCAGGAATAAAAAAGAAGGCCCGGGGCATAGGAAAACGAGATTTTGTCGATTTCCTATGCCCCACAGCCTTCTGAACAGAATACAGGGGCATAGATATTTGCCATTTCGCAAATATCTATGCCCCTTGCGGTCTCATATACCCACTGAGGGTATTACTCCGACTCCGGCCCCTGCTTCCTGTCCCCGGGCCATGATCCCGAAGTCCACGCGCCGATTCCGCCCCGGCTTCATCATCATCCGGCCGCTTCAGTCAGTCCCCAGAAGCCTCTGTCCGCGGATCCGTATCCATGGGCCCGGTCAGCTCGATGCCGCCGCCTGCTCCTCCGGAGCTCCCGGTTCCGGTCCCGGTTCCACCCCCGGCCCCAATCCCGGACAAGCTACCCGCGCCATCGCCGCCGCTGCCGCCGGTTTTGCCCGGCGCGGTGATCCGCAGCACGAACCACCTGTCGTCGGCATAGCCCGCGGGCGCCGTTTTTTCGTGCAGGTAGTAGACGCCGCAGGGCAGCTTTCCGACCCAGAAATAGCCGCCTTCGCCGGATTCCGCGTCTTCCGCCGCCGGAGTGCCGTCGACACGCAGAATATCAAAGACCGCGCCGGAGAGCGGCAGGAATTCCTGGTCGCTCTTCTTTAAGATTACTCTTCTCTCCGCCTCCGGCACATTCAGGATGCCGGTGCGGCTGAGGTCCGGAGAGGCCAGCGCTTTTCCGCTCTCCTCGTCCAGGAGGAAGACCGCCGCCTGCGCCCCGCTGCCAGAGCTGCTGCCTCCGGCGCCCTGGTTCCCGGCCGGGCTGCCGTTCCCGCTGTCCTTCCAGCCCTCCAGGTTCTCCGCCGTAATGTCCTCCAGTACTCCGCTGCCGATGGTCTCGAGGGCGGCCTCGCCCGCCGCGACCACGTACACATTTCCGGACTCTGCCCCGGAGCTCCCGTTGCTGCCAGAACCTGCGTTGCCGCCGGAGCCCGCGCCACCGGAAGCACCTCCGCTGCCAGAACCTGCGTTTCCGCCGGAGCCGCCAGCCCCTGCGTTTCCGCCGGAGCCCGAGCCGCCAGCGCTGCCCGAGCCTGCTGCTCCGCCGCCGTCACTTCCTGCCGATCCCGTGCCAGCCGCCCGGTACCCCTCGGGGAAGGCGGTTTCCTTCATGTAATAGATGCCGCCGGGGATCTTTTCAAACAGGACGGTGCCCTTCGCCAGGGTCTCGCCGTCGGGGCCCTTGTGGGATGCGCTGCCGTCGGCGGACACCGCGGTGACGGCCTCCCCGGACTCATCCCCACCGGAACCTGCACCGCCGGAACCGGATCTTCCGGGCCGGTCCAATGCCGTGCCGCACTCCGGATCCAGGAACAGGGTAAACTCCGCCCCCGCCAGGGGCTCGCCGAAGCTGTCCACCTTCTTAAACTGCACGTCCACGCCGGGCACACTCCAGTAGATGCAACGCTCGTTCTCGCCCCGGGTGCCGGTGTAGTAGGCGCCGCTGCGGTTTTCCGCCGCCCGGTCATCCACCGCGTTCCGGAAGACCAGGAAGGTCTCGTCGGAAATCTCGGTGCCGGAGGCGATCACCGCGAACTGCTTCTCCCCGAGGGCGTGGTTCCGGCTGCCGGGCCAGACCCACAGGGCGCCAGGATCCAGCGCCAGGTCTCCCGTCACCACGATGTTCGGGGCGTCGTCCACCGCGCTGAATTCCAGGAAGATGTCCTGCCGCGCCTGGGGGTAGTCCTCGCCGCCGTTGGTGGCGCCGGAAAGCTTCCTGCCAAGGTTGTCCTCGAACTCGGGGCTGTCCTTTAAGAAGATCCGGGACTCCTCTCCCGCGAGGTACACGCCTGCGCCGCTGTTCGCCGAATTGCGGCGGATACCGGGCGCTCCGCCCTCCTCGTCGTCCAGGTGCAGCTCTGCGTTATTGTAGAGATAGAAGGCGCCGCCCTGGCTTCCCGCCTTGCAGGACTCGACGGATGCGTCGTCCTTCATGGTAATGGACACGCCGGTTCCGCCGGCATAGACCGCGCCGCCGTTCCGGGACGTCTCGCAGTCCGTGATCAGGGCGTCGCCGCCCAGGGTGAGGACCGCATCGCCGGAGAGACTGACCGCTCCGCCGTTCCCGCTGGATTTGGAGTTCTGCAGCACCGTGCCGTCCAGAATGGCCAGCTCCGCCTGATTCTTCACCTCTGCGATGCCGCCGTCGCCGCTGGCTGTGCGGTCGCTGCCCTTTGCGCCGTCCAGGGTGATGTCCTCCAGGGTCAGGACCGCATCCTCCTTCACCAGGATCATGCTCCGTCCGCTGAAGCCCCTGGAGACCAGCGCCGTGCTGCCGCGTCCCCGGTAGGGGTAGCCGTCGGCCGCTGCCCGGGAGGCAGTGGTGAATGTCACCTCCTGGTCCTGGGCGAGCTCCAGGGTGTCCGCGTTCGGCATGGCGTAGTCCACCAGCATCTGCAGCTCGATGGGGTTCTCCTGCTCGTCAAAGGCGGCGCCGCCGGCCTCGTAGAGCTCCTCGTAGACCGCCATGGCGTCCCGAAGCCTGCCGAAGACCGCCGGATAGAGCTTGCCGTCCCGCTTCGTGTACAGGAGGTAGCCCTTCTCGTCGGTGATCTTGCAGATGCAGGGCTGGTTCGTGACGGTGAGGGTCCCCTCGCGCACGCCGGTGTCCTCGTAGGTCACCTCGCCCTCCAGCCACGGGGCCTGGGACTCCACCGTCACCACGCCCTCCGTGCTGACGGCGATCCGGATCAGGCCGTCCGCCCGGGACACATAGTTCTCGGGGGCCTTAGTTTCCTGCAGGTAGTAGGTCTTGCCGAACTCCAGGTTCAGGGCCACGCCCCGGTCCGAGGTGCGCACACTGCCGCTCCTCGCCACAAACACGGAGGACCCGCCGAACTTGATGGACTGGGGCGATACCCGGCTCTCCACGAAGAGGGCGAACTCGCCCCCCGAGAGCTTCTTCGGCCCGGATGTGCCCACGGATTCCGCGCCGCCGTCTGTCTTGAACAGCGTCATTTTGAAGCTTACATCGAACCCGCCAGCCCAGTAAATAAACAGGGCATTTTCTCCGGAACTGCCAGACAGGTAATTGTCCTCTCCGCAGTTTGTCACACCGTCTGGCTGCGCATTTCGGAAAGCGGCATATGTGTTTCCATTGACCGTTCCACTCGCGAAAGTGGCAAAGGGCTTCATCATTGCGTAGTGGTTTTCCGTTGCAGCCCAGACCCAGATTGATCCAGCGTCAACATTCAGGTTTCCGGTTAGAACGACAGATGCCGGATCATCCTGAGCCTCAGCAATGTAGATGTCCTGGCGAGCTTTGGAATAAGCTTTCCCGCCATTTGTTTGAGCAACAAGATCACCGGTCTTGAAGTTGCCGTTAGTCGTGGTGATATTTCCGCTGACGTCTCTTCCTGTACCACCGAAGCTGGGAGCATCAGAGAGTTTGAGCGTGCTACCCTCGGCGAGATAGATGCCTGCGCCATTGTCAACGGACTCATTCCGATTAATCATACCTCCGGTCATGGTGACAGAGCCGCCGCTTGCGACATACACCGCACCGCCATAATAGTTCTCAGCGCTTCTGGAGTTCTGAAGCACTGCGCCGCTCTGAATGGTCAGCTTACCGCCACTCTGGACATTTGCAATTCCGCCATTTGCTTCAATCGTATAAGAACCCTTCACGCCGTCAAGAATGATCGTTGAAAGCGTCAGATCGCCAGTCACGTTAAACATGGAGTCATCCGCAAATGCACGGCGAATCGTGGACGTAGTTCCAGCATCCTGCTTGGGGAACAAGGCATCACCAGAGGAAGCAGTAGTCAAGGTGGCTTTGCTCGTGTTGGCTGCAACCAACCCATACAGGCTGTAATCAGCAATCAGCATTTGAATCTGAACACCGTTGCTGACGGAATAGCTCGTCGGGTTACTACCGTTGGAGGTGTACAGTGTTCCTTCCAGTGCTTTGAACGCGCCGTCATCTCCAGTCAGTTCCGTATAGACTGCGGGCGCATAGTAGAACGGCTGATTTGTGCTGCTTCCACCATCCTCTCCTTCGCCAGTCTTATTCGTTACCTTATCCCAGTCATATCTGCGGTACAGTAGGTTTCCACTCATATCCGTAATCTTGCAGACGGGCATCAGGTTGGTAAACTTCAACGACGAAGTGTACGGATCCACATCCGATCTGCTCTTGTTTTCGCCGATGGTGCTGGTATAGGTATTTGCTTTGATTACCCGATAAGTAGTACCATTATACGTCAGGGATTCTGTTGTCAGATTGTACCCATTCATCGGCATGGCCGCATAACGATCAGCCTGCTCAACCGTCAGATACTCGATCACCTCATACTTCAAGCCCTCCGACAGGTTGACGCCCGTAATCGATTCTCCGTCCTTTAGAGCAAAAACGGCTGTTGTAGTATCTCTCCCATTGCTGTCGAAATGCATCTCGCCATATTCGCCATCATCGCTGTCGATCTGCGCGGCGTTCAACTGTCCCGTAACCGTCGCGTTCCCACGAATATTCACCTTAAACAGGAATTGTTCATCGGAATCGATCGCTGTCGAATCGCCGGATTCAACCTCCTTGCTGACCTCAAGGGAGAAGATTTTGATCCAGTAGATTGTATTGGGACTCGGGTTTTCAATAATGCCACCCTTAAGACCATTTCGATCATTGACAAAGCTGTAGAAGGTGGCGGTGTTGTCGCCGGTAACAAAGGTACCAAAGGGCTTGCGTTCCGCACCGTGTTTGTCATAAAGAGACGTTCCGTCCGGAACATATACGCCAATATATGAACCCGCGTACAAACCACCGTTATTTGTGTTTATAACAGCATTTGAGTCGTAATTCAGCTCTACGTTGCACGCATGGTTCTTCGCAACGCTGGCCTCGCTGGTGTTGCCGGAGATGTTGACCTTGCCGGAGAAGTAAAGACGAGAAGCATTGCTGTATACCATGATGCCGCCGCCCGTTCCCACGGCACTGTTGTTGATGATGGAGCCGCCGGACATGTACATACTTTGACCGCCGGCCACACATACACCACCGCCGCCGCCACTTGTTCCAAGCGCCGAGCAGCCCTGGATCGTGCCGCCGGACATGGAAAAGGAACCACTCTTGGTACGCACGCCGCCGCCGGAGCCGCTTGCAGTACACTGGTAGATGCTGCCGGCTGTGAGTGTTATGCTGCCATTGTTCAAGTACACACCGCCGCCATCTCTTGCCGTGCAGTTACGGATCGTGCCACCCTTGATTTCAAACGCGCCTTTGTTAACATATACGCCACCGCCGTCAGTATCGGTTTTGACATGTCCGTTTTGCAACACTGCATTTTCACCGAGAGTAACCGTACAAAAATCATTGTCGATCCACATGCAGCGCGTGCTGCCTGTTACAGCGATTCCGTTCTCCGTACCACCGTCGATGACAATGTTCTCCAGAACCAGATTCCCACTAACGTTCATCAAAGTTCTGTTAGTTGAACCAGCGTAAGCGCGAATTACTGTTGCGCGACCACCGGCTCTGCCCTCGAAGGGATAGCCGTCAGTATCGTTCTTACCCGCTGTGGTGAACGTTACCCTTCTACCCTCCACATAAGGCAGCGTCATATCGGCGTTGGTTTCGTAATATTCCACCAGCATCTTTATACAATAATTCGAGCCGGTGTACTCCGTTCCGTTCGTATAGTACAGCTTCATATCCGACATGCGGAACATGTTGAACGGGCTGACCGTGCTGCCTGCGCTACTGTTGCCGGTATCCAGGCGGTCAAAGATGGCGGGATAGAGAGCGCCGCCTTCCGTATACCGGATGTACAGCAGCGTCCCGCCGCCGTCCGTGAGCTTTGCGATGGGCGGACCGGCCCAAATGATCTTTTTCCCGTTGGGATCTGTCCGATCAATGATGCCATGGAGGGTGCTGCTGTCCGCCCTGAACACAGCGTTATCGTCGGAGAATCCGTTCGGGTATGCAATCTCCGCGCTGCCAAACCAGGTGCTGACCTTTGCTGCGTTCACCACGCGGATCTCGCTGTCGTCGCTCAGGCTGCAGTAGACGTAGGTGCTGGTGGAATTGTTTTCCGACCCGTTGTCCCACAGTCGCAGATCAGAGAGTGTGCCGTTAGCCGTGGTGTTGCCGCGGACGATGATGGTATCCGTGTCTGCGTCTTCCGAACCGACAAACAGAGTGCGGTTGTTGTTCAGATACACGCCCGCGCAGTCGCCAGCGGTGTTCGACGTCAGACGGTTCCCAGTGATCTCCGTGCCGTTGCGTAGGGTAAGCTGGGATCGGGTCGCAACACCTCCGCCCTGATTGGAACTGGTATTGCCCGTGACACTGGAGCTATCAATCGTAAGCATATAGTCATTGCTCTCAAGGCCCATGACAATGCCGCCGCCCTTTCCCTTTGCGCTGTTACCGCTGATTTCGGATCCTGTTACTGTGATTGATCGCACATATCCGAACACACCGCCACCACCATGATCCCATGCCGTACTGGTATCGTTCGACGTACAGCCGCTGATCGTAGAGCCTGTAATGTTCAGAACTGAACCATCCACATTTCGACTTTGATAGATACCGCCCCCGGATGCCGATGCCGTACAGTTGGAAATGGTTGTGGGAGTCGTAACGGCATCCTCTCCCGTTCCTTCCGTGTGCTCTTTGATCTCAACGGTCTTGGCAAGTGTATAGATGCCACCGCCTTTGCCGCCGGAGGTGTTGGTATCCAACGTGCAGCCTTCAACGGTCAGCTTCATTGCCTTTCTGGCATCATCATTATTGATTTCATACCAAATGCCGCCGCCGTCACTGGTTGCCGAGTTTCTGGATATCTCCGTGGATGTGACGGTCAGCGTACGCACGCCCGCATAGACACCGCCGCCTGTACCGCCGTTAGCGGCATTGCCGCTTATGCTGGTGTCGCTGATCTCCAGCTTGGAGCCGGCGACATTCCGGCTCTGATAGACGCCGCCGCCATTCTTTGCGGAGTTGTTGGAGATGGAGGAGCGGATGTACTTGCCGTTGCTGTCGGTCTTCGTATCGCTGGCTCCGATGGTCACGGTCTTGCCAAGCGTATAAACGCCGCCGCCGTTTCCGTTGGAGGTGTTGCCGTCAATGGTGCTGCCCTTAATGGTCAGAACCTGTTTTGCGCGGTTGGTGTCGTTGTCCGCGTCAAACCATACGCCGCCGCCGTTGCCGGATGCATTATTGCGGGAAATATCAGAATCCGTGATAGTCAGCGAGGTATAGCTGTAAGCGTACACGCCGCCGCCTGCGCTGGTGCAGGTATTATCTGTGATCTCAGCGCCATTGATCTCCACCTTACGGCAGTTCGTATAGACACCTCCGCCGTTCATGCTGTTAGCTGTTGTTCGGTTGCCGGTTATAACAGCATTGGTGATAGTCAAGGAAGTATTGTCTGCATTTTTATCGTGATACAACCCGCCTCCATGGTTTTTGGACGTGCAGTTTTTGATCTCAGTATGCCTGGTATGCACCACTCCTTCACTATCCGTATATGTATAGTCCCCGATGATAAACTCTGCGGGTTTTCCATAGATTCCGCCGCCGTTGTTCGCCGTGTTCCGCTCAAACGTGCAGCCGTATACCTCTCCCTTCTTCGCGTTGCCATTGGAGATACAGAACCCTCCGCCATAGAGAGCCTGGTTATTGGTGAAAGTGCTGTTTTCTACTTTCGTATAGACCGCGTTGCAGCGGAAGCCACCGCCGTTGCCGTTGCTGGTATTTGTAGTTGTCAACTGGCAGTCATTGAACGTGCAGCCCGATACTGTTACCCAGCAGTCAGCTGTCGGTGTGCTGGCATTTAGAGCGTACACGTTGAACCCTCCGCCGTTACGCTGTGTTGCAACACAGTGCTCAAAGGTACAGTCCGTCACCGTAATGGTCTTGGAGTCGAGTTCCAGACCGCCCGCTGCGTTGGCAGAGCAGTTTGTGAACGTGCACCCGGTGATATTTGTCCAGGAATTGTTATTCTTATCTACGCGGTGGAACACAGCGCCCGCCTGGTCGACTGCGGTACAGTTGGTGAAATCGCAGTCTTCAAGCGTCATCGTCTCGGCATTCGTCACGATAGCACCGCCGCCCAGTCGGTTGGAGGTAACCGTCGTCGTGGACGTGCAGCCGGTAAAGTCGGAATCATTGACCTCAAGAATCGTGCCGGGCAATGTATCCTTGACTTCTTTCGTTGTTGTTCTGTTAAAATTAAACATCACCAGGAGCGCGCCGCCGTTGCTGGCGTACACGTTCTTGAAATCAACCGTATCGATATAGACGTTGACGTACTGGGTCGCCACCGCGCCGCCGTCGCTGGAGCCGCGGACGCTCTTTCCGTCGATGATCAGGTTTTTCAACCTGAGTGTCGTTACAACCTTATTGCTTTCCAAGGCATTCCACGCCTTGATCATCGAATCCGTGTTCTGCGTGTCACGGCTGATGATCGCGCGGTTGCCGGTGCCGTTATAGCAGTATTTGGCTCCTTCCTTCGCCGCCGTGGTCAGCGTGATATCGTAGCCCTGGGGAATGTTCACATCGTCGGAGGCTGTCAGCAGATAATCCGTCACCATCTCAATGGTGGCCGTTTTTGCCGTTGTCAGCGCATAGGGCGGATTTGCCCCTGCGGTGGCAACGATATCCGCAATGGCATCGCTGATCTTGCTGTAGGGATGCTCGGCGTCGTCTGCGTCCACGACCTTGCAGATGATCTTGTTGTCGCCAAAGATGATGTTATAAGTTCCCGCAGCGTTCAGCGTTGTGCCAGTGAACTGTTCAAATGTTCCGCCCGTGGCAGAGACCTCTACCGTCTCCTCGCTGAGGCTGGCCTCCGCTCCCCTACGCAGCCGGACGCTGCCGCCTGTGGTTGTCTCAAAGCTGCCGTCCAGCGTGTAGGCCTTGTTCCGTCCCCCGGGGATCAGGAGGTTGATGGACTGCCCCGCGGAAAGCTGGAGATCCTCCGCAGTCACCGGAAGCAGCGCCGAACGGATCGCGCCGTTCTTGGCGAAGACCATACCGTAGCCCGCCACAGTTTCGCTGTTGATCACACTGGTACCACCTACCGTCATGTCGCTGATGGTCAGGGCCATGTCGGTGTTATTCTCGATGAGAGGTAGGCCGGCTCAGCATAATAGATGTAGATTCTGTAGTTGCCATTCTGCTTCGTCAGGGAAACCTGAGCACCGCTGCGCGTCGTAACATACCATTCAGATTTTTCCTTGACCCACGTAAGCTTGGTGATGTAATCCCCAAAGCTTCGCTCGCCGTCCAAATACGCACCGGCATAAACCTTCGTGCCGATGTCGAGCTTATATTTAATCACCAGCTCCGACGCCAGCTCGGAAACCGCCGCGTCACTGAACTCCGGAAAATAGGCGTCGTATTTTCCAAGCTGCGTGCCTGCGCCGCTATTTGCAGGCTGTGTAAAATCGCTGCCATAGGAATCCAGCTTGTGAACACTTACCTTGATCGAATTGCCCCAATAGAGCTTTTTCGCCGCGGTGTCGCTTTGAACCGTCAGGGACGTGTATCGGTCATTGGTGATCTTGTTTACATTGCTGTTGCTGGTGTAGACCGCAAACCTCGCGCCGGGGACGCCGCGGGTATTCTCCACGCTATCCGCAACGTAGATGCCGATGGCTGCGTCGCCGCCCAGCGTGTCGATATTGATGACGGCGTCGTCATCCTGGTCGAGATAGACGTTGCTCTTGGGCGCGTCGTCCCCTGTCCCGAGCTTATTGTCCTTGACCTGCACATCGCCGGTGAAATACAGCCGCGCGTCCTTGCTCCCTACGCCCACAGCGCCGCCCTCGGAGGCGACATTGCCCGTATAGGAACCGGCGCTGAAATTCGCTCTGCCGGTATTCACAAAGACCGCCGCGCCGTTGATGGCGCTGTTGCCGGCGGCGGTGACCGTGGTCAGGGTGAGGGAGCCGCTGTCCAGATAGACCGTGCCGCCCTTACCCGTCGCCGCGCTGTTGCCGGACAGGGTAACCGTTGACATAGTGGCTGCGCCGCTGCCCGCATAGAGCGCGCCGCCGTTGCCGCCGGTCGCATTGTTATTCTGCATGCTGCCGCCGGACACCGTCACATTGCCGCTGCCCGCGTAGATTGCGCCGCCGCTGCCGCCAGCGGTATTGCCGTCGGTCGCTGTAGCACCGCCAAAGACGCTGTCTGTGAGCGTGACCGCCCCTGTTCCGGCATACACCGCGCCGCCGTCAGACCCGGCTGTATTCCCGGTCAGGGTGGTTCCCGTGATCGAGACCGCGCCGGAATCGGCATAGAGCGCGCCGCCCTTGCCGGTGGTGGCGGTGTTGCCCTGGATAGTCTCA
>Ga0256404_1009762_pt1 | contig 13598 bp, 8 predicted proteins | sample RumenRJG_01DNA_FD_185990 | JGI IMG/M metagenome (GOLD analysis project Ga0256404, IMG submission 185990) | Bovine rumen microbial communities from Lethbridge, Alberta, Canada - RJG_01 | ecosystem: Host-associated > Mammals > Digestive system > Stomach > Rumen | place: Canada: Alberta | collected...
AAAACAATATGGCAGCAATTTGAAAGAGGAACGAAAAAAAAGTATGTATTGATTTTGGAGACTAACGAAGAATATGCGGATGACAAAGACATTATGCTGAGGATCATGAACTCTGACGATGAGTTCATATATAATGACAGGAATTATTCCGATCCTACAGATATGAGCATGATGGATGTATTGATTTGCCGTGCATACGGAAGGGAAGGTACAGCTGACAGGGTTCCTTTGGAAGTCTATGCAATCAGCATCTTTGAGCCGGAAGCACCTCACGCATCTTTGACGGGAACCATAGCAAGAGTAACTACAGTGGAGGCCCCTGACAGGCTTAGGAAGGCAGAAAAGGTGACTGCTCTCAGAACTGTTTTCAAATATGGTAAAAAGGAAGTGGTTAAGGATACACAATTGGATTCCGACGATCCTGAAAACCGGCTGGGAGAGGAAATAAAAATTGATATTTCCGGACTGGGGGAGATCAAATACCCTGATGACCTTAAGTGTACCCAGAGCTGGATATACGTTGATAAAAAAGGGAAGGAGTATACAGGCCCTGAGGTCGAAGGTGTGATAGACCGTGATGATATCACGGGAACCTACAATGCAAGCGTAAGAATCAATAATTTCCAGCTTGGAGATGGTCTATACACACTGTTCGGAGGTCTTGCCGGAGGAATCGCAAGGATGTTCGGCGCAGATCCTACTGAAGATCAGATCAGGGATGCGGTCAACAGTGGTGTGGAATGGCACGTTGAATCAATCGACTACAATCAGACTTTAAAAGTAAGCCACGTAGAAAAAGACAGATATAAGGTTGAGATGACAACGGACAAATTCGGAGATATGGTGTATTCCGGTACACTTGATGCCGACAATGTTCTTTCCCTGAAGCTTGAACACTCCACAGCTCCGAAGAGCTCCGGTTCAGAAGATGGAATAGATATATCCCTTGATGATTTCCTGGGTAAGATCAGCCTTTGCTTCAAAAAGGACAAGAATGGAGAGTTCTATATCGACGGAAGCAGAGATATCGGTACTGCAATGATCAAAGCAGTGTACACCTGCACAGGCGTAAAGGTAAAGTGATACAGCTTTGTAGATTCCCTAAATGATGCGCAGCACGCACACATTCGTGTGCAATGTGCTGCTGAACACGAATAACTCACGTCCTTTTGCTGTGCAAAACGACTACGTTATTCGTGTTCGGGCGGGTCATAAAGTCTCAAATCAACGTGCAAGCACGTGATTTGGTACTTTTGACCCTTACATCATATCGTTATTTATGAAATACAGGATCAGCTGTCAAACAGCAGAAGAGCTCAATTCATCGTAAACCTTCATGATTTCTGCGTCCGGCAGCGAAGCCCCTTCACGGCTTACAACTGCACCGGATATAGCATTGGCAAAGGACATGGTCTTTTCCATGCTCCATTCCATGCACATACCTGTAAGAAGCGCACCGCAATGAGAATCACCTGCACCTATTGTGTCTTTTACGACAGCCTTTTTAGACGGCATCCTGTGAAGGGAGCCGTCTTTTTCCATCCAGAGAACCCCTTTTTCTCCCAGTGTGATAACGATCAGATTCCGGGACTTTTCCTGAAGCTTTGACGCCGCATCTTCCGGAGTTTTCGCACCGCTTAAAGCCATAGCCTCCTCTTCATTTAAGTGAAGTACCGGATTCATGGCAAAGATGCGCTCATTTTTGTCGGGAGAGATATGGACACCTCTCGGTCCAGGTGCATAGACAAGTGTACCGGCGGAAATTCCTTCAGAAGCTGAGGATCCGGTTCCTATGTGATTCTCAAGCCACTGGATAAGCTCATATCCTGTTTCTTCCTCAGCCTCCAGACCACAGATATAGGTGTAATCAAAGCTCTGTCCCTTTAAGTTTTCCATATATGGCTCATGGAAGCTGTATTCAACGCCATGAACAGATACAAAGGTTCTTTCACCATCTTTTTCCACGAAGCAGTAGCAGCAGCCGTTCTCAGCCCCTTCAACAGTTACAGGACCTTTAAATCCCATCTTCAAGAGATTTTCCTTTACGAAACCACTGTATACACCCTCTGTTCCCACAGGAGTGACCAGAGTCACATCGATACCGCATCCCCTGGGAATCCTTGTTACGTTATAAGCACAGCCTCCCATTGCGAAATGCTGCCACTCCGGATGCATATCCTCACCTGTTTTGGGAAGATGGTCCAGTTTTATGATGACATCCACACATGTAGAACCTATGACAAGCAGCTTTTTGTTTCGCATAACAAATCTCCAATCAGTATCTTTTAGAATCTCGGTAAATTGTAGCCTAAATACCTTTTTTAATCAAAAATTATTTCTTGCGAATTGCATAAATAAAAGCGATAATATACACGTTGATTTTTTATCAAAGTCTAAAGACAAATTTAACATATGTGTATGGTTAAAGGAGGAATCTCTACATGATCAACTGGAACAATCTCGATACACTGAAGTCCTATGAAAAGCTTAAGGCAGTAAAGCGTCTTAACCTTGTGGAAGCCATGTCAGGCGCACAGGGAGCAGAGCGTGTCGGCAAGTACTCTGTACCTATGGCAGCAGGTCTTACCTTCAATTACGCTTCAAAGGAAGTTGATGACGATATCCTTTCAGCTCTCAAGGAGCTTGCAGAGGAAGCTCAGCTCACAGAGAAGTATCAGGCTCTTTACGAAGGTGAAGTTATAAACACAGGTGAGAAGCGTATGGTTCTTCACCAGCTCACCAGAGGGCAGCTTGGAAAGGACGTAGTTGCTGACGGAGTAAATAAGCGTGAGTTCTATGAGAACGAGCAGAAGCGTATCGCGGAGTTCGCTGAGAAGGTTCATTCAGGTGAGATTGCCAATGCTTCCGGCGAGAAGTTCACAACAGTAGTTCAGATCGGTATAGGCGGAAGTGACTTAGGCCCTCGCGCTATGTATCTCGCACTTGAGAACTGGGCTAAGAAGCATGACACCTTTAAGATGGAAGCAAAGTTCATCAGCAATGTTGACCCTGATGATGCCTCATCCGTACTTAATTCAATAGATGTAGCACATTCTCTTTTTATCCTTGTTTCAAAGTCCGGAACAACACTTGAGACTCTTACAAACCAGTCCTTCGTTATGGACGCTCTGAAGAAGGCCGGTCTCGATCCTGCAAAGCATATGATTGCAGTTACATCAGAGACATCACCTCTTGCCCATAGCGATGATTTCATCACAGCCTTTTACATGGATGATTACATCGGCGGACGTTATTCAAGCACTTCAGGTGTAGGCGGAGCAGTTCTTTCACTTGCTTTCGGTCCTAAGGTATTTGCAGACTTCCTTGAGGGAGCAGCAGAAGAGGATAAGCTTTCAACAAACAGCGATCCTTTAAAGAATCCTGCCATGCTCGATGCCCTCATCGGTGTATACGAGAGAAATGTACTGGGTTATCCAAGCACAGCGGTTCTTCCATACTCACAGGCATTAAGCCGTTTCCCTGCACACCTTCAGCAGCTTGACATGGAGTCAAACGGAAAGTCTGTTAACCGTTTCGGTGATCCTGTAAATTATGTTACAGGACCTGTTATCTTCGGTGAGCCGGGAACAAACGGACAGCACAGCTTCTATCAGCTCCTTCATCAGGGAACTGACATCGTTCCTCTCCAGTTCATCGGTTTCAGGAACAGCCAGATCAGAAACGATGTTGATATCCAGGACAGCACCAGCCAGCAGAAGCTCTGTGCCAATGTTGCTGCCCAGATCGTAGCATTTGCCTGCGGAAAGTCTGACGAAAACCTGAACAAGAACTTCAAGGGTGGCCGTCCTTCCAGCATCATAATCGGTTCCGAACTTGATCCAAAGGCACTTGGCGCACTACTTGCACACTTCGAGAACAAGGTAATGTTCCAGGGCTTTGTATGGAACATCAACAGCTTCGATCAGGAAGGTGTTCAGCTCGGTAAGACTCTTGCAAAGAAGGTTCTTGCACATGAGACAGACGGTGCACTTGCAGCATACAGCAAGCTTCTGAACATCTGATAGGTGTTCAGAAGGTGAACAAGGTAAAAGTGTTCGGAAATCCGGCAGAGCCTGATGATTTTTGAACAGGGTTCAAAAACCACGTTTACCTATACTGAAACTGAAAATAAAAGAGGTCAGTAATAAAGCATGCCTCAAAAAGAAAGAACCAAGAGCTTTATTGACTCAAGGTTCTTTCTCTTTTTATTAAAACTAAATGGTAATTTTTTTTAGTTTCAAAAGCTTAAAACTATTTCTAAAATAGTATATATTAAAATAAAGAAAAGCAACAGATAGTAAGATACATGATTCGTGAAGGGCAGGATTTTTCTGAAAATGAATAACTGCCTTTTGTATCTTGCTATGAAAAAATATTTCACTCAGGAGGAAAGTAGTTATGGCAAAGAGTACAGAAGGCTACAAAGGTTTAAAATTGTTTGAGCTGCCGTGGACCGTCTTCGCTGTTTTTTCAGCGATAGTCATTGCAGCTGCTTATCTTGGTGTTTTACCGCAGGGTATGGCAGGATGTTTTGCATTTATGATAGTCATCGGAACCATACTTAATGAGATAGGAAACAGGACACCGATAATCAAGGATTATCTCGGCGGTGGAGCTATAGTTGTTATCTTCGGATCAGCGGCACTCAATTATTTCAATCTTATCCCCAAACTTCTGGACGCTGAGAATAAAGTTTATGCAATGGGTATAAAGCTTGACCTCATAGGAAATATAACAACATTCTTCAAGCCGACAGGTGCGTTTCTGGATTTCTATATCGCAGCTCTTATCTGCGGTTCCATCCTCGGAATGAACAGAAAGCTTCTTGCAAAGGCAGCAGCGAGATATTTCCCGGCTATCTTCGGAGCTATCGTTCTTTCATTTCTGCTTGCAGGTGTTGCAGGTGCAGTGATGGGCTTTGGAGTTATCAAGTCAGTTCTCCTTATCGCACTTCCTATCATGGGCGGTGGTATGGGAGCCGGCGCAGTTCCTCTTTCCAAGATCTTTGAATCATCTGGAACCATGACCGCAGATGAAGCCATATCCACCATGACACCGGCGGTTGCCATAGGAAATGCGGTCTCCATCGTTATGGCAGGTGTTTTTTCAAAGGTTCTCAGCGGAAACTTAAACGGTAAGGGCTCACTTATGAGAACAGGTCAGGCCAATGCCGCAGAGTACGAGATAAGTCCTGAGATGCAGAAGAAGAGAGATCATATAAATGTTGCAAATCTCGGAAAGGGACTTTTCGTATCATGTTCATTCTTCGCATGGGGCTATATAGTTTCCAAATTCTGGACCATGCTGGTTCCTTCAGTAAGTATCCACGCATATGCATGGATGATCATTTCCGTTGCAGTCTGCAAGGTTCTGGATATTATTCCTGAAGACATCGAGATCGACTGCTTCCAGTGGTTCCAGTTTGTCATGAAGAATCTTACAACCACACTCCTCGTAGGTATAGGTATCTGCTATCTGGAGCTCGGTACAGTTATCGCAAGCTTCTCACTTACATATCTCGTGCTGTGCCTCCTTACATGTATAGGTGCATTTATAGGTGCTGCATTTGTAGGAAAACTGGTTGGATTCTATCCGCTGGAGGCCGGTATAACTGCAGGTCTTTGTATGGCCAACATGGGCGGAACAGGAGACGTTGCCGTTCTTTCAGCTTCAGACAGAATGGAGCTCATGCCGTTCTCGCAGATCTCATCAAGAATCGGTGGTTCCATTATCCTCATAATCGGATCACTTTTGTTATCAATTCTCGGAGGAATGTTGTAAAGCATATATGAATTGCAGTAATTGTCAAAAAGATGCAGACTACAGGTACAGAGTGCTGGAGATCCAGACCCTTCATGTGAGATCCCTGAAGGGGGATAACAGGGTACAGGCTCTCGGAAAATTCCAGGATTACGGAATATGCCGGAGCTGTGCTGAAAGGAAATTGAAGGATATACTGGATTTTTCAGGCGAAAGAAAGAAACACAGCATATTCAGCATTGTAATCATAGTATTGGGCTGCCTCATACTTCTTAATATGGAAAGTGAAGGACTTATAGGATTTACAGGGTTGTTTTTTATACTCGGCGGTGTTCTCATAGAATACGGAACTGTAAGCGAATGGTTTCGTACCAGAAAAGAACTGATGGCTCTTTCTTTTGAAGAAAGACTGAAAAGGGTCGCCTGGCTTGAACTTCTTGCCACAGCTCCGAAAAAGTCCCTTGATTCGGACATATCCTATATTCCGGCAGACAAAGAAACTGTCAATATGAAAAAAGGGGATTTTATGGTAATGTATGATTTGATCCCTGAAATAGTTGAGAAAGCATGGTCTGTAATCAATGCAGACTATTTAAATCAAAGATAAAGGAGAAAATTATATGGATTACGCTAAAGTATCATTGGAGAAGCACTATGAGTGGAAGGGAAAGATAGAAGTTACTTCAAGAGCTGCTGTTGACTCTTCAGAAGCATTATCCATCGCTTACACCCCGGGTGTAGCCCAGCCTTGCCTTGAGATTCAGAAGGATGTGAACAAGTCCTTTGATCTTACAAGAAGATGGAATACGGTTGCTGTTGTAACAGACGGAACCGCGGTACTTGGTCTCGGTGACATCGGACCCGAAGCAGGTATGCCTGTTATGGAAGGAAAGTGTGTCCTTTTCAAAGCTTTCGGTGATGTTGATGCCATCCCTCTCTGTGTACGTTCCAAGGATCCTGATGAGATCGTACATACCATACAGCTTTTGCTTGGATCTTTCGGAGGTATCAATCTCGAGGACATCTCGGCTCCAAGATGCTTCGAGATAGAGAAGAAGCTTAAGGAGGTTTCTGATGTTCCTATCTTCCATGATGACCAGCACGGAACAGCAGTTATCACTCTTGCAGGTCTTATGAATGCCCTCAAAGTAGTAGGGAAGAAGATCGAGGACATAAAGATCGTTACTTCCGGAGCAGGTGCCGCAGGTATCGCCATCATAAAGCTTCTCATGGCTATGGGTCTTAAAAATGTAATCATGACAGACCGTAAGGGTGCCATCTATGAGGGAAGAGAGGATCTCAACCCGATAAAGGCGGAGATGGCAAAGATCACAAACTTTAATAAAGAAAAGGGAACTCTTGCAGAGGTCATAAAGGGAGCTGACTGCTTCATCGGTGTTTCTGCTCCGGGAACACTCACAAAGGAAATGGTCAGAACCATGGCAAAGGATCCTATTATCTTTGCATGTGCAAACCCTACACCTGAGATCTTCCCTGATGAGGCAAAGGAAGCAGGTGCTGCAGTAGTCTCTACAGGACGTTCTGATTTCCCTAACCAGATAAACAACGTTCTTTGCTTCCCCGGTATCTTCCGCGGCGCACTTGATGTTCGTGCATCTGACATAAACGATGAGATGAAAATAGCAGCAGCAAAGGCTATCGCAGGTCTCGTTTCGGATGAGGAGCTGAGTGCTGATTACATCCTTCCGAAGGCATTTGACCCGAGAGTAAAGGATGCAGTTGCCAAGGCTACAGCAGAGGCGGCAAGAAAGTCCGGAGTTGCAAGAATCTGATAATATGATATAAGTGTCATGAAGTCTTCCTCCACTTTTGACTCCAATAAATGTTCACTGCTTTCCATTGCAAAATATTTCTTTTAAAAACCCTTGAAAAGTGCCCTGAAACATTGAAATAAAAGTATTTTTCACAGGGTATTTCCGATAAATCTGTGGTAACATAATTATAGGAAAGTCTATATTATAGACGAACGTGTTTTTATGTAACAAATAGGCATGCGGTATATAAGGATATATACTGACTATCCAGGGAAAGGAGGCAAAAGATGTCTATAAGTGCTATCGGTGGTATAAGCTCATATGATCTTTACAATTCGGGCTATCTGAACAATATGTACCAGCTGATGCGTTACCAGTACGGTATCAATCAGGCATCGGCTTACGGCAGTACATCAAGGATCAGCTCGTTCCTTGGCACACAGGCTGCTACGACCGCTTCCTCCTCCGGTGTTGACAAGACTCAGGCCTTTCTCAGTGCATATCAAAGTGATGTGACAAGTACGGAAAAAGCAGCGGCTAGTTTGAATTATTTCAAACCGGGCAATGTTTTTTCACAGTATACTTTAGGATCCTCTGATGAGGCTGTTGCAGAGATTAAAACAAATTCTCTTAGAAAGTCCACGGAATTTACAGTCGATGTTCAGAACCTCGCAACAAAAGACCAGCCGGCACGTTATTCCATAACAGAGAACGGCAGAACCACACAGTATACTTCCGCGTCCAATACCATCAAGCTCGGCAATGCTGACGCCACCATGACGCTGAAGGGTACGGGAACCACAAACATTTACACCGGTGTTGATGAAGACAACATTGTATCGGCCATGAAGGACATGGTGAAGGCTTACAACAACACTATGGAGACTCTTTCCGCAGGAAAGAACCTCGGTTCAGGTGTTCAGAAGCAGCTTTCACGTATGTCCGGAAGCATAGCCAACGGAAACATACTCAGCATGGTAGGCTTATCATATGATAAGAAAGGCGACCTCAAACTGGATGAGGCGAGATTAAGAACAGCCCTCGAAAATGATTACGATACTACTCGTGAACTTATCGGAGGTCAGTACGGTATCGCTACAACCTTAGGCGAGAGAGCCAGGGCCACTTTATCAGAATCTGTCTCAAGCATCGTCGGGACCTCCACATCGGCTTCAGCCGTAAAAAGAGGATTGTCCTCACTGCTTTCAGGTGATGATATCGGTCGGAACTATTTTAATCTGATGTATGACTTCTCAAGGAGTATGCCATACAGTATTTCAAATTCTTATTCAGTAGGTTCCATGTTGAATCTTCTCGGATGATTTCATCTGAGTGCACGACACATTTGAAAGGGAAGGCCATCGGCCTTCCCTTTCGATTTCTTATTTGACATTACTGTTAAGTATCTTTTCTGTCTTTTTCTTGAAAAAATCCCCCATGGATTTGTCTGCATCGCTTACCTCACCGGCGATGGCTTCAACTATATTCTTGTAATCTTTGGTTCCGGAATAGTACATATAAACATCAGTCGGTGCAGTTTGCCGTCTGTACTCCGCAAAGCTTTTATTACTGAAAATAGCGTCCCAGTTTTCCCTTACTCCGCCATATTCCAGAGATACGACCATAGTCTGCTCCTTTTTATCCTCGGAAACAACCGTAACGTTAAAGAAGGGCTTGATATAAGTTTCGTAGATCATTTCACCATTAACCGCTTCCTTGGGAGTGAAGGAATGATATTTGTCTTCTTTGACGCTCATTGTAAAACCGTAGGTGTACCAGATATTATCCTTTTTATATCCCATATTGATGGCCTTATTGTAATGACTGGGCTGGTACAGAACACAGAATCCTTCATCATAGTAAATGTAGGATGCACCTGCAGTGTCATCAAGTCTCATGACTACAGGCTCTTTCTCTATCTCAGACATCATTACATCCATTTTCTCGTTGACACTGCTGAATTTTCTCTCCTGATCGAAGCAGGCTGTCAGAGTGAAAACAATTAATATAAACATGCAGTAAATAAGTAGAATTTTCCTGTTTTTCATATATGTTCATCCTCATATTGATTTTAAGCTGTTAAGCTGTACTTAAAATGCAGATGCAGAGACATTACACCATAAGAGAACTTCGTCAATATATTTCATAAAATAAGTTTAAATTAAAAGTAAAACTATGATATATTGGTGGCTATGAATTTTTACAATTACCTGAAAGAACATGATATAAATCTCACAAGACAGCAGCAGCTCGCAGTCAATTCAACAGACGGCTCAGTGCTGCTTCTTGCTGTGCCCGGATCCGGTAAGACAACCGTTCTTGTCACGAGACTTGGCTTTATGATATATGAAAAGCACATAGATCCGGGGAAAATACTAACACTCACCTATACTGTTGCAGCCACCAGGGATATGGCAGAAAGATTCCGGAATCTGTTTGGGCCTGAATATGCAGACAGACTGGAATTCCGTACCATTAACGGTGTCTGTTCAAGAATCATAAACTATTTCGGCAAAAAGATAGGTAAAAATGCCTTTAATCTGGTCACTGATGACAAAATGACCTCAGAGCTTCTCGGTCATATTTTCAGAAGCGTCCAGAATGAATTTGCAACTGAAAGTGATCTTAAAAATGTACGCACTTTCATAACTTACATTAAGAATATGATGCTGAGTCCCGAGGAAATAAAAGCTCTTGATGATACAAGTGAGATGAAAATCTCGGAGATTTACAGGCTGTATCAGGAGGAGATGAGGAACCGGGGGCTCATGGATTATGATGACCAGATGGTCTACGCTCTTATGATACTTAAGAGAAGTACGGAGACCCTTAATTATTTCCGGGATAAATATCCCTATATCTGCGTCGACGAGGCTCAGGACACCTCGAAGATACAGCATGCCATAATAAACCTCCTGTCAGAAAAAAGCGGCAATCTTTTCATGGTGGGAGATGAGGACCAGAGCATATACGGTTTCCGTGCGGCCTACCCTGATGCACTTCTTAACTTCGAGAAGGAACACAAGGATGCCAGGGTACTTCTCATGGAAGAAAACTTCAGATCAAGAAAATTCATCGTCGACAGTGCTCAGCATTTTATATCTCAGAACGTACTGAGACATGAAAAGACCATGTTCACCAAACGTTCCGGTAAAGGTGCTGTTCACACCATCGCTCTCAAAAGCAGGACCGCACAGTACAGCTATCTTATGAAGGTAGCCAGGGACTGCAGTACAGAAACAGCAGTGCTTTACAGGGATAATGAAAGCATACTTCCTCTTGTTGACCTGTTTGAGAGGAATAACATTCCCTACAGAGTAAAGAATCTGGATCTAAGTTTTTTCACTCACAGGACCATAAACGACATATCCAATGTCATAAAGTTTGCTGCAGATCCCTCAAACGATGAACTGTTTTTCCAGATCTACTATAAGCTTAAGACCTACCTGTCAAAAGCATTGGCAACAGAAGCTTGTCAGATGGCAAGAAAGCATGAGCTTCCCATCATAGATGCGGCCATTAATTTCTGCAATCTACCGAAGGGTACAGAAGCAAATCTTCTGGAGCTTCGCGCTAATCTCAGGAACCTTCTGGAGGATAAGGCTGATCAGGCCATAGTGCGTATCACAAGGCAGATGGGATACAATGACTATCTGGAGAGAAACAAAATAAGTGAGAGTAAGCTCTTCATACTTAAAAGTCTTTCCTATCAGGAACATAGCCCCTTAAGTCTTCTTGAGCGGCTTAAAGACCTGCAGCTTATACTCAGGGAGAAGCGAAGCGCCCCGGAATGTCCTTTCATTCTGTCAACCATTCACAGCAGTAAAGGTCTTGAATACGATACTGTATACCTTATGGATGTCATGGACGGCATCTTTCCACAGGAGGTTCCTGACATTGCATGGAAGAGCAGTTCCATAAGAAAGTCTGCAAGCGGGGAGGACAAGAAACAGCTTGAGCTCTTCGAAGAAGAACGAAGACTTTTTTATGTTGCTGTCACAAGAGCCAAAAACAACCTGAATATTTTTGAATACAAAAATGAGGATGCCACATTTCTGAACGAGCTTCTGGACAGAGGATACAGCCACAGTCCTTCTGACAGCCTTTCATCCCGGTTTTCTGACCATGCTTTTACCGGGACTACCAAAAAGAGTTTTTCCTTTCAAAGCGGCAGAGGTTCAGGCTTTTCAGGCGGCTTCAAAAATACATATAAGGATGATTCCGGTACTTCGGGATATGCTTCCGGAAGAACCGGATATTCCATTTTCACGCCTCATGGATACAGTGAAAGAAGTTCTGAATCGGAAAAGATCTTTTCCGAATCGGATTACAGAGATTTTATAGAATCCTTAGGTGAAGGTGTGAGAGTACATCACAAAAAGTCGGGAGACGGAACAGTGGCAGCCATAGACAAAAGAAAAGTTATCATAGCCTTTGACAACGGAAAAGAAACCACCTTCCAGCTTCATTTCCTGTACTCACATGATCTTTTAAAGCTGCTCTGACTTAGTCAGGGCAGCTTATTTTGATATAAACGATTAAATATATTTATATACACCATTAATAATGTTTCGATTGCGCTTGAAAACTTTACACTGTTACGCTTTGCATCCCTAAAGTAAATGTGTATAATCTCATAAGGTAATAAAGTAAAGGAATAGGTATTATAAAATGCAGTTATTTCAGCTTATCTACAACTTCCTCTGGGGGGACCTCGTAACTATACCGCTTCCCGGAGGATCATCATTAGGTCTTTCATTGCTGGTTCTTCTTTTAATCCCCACAGGTATCTTCTGTATGGTGATAACAAAATTTTTACCTGTACGCCTGCTTCCGGAGATGATCAGGGTAGCATCGGAAAAAGGCAGTGACAGTGATAAGAAGAGCAGCGTATCAGGTCTCGAGACCCTTATAGTTTCTACCGCCACCCGTGTAGGAATGGGAAATCTTGTGGGAGTGGTTGCTGCTGTATCTGCAGGAGGAGCAGGTGCTGTTTTCTGGATGTGGGTAACAGCCATAATCGGTTCGGCCACAGCCTTCGTTGAAGCTACACTTTCCCAGCTGTACAAGGAAAAGGATCCTCTTTACGGTGGTTTCAGAGGCGGACCTGCCTACTACATACACCATCTTATGGCAGGGAAAAAGAAGAAAAGCGTCATGGCCGTACTTTTTGCTCTGTCAGGACTTCTCTGCTGGTGCGGAATCAGTCAGGTAATCGGGAACTCAGTTTCATCAGCTCTTGAAAATGCTTTCTCGGTACCTCCCCTTGCAACAGCCTTCATCCTATGTATTCCGGGTGCATATATTGTTTTAAAGAAAAATGTCACAGTCAAAGTACTTGATATAATTGTTCCAATCATGGCCGGCTTTTACTTCATTCTGACACTTTTTGTTGTCATGAAAAATTTTTCAAGTCTTCCTTCTGTATTTTCACAGATTTTAAGTCAGGCCTTCGGAGCCAGGCAGGCACTTGCCGGTGGTTTCGGCGCAGTTCTTATGAATGGTGTGAAGAGAGGACTTTTCTCAAATGAGGCAGGTTCAGGATCAGCACCCTGTGCCTCTGCAAGTGCCGATGTTGATCACCCTGTTAAGTCAGGACTTCTTCAGGCTCTTGGTGTTTTCATTGACACCATCATCATATGCAGCTGCACAGCATTTGTTATGCTTCTTGTACCTGCTGAGTTCACGGAAGGTCGCGGCGGTATGGATCTTCTTCAGGCAGCCATGAAATATCACTTCGGAGATGCGGGAGTTATATTTATAGCAGTCACACTCTGGCTTTTCTGTTTTTCGACCTTCCTGGGCATACTTTTTTATGCAAGATCCAATGTTGCATATGTTTTCGGAGATAATTGGACATCACAGACTGTTTATAAGGCAGTGGCCCTCATAAATCTCTTCATCGGATGCCTCGCTGCTTATACCTTCGTATGGGATCTCGGAGATGTGGGAATCGGACTCATGACCATCTTTAACCTTATTGCACTGGTGCCTATGTCAAAGGAAGCAGTAAAATCTCTTAAGGATTACGAACAGAACTATATGAAGAAAGAATTAAATCCT
>Ga0256404_1009763_pt1 | contig 13596 bp, 12 predicted proteins | sample RumenRJG_01DNA_FD_185990 | JGI IMG/M metagenome (GOLD analysis project Ga0256404, IMG submission 185990) | Bovine rumen microbial communities from Lethbridge, Alberta, Canada - RJG_01 | ecosystem: Host-associated > Mammals > Digestive system > Stomach > Rumen | place: Canada: Alberta | collected...
TCGGCAATTCCGGCACTTTCCGCCCGCACTTCTTCCTCTCCGCTTTCATTCTGCATCCAGAGGGGAATGGACAGGATACAGACTGCCATGATGCCGAGCTGCAGAAAGGAAGTCCATCGGTAGCCGTCGTTCCAATGAGCTACCGCCAGGGCCCGGGACATGATGAAAGGGCTGATGACCGCTCCCACTCCATAGAAGCAGTGGAGGAAATTCATGACCGAAGATTTATAATGAAGCGCCACATAATTGTTCACAGCCGCATCGATGGAGCCCGCCCCGAGTCCATACGGAACCGCCCAGAGAAAGAGCATCCAGTACTGCGAGGAAAAGGAAAAGCCTATGAGTCCGAGCACGGTCAGACCAATGGAGACAATGACAATCCACTGGGTCTTGATGCGCTTGATCAGGCGGGGACTTACCAGGGCGGAAATCACCGTCATGCAGGAAATTGTCATCGAAACATACCCTGCATATGAGGAAGGGACGCCGAAAGCAGCCTGCATTTCCGGCCAGCCGGAACCCAGAAGGGAATCCGGAAGCCCGAGGCTGATGAAAATCAGATAGATGACGGCAAGTAAAAGGGAACCCATATTTCTCTCTCCTTTATAAGAAATCAGCGGTCCCATCATACCACGGAGAAGAAAAAAATGAAAAGAGCTATTTTCCCTTGACGGTGAAAAACATAAGAGTTATATTGAATAAGTGAATAGTTGTTCAAACGTTTTACATTATTCTGATGAAGGAAAGGAGGCCCAATGGATACTGAGATTGAGCTCTGCGACGTAAATGAAGTCCACCGGGACAAGGTCGATGAAGTCACGGCCCGGATGCCGGATGAAGACGAGCTGTATGACCTGGCCGAGCTTTTCAAGGTCTTCGGGGATTCGACGCGGATTCGCATCCTCTTCGCCCTCTTTGAGGAGGATATCTGTGTATGCGACCTGGCCGAGACCCTGGGCATGACCACCTCCGCCGTCTCCCACCAGCTGAAGATTCTCCGCCAGGCCCGCCTTGTCAGCTCCCGTCGGGAAGGCAAGCAGGTCATCTACTTTCTGGCTGATGACCATGTCCGGACCATCATTGACAAGGGCCGGGAACATATAGAAGAGAAATGATCCGCCCTCAGAGACTTTTACAGTACAACAAATTTTTTGAGAAAGGACCTGTCACTATGAAAAAGAAATTTGCCTGCGAAGTAGACTGCGCCGCATGCGCATCCAAACTGGAGGAAGCCCTCAAAAAGGTGGAGGGAGTCGAGGACTGCTCCGTCAACTTCCTGACCCAGAAAATGACATTGACTGCCCCGGATGACCGCTATGAGGAAGTGCTGAATGCCGTCGTCCAGAAGGCGAAGAAAGTCGATCCGGATACCGTGATTACCGTTTGATAGTTCCTCTTCACTTTTGTTCGAGTCATCAAATCAGTCTGAGTCAAAGGAGCCGCTGATGACAAAGAAGCAGAAAAAGACCCTGACCAGGGTCATAATTACCGGTATCTCGTTCACTGTTCTCATGATCTTGGACAAAACCGGATGCCTGAATGCCCTGCCCCTGCTCGTGAAATTCATCTTGTATTTCATTCCATACCTGCTGATCGGCTACGACGTCATCCTCTCCTCTTTCCGCAATATCGCCCACGGCAACGTCTTCGACGAACATTTCCTGATGATGATCGCGACCCTGGCTGCCTTTGCCCTCTCCCTCCTGGGCGATGAAGCCTATGCCGAGGCCCTGGCTGTCATGCTCTTCTATCAGGTCGGGGAACTCTTCCAGTCCATTGCCGTCGGCAAATCCCGCCAGTCCATCACAGCCATGATGAGCATTGCTCCGGAAATCGCAAATGTGGAGAAAGACGGCAAGGTCGTGGAAACAGATCCCGATGAGGTACAGGTCGGCGATATTCTTGTCGTCAAGGCTGGAGAAAAGATTCCGGTCGACGGCACCGTCATCGAAGGGGAATCCTTCCTGAACACGGCCGCCCTGACGGGAGAATCCGTTCCCCGGAAGGCCTCTGTCGGTGACAGCGTCATCTCCGGCTGCGTGAATGGAGAAGGGGTCCTGCGCATCCGGGCGGAAAAGGAATATGAGGACTCCACTGTTGCAAAGATACTCGACCTTGTGGAGAATGCCTCTTCGAGGAAGGCCAGACTTGAAAACTTCATCACCCGCTTTGCGAGAATCTATACCCCGGTCGTCACCATCGGGGCCGTTGCCCTCGCCCTGATCCCGCCCCTCTTCGGCATCGGAGACCTGACCTGGGCCGATTCCATTCGCCGGGCCTGCAACTTCCTGATTGTCTCCTGCCCCTGTGCCCTCGTCATTTCCGTCCCCCTGGGCTTTTTCGGGGGAATTGGGGCTTCGTCGAAACTCGGTGTCCTGGTCAAAGGCAGCAACTATCTGGAGGCAGCAGCAGAACTCGACACCCTTGTATTTGACAAGACCGGCACCCTGACCAAAGGCGAATTCCGGGTGCAGAAGGTGCTTCCTTCGGACAGCATGTCGGAGCTTGAACTTCTGGAACTGGCTGCTCTTGGAGAGGGCTATTCCAACCACCCGATTGCCCGTTCCATCCGGGATGCCTATGGAAAGGCGGACAGTCTGGACTTTTCCCGCCTGACGGACTCCAAAGAGGAAGCCGGCCACGGAATCACGGCAAAAGCCGACGGCAGGGAACTCCTTCTCGGCAACTCTGCCCTGCTGCAGGCCCATGGGATTACTTTTGATGAATGCAAAGAGAACGGCACCATTATCTATCTGGCAAGCGAGAGCAAATATGCAGGCTGCATCGTAATCAGCGACACGGTAAAAGCCGGGGCTTCGGAAGCCATTCAGGAACTGAAGAATACCGGCGTGAAGAAGACGGTCATGCTGACCGGAGACCGGGCCGGTGCTGCGCAGGCCGTAGCCGGTGAACTCGGAATTGACGAAGTCCGAAGTGATCTCCTGCCCGCGGACAAAGTCTCTGCTGTAGAAGACCTGCTGAAGGAAAATGAAGCTTCCGGAAAGAAGCTGGGCTTTGTCGGAGATGGCATCAATGACGCCCCTGTCCTCATGCGGGCAGATGTGGGCTTTGCCATGGGGGCCCTGGGATCTGACGCCGCCATAGAAGCGGCCGATATCGTCCTCATGGATGACGATATCCGGAAAATCCCTAAGGTCATCCGCATCGCCCGCTACACCATGCGGATAGTCAAAAAAAATGTAATCTTTGCCATCTTCGTCAAGCTCCTGATTCTGGCCCTCTCCGTCTTCGGCCTTGCCTCCATGTGGGCCGCTGTCTTCGGGGACGTCGGAGTTACGATTATCTGCATTATTTTCTCCATGACGACCCTGAAAGCCAAATAATATTCACGGATGCCGAAATCCTGCCGGAAATAGACAGAATCCGAGTTGCTTGTGAAACTGAAAAAAGAGCCGGGAACGGATCCTTAAATCCGCTTCCGGCTCTTTTCATGTATGTATCATTCCCTTATATCCAAGTCCCCGGACCGTCACGATTTCAAAATCCGGGTTGCCCTCGAAGCGGTTCCGCAGGCGATTGATGTGAGTCTTTACCGTGCTGTCGTCACTGCCCGTATCCATGCCCCAGACCTTGTCGAGAATCTGCTGCTTGGTGAAAATCTGCCCGGGTGAGGAAAGGAGCAGAAAGAGGAGGTCAAACTCCTTGGCCGGCAGCTGAACCTCATTCCCGGTTCCGTCCGTCACGGTATAGGTATTCTGGTCCAGGACAGACGCTCCTGCCTTGATGGTCCGGCTGGACTCGATATTGGCCCGACGGAGAAGCGCTTCAATCCGCCAGAGAAGCTCCTCGTAGCGGAAAGGCTTTGTCATATAGTCGTCGATTCCCGAAGCGAAGCCTTCCCGCTTGTCCTCGAAGGAATCCTTGGCCGTCAGAAAGATAACAGGCACGTCCTGCTTATAGTCACGAAGGGTCCTGACCAGCTCATATCCGTCCATGACCGGCATCATGACGTCCGTCACAATCAGGTCCACCGGCTTTTCATAAAAGAGGTCGATGGCCTCCTGTCCGTTCTCAGCCGCAAGCACCGTATAGTAGGGTTTAAGCCTGGCCGTCGTCAGAATCCGTGTGTTTTCATCATCTTCCACGACAAGTACTGTGGCCATTTTTTTCTCCTCATGAATAATGTAAAACACCTGCTTCGGACGGACCTTCTGTCTTTCCGCCCTAGGCTTCTTTCTCCGGCAGCATGACCATGAAGGAACTTCCATTCCCGGGCTCGCTCTTCACAGAGATTCTTCCACCGCAAAGCTCCACGATTCGCTTCGTGATAGCGAGACCCAGGCCGAGCCCGTTTCCGGAGTGGGACTTGTCCGCCTGATAGTAGCGGTCAAAAACCTGCTCCATCTCTTCTGCTGTCATTCCCTTCCCGCTGTCTGCAATGACTACGGAAAGACTTTGTCCCTGCTTCTGCAGGGTGACCCGTATTTTTCCACCGGCAGGCGTATACTTGATGGCATTATTGATAATATTGATCCAGACATGGGCCATGACGGAAGGATTTCCGTAGAAGTCCGTCTCTTCCAGGTCCACATCCATATCCAGCTTCTTCTCCTCCCAGGCAGGCGAAAGCAGTATAATTTCCTCCCGAATCTGGTCGTCGAGACGATAGGTCTTCCGGTCCGGGATTTCCGTCAGGGTATCGAGATTGGAAAGCAGCATGGTGTTTTTCGAAAGCTCCGCCAGGCGCTCTGATTCATCGGCTATGATTTTTAAGTACTTCCTCCGTTCTTCCTCAGTCACCTCCGTATCGAGAAGAAGATTGGCAAAGCCGTTGATGGAAACGATCGGCGTCTTGAACTCATGGGAGAAGTTTCCGGTGAAGTCCTTGCGCAGGGTCTCCACGCTGGAAAGCTTGTCCGTCATCCGGTTGAAGTCATGGGCCACTTCCGAAAAGGGAACGAGTTTTTCCTCGTCCAGCTTCACGCTGTAATCTCCGGCGGCCACATTCTTGATGGCCTCATTAATTTTCTCTTCTTTGGCAAAGAGGTGGCCGGACAGGAAGAAGGTAAAAATTTCCACCAGAATGCCCATGGGTACCAGCATACCCAGCCCCAGAAGGGGACTGATGGAAAACTGGTCCGGGAAATAGTGATCCGCCGCCCAGATGACGAATTCGCAGGCCATGATGGAAAGCACAGCCGGAATGATCATGATCAGGGAGAAATAGTTTCTGAGGCGCTTGTCCCGCGGAATGGATTCTGTTTTTTTCGTATTATTCATAATACTGCATTTTACGCTTTTCCTTCAGAAATCGGAAGCACGGTATTTTTCGAAATCAATGAAAGCCCCACTCATTCCGGAGTATGTCCACAAGCAGGTCATAATTGTTCGTGCAGTATACGCCGTTGATCTTATTATAGGCGGCCATGACTGTCGTCGGATGGGAAGTCTTTACGGCAATCTCGAAGCCCCGGAGGTAGAGCTCGCGCAGGGCTCGCTCAGACACCTTCGAATCCGACATATTCCGCTCGAGCTCACAGTTGTTGCAGGCAAAGTGCTTGACAGAGACCCCCTTTCCGGAATGGGACTGCACACCGCGAACAAGAGCTGCTGCCATGAGGCCCGATTCTCCGCTTTCTGTTCTATTCAAAGACTGAAAAAAGATAACTCTTTCCTGTTTCCCCAGTATACCGGATACCTACAGGAATTCACTTATTGCTGTTATTCTAACCACATATAGAAATTTGCTAATATAAAAATTCGTCATCGATATCGAATATTTGTCCGTCGTTTGGACCTTCTTTTAACACTGAGACCCCTGTTTACTTTTGGTTTACAAAACTATGCGATAAAGAGCAGGCCGAAAAAACTATATGGAAAGGAATTTCTGCAACGGAAAAAATATGTGTCATCACCGGCGGAGGCTCGGGCATGGGCCTGGAAACCGCGAAATTCATGAAAGGGAAGACCGTAATCCTGTCCGGCCGGACCGTCAGCAAGCTGGACCATGCGGTGAAAGAACTGGAAAGTCTGGGTATCAGGGCTATCGCGCAGCCTTGCGACACTTCCGACCGGGCCTCGGTAAAGGCGCTGGCAGAATTTGCCGCCTCCCAGGGGGAAATCACTACCATCATCAACTGCGCCGACATGTCTCCCACCATGGCGGGCGGTGAAATGCTGATCCGGGTTAATGCCTTGGGAACGGTCTACGTGAATCAGGAATTTTCAAAGCTCCTGAAGAAGGGCGTCATCGTCGATATCTCCTCCAACTCCGCCTACTCCCTCCCGAATATGATTATTCCGAAGAAGGCCTATGAACTGGCGGAGACAGATGAAGAAGCCTTTGTGAAGAAGCTCCTGAAGCGGGCCAATATCGCCAAGGGGGACTACAACAAGGCCGGCTTTGCCTATGCCCTCTCCAAGAATTTCGTCGTCTGGTACGCCCAGAAATCCGCCTTCGAACTCGGCAGAAAAGATATCCGGGTCGTCTCCCTGAGTCCCGGCCTCATCGATACCGGCATGGGAAAAAAGGAAGCCTCCCACGGAGACTTCCTTCTGAAAACGACGGCGGAGGGCCGCATGGGAAAGCCCGAAGAATTGGGATTTGCCATCGCCTCCGTTGCCGACGAACGGAACGGCTACCTTGCCGGCGTCGACATCCTCTGCGACGGCGGAGCCACGAATGGGAAGAACTTTCTGAAGTAAACTGTTTTTCTGCAGCGCATAATAAAAGCCGGGAGCGGACTTTTCATCCGCTCCCGGCTCAATTTTTGCCTCCGTATAAAAAATCTGCCAGATTATCCAATCAGGCCGACCGCCACATCGTTGACATTGGTTCCGGTAGGGCCGGTGATGACCAGGCCGTCCACAGCCTGCAGACCATGATAGGCATCATTTTCTTGCAGAACGGCATCTACAGACAGGCCTTTTGCTGCAAGGGCCTGCATGGTCTCTCCGTCCGCATAGCCCCCTGCCGCATCCGTGGGTCCGTCCGTCCCGTCGCTCCCGACGGAAACCAGGGCGGTATTGGAAAGGCCATCAATTTCCGGAGCAGCAGAAAGGGCAAGTTCCTGGTTGCGGCCTCCCAGTCCCTTTCCGGTCAGGTGAACGACAGTTTCTCCACCGGCGATGAAAGCAAGTCTCTTCCCGTCCGCCGCATGGGTTTTCAATACGGAACCAAAAAAACGTCCGGCTTCCCGGGCTTCTGACGTCAGCGAATCCGTCAGGATACAGGCTTCATAGCCAAGTGCCTCTGCCTCTTTTGCCGCGGCTCCGCAGAGTTCCCGGACAGAGCCGGTGATCTGAGTATCCACATTGGAAAGAGTCTTTGGTGTCTCTTTCTGAAGAGCTTGCATGGCCTCATTGGAGAGCTTCAGCCCGTACTTCTGAACCACCTGAACTGCATCCGCACAGGTCGTCGAATCCGGGCAGGCCGGACCAGAGGCGATCATATCCAGCGGGTCTCCGACGATGTCCGATAGGACGATGGAAAAGACCCTTGCCGGAGCACAGTGTTTTGCAAAGCGCCCGCCTTTGACGCCGGAAAGTCGTTTACGAATCGTATTCATCTCCTGAATGGAAGCACCGGAGGCCAAAAGTTGATTCGTGATATCGGCAAGCTCTTGCCCGGAAATTAGCGGTTCCTCAAAAAGGGCGCTTCCCCCGCCGGAAAGGAGAAAGACCACGGTGTCATCCGCATCCAGATTTTCCGTCAGTGCCAGGACCTCCCGGGTGGCCGCAAAGCCCTTTTCATCCGGCACCGGATGTCCGGCTTCGAAGCAGGATACGCCGGGTATCTCCCCTTCCACATGCCCGTACTTCGTAATGACGATTCCGCTATCAATCCCGGGCAGGACCTCTGCGGCCGCCTTTGCCATATGAAAGGCGGCCTTCCCGACAGCCACAAGTATGGTGCGACCGGCCAATGGCTGAAAGGCGGAAAGCGCTCTTTTCACCGCTGCATCCGGCTGCACCGCCTGTATTGCACCTCTGACTATTTTTTCCGCATTCGCGCGAAGAAGCTCATTCATAGAAAATCCTCAATCCACATAGTTCCATTCTGTCGGATCTTCCCAGTCCTTCTTCCCCAGATACTTTTCCAGCATGGCTTTCGGCACAGCCTTAATCTGTTCTGGAGTGGCATTTAAAAGTTTTGCCCAGCCGCCCTCTCCATCCTTCGTGCTGGCATCCTCCTGCCGGAGAACATTTTTCATTGGCTTATCTGCCTCAAATCGCCGGGCATTTTCACGTATGATTTCGATGCTGCGGGCTGCCCGGTCCGGAACCTGGGGTGTCACATGGGGAGTGATATAGACCTTGTCCATCTTCCAGAGAGGGCTGTCCGCCGGAAGAGGCTGCTCTTCCACCACATCAAGTCCGGCAAAGGAAAGGGTATCATTATTTAAGGCTTCAATCAAATCCGCCGTTGATACAACACCGCCCCTTGCCATATTGATGAAAGCAGCTCCCTTCTTCACTTTGGAGAAGCGTTCTGCATCAAACATATGATAGGTCTCATCCGTGAGGGGAAGGGTCAGAATAATGAAGTCACACTCCGACAGGATGTCATCCACCTTTCCGCCTTCGGTCTCAATACACTTCTCCGCTGCATAATCATATCCCCGGATTGGGTACTTGTCATAGAGATAGAGATTCATTCCGAAGGCATGCAGGCGTTCACAAAGCATCCGGCCGTTATTCCCCATGCCAAGAATCGCGGCATTTCTCCCGTAGAGCCCCTTCCAGGAAGCTGACCCTTCGACGCCCCACGTACAGGTTTCCTGGGCCTTTAAAAGTTCCTTCGTGTGATAGCATGCCTGCAGCATGAAGTAGATGCAGTGCTCGGCAAGAACCGGTGCACTTCGTCCGGCCGCCCCGGTCACCGTGATTCCGCTGGCAAAGACCTCGGGCCTTGCCGACCCATTCAGGCCGGCGTGGTCACAGGCAATCCACTTCAGGCTTTTGCTACCCAGCAGACAGGATTCTACATCGCCGAGGAGAATGGCCACGTCCGCATCCGCTGCTTCCTTTTCCAGGCGCTCCTTGTCGAAAAAATCCACGTAGACAAACTCCGACTGCGGAAAAACATTCCTGAGCCTGTGATAGTTTTCCTTATTATACCATACAGTCGAGACGACCTTCCTGATTTTTGCCATGATTTTCCGTGCTCCCGATGAAAATATTCCGGATAAGTTCATTCAATCCTTTTCCGACAGCTTTTCCCCTGTCAGATGTTCATAATACCGCGCCAGAGCGCTGTGGTCCAGCTTCCCGCAGTCATGAGCATGAAGGAACTGCATCATTTCCATAACCTCTGCCGTAAGAGGCAGCGGAGCCCCGCAGGCATGGGCGGCTTCAATGGCATTGTTTAAGTACTTGATGTGAAGGTCGATCCGAAAGCCCGGATCCGTATTCCCTGAAAGCATCATAGGTCCCTTGGCATCCATGACCGTGGAGCCGGCCAGGCCGCCCCGGATGGCCTGATATACCGTATTCGGGTCCACGTCGGCCATCTTCGCCAACATGAAGCCTTCTGCAACAGCCGCAATGTTCGAAGCCACAATGACCTGATTTGCAAGTTTCGTCGTATTGCCTGCCCCGACTGCACCGCACCAGACTACGGAGCTTCCCATTGCTTCCAGCAGAGACCTATATTTTTCAAAAACCTCCTTCTTCCCGCCGACCATGAAGGAAAGACTGCCGTCGATGGCCTTGGGTTCACCGCCGGACACGGGGGCGTCGAGCATCTCTATTCCCTTTGCAGAAAGAGCTTCTGCGACTTCTTGTGATGCAATGGGGCTGATGGAAGAACAGTCAATGAAGACCTGTCCGGCATGCATCTTTTCCGCCAGACCGCCTTTGCCCAGCATGACTTCCTTCACCTGAGGGGAATTCGGCAGCATGGTAATGACGACTTCCGCTTCTTTCGCAATGGTATCTGTATCTGCCCCATGGCCGCCGACAGCCTCTACGGCTTTTATATGTTCTTCATGATGGTCGCTGACGAAGAGCTCGTGTCCTGACTTTGCGAGGTTGATCGCCATGGGCTTGCCCATGATTCCGAGTCCGATAAATCCGATTTTCATTTTCACTTCTTCCTTTCTTCAATCAGAATTGCTTCATAGTCCAAAAGTTTGTCCAGAATAATATGAACCCCGCCCTCTTCCTGTTTTTCAATCTGAAGGCGGCCGCCATTGAATGCCTCGCCGGAAAGTTCCTCTTCTCCTGCATACCCGGCTGCCTGCAGAAAATCTTTAGGAAGTGTAAGTTCCACATTCTGCATGGGAACAGGCGGATAGAAGGTATTTCCAAAAAAGCCGGAGGTGTTTACCAGTTGCAGAAGTATTCCCCTTTTAGTTTTCTTCACGGTGACTTCTGCCATGGGAGACATGTTCTCTGACAGGCTTTCCGCCCCGGCCAGGGAAAAGAGCACATCCTGCACATAGGTTAATGTATTGGTGTAGCCCTCCTCCGAAAACATCTTTCCGGGACAAAAGGAAAGGTAAATTCCCTTCCCCTCTCCGAAAGGCTTTATCACAACACCGGGAGCCCCGATCACATCGGAGTCCGTATAGTAGCACCGCTCCGGGGGTCCGAATGGATGCTCACCAACTAGGGAGAGATAAGTCTCTGTACCCTTTTCCGCTTTTACCTCCACTATCGTCTTTCCCGGAGCCAGATAGGGGGTATCCGCACTTTCCGGAAAGCTGTTTTCATCAGCTTTTGTCTGCATGAACATGGCGCTCATGCTGTCCGTATGGATAGCCTGCACCTTCTCAATTCCCAAACAGGAAAGAAGCGGCTTTTCCAGCGGCTTTCCGCCCCCGCCCATAAGTCCTGTCAGCCCGACCGCCAGAAGGGTTCCGCCCTGCCGGACAAAGGCATCGGCAATTGCTGAGAGATCCGGTGTAAGCATGCGGTTCTCGCCGAGAATCAGAAGATTTTTCCCTGCCAGATCTTCCAACGATTTCAGGTCTGCCGTCTTCACTTCATCGAAAGGAATATGACTCTCTGTCAGGAGCCGTACCCAGCCCTCATATTCCGGGGCAGGAAACTGGGGAGGCAGTGACCGGACAAGAACGGTCTTTGCCAGGGACTTTTGCTTTGCGAAAATGTCTTCATGGGCGGCCTGGAAGGCAAAGGGCTTTTCGGCTGCCTTCAGGGCACTTACATCCCGGTGATTGGAAAGGTCTCCCATTATATAGAGGCTGAGGGAGCCGGTATTGGCCAGGTCCTGCCAGAGGCGGAGGCTGACCTGATGGGGAGAAATGCTGACATCCCGGTAGCGGAAGCCTATGAAGTCAACGCAGGCGTTGTCCGCAGGTTTTTCTCCCGAAAGACCGGCTGTCAGACGTGAATTCATGGAAGCACTGTAAACCCACTGTTTTCTGCCCATTTCTGTGTTGGACTCGGTCCTTATGTAATCCTCCCCGTTGATGGCTATATCCGGCCGGATGGAACGCACTGTTTCTATGATTTTTTTTCGATGCTCTTTCGTGACGGCATTTTTGAAGGCCTGGTATTTCATATAACCCGGCGCATGAAAGTCATCCGTGTCCGGGATTTCCATGCCGAACATTTCCTTAAACTTCCGCCGACAGTTTTCGCAGTGGCAGGGCCCGTAATACTTCCCGCTGTAATCGACCACGAGAAAACCGGACATGTTGCAGAAGACCCCGTCGAAGGGAAAGTCCGTCAGGACCTCCTTCAGAATCTCAAACTCGTATTTCTGCTGATAGTCACTGTTGGGGCAGACGTGGACATCCCCGTTATAGTTGATGATCTCCCCCTCCTTCGTCCGAACAGCCCAGTCCGGGTGCTGTTCATACAGGGGGTAGCGGACCTTGGAAAAGTCGGTCCTCGCAATGACCCGGAGACCCAGCCTGTGGCAGGCGTCGATCATGTCCCGGAGACTGTCCCCATGAAGAAAAGCAGACTTCGTTTGATATGGAAGCTTCGTCTCATAGGAGGCGATGATGCCGGCCGCATTGATCATGACGACCGTAGCTCCGAACTTCTTCAGCCGGGACGCATAGGCTTCCGCATCCATATCCTCCATATCCGTTTCCCTGAGATTGGTCTGTACCATGCGCCAGGGATAATTTTCCCACCAGTTCATAACTGCCCTCTTTCTACTGCACCTGCCCTTGTTTTCAGGGCAATGCATTTCATTTCTTCTGTCACGATAAAGAATAGCATTAAATACGTTCTCGTCGAATATTCCATTGACCAATTCCAATCGGAATGCATGTAATGTTTTTGTTCACCTGACCAATTTCAGTTCCTGTCCCTGTCGGGCGGAAAACACACAGCCGGAGAAAACCTTATGGAAACCATACTGCCGAAAAAAACGATGAGAGAACTTTCCGATACCCTCGGGGAAATCACCTCCTGCCCCGTCAGCTACTGCCAGGACGGGCAGGTCCTCATTTCCGCCGCCTCCGGGGCCCTGGGAGCCCAGATTCCGGAAGCCCTGGCGGCCCAGAACGGGAACCTGCCGGTGGCTGCGAAAAACTGCCTCTACCTGCCCGTCCGCATGGATGAAAAGATTCCGATTGGCGCCGTCGGTATACTCGGCGACCCGGAGGAGATTTCCCGCCTGCAGGGGCTTTGTGAAAAAGCCATCACCATCGTCCTGAAGGAGAACCAGATTCAGGGAAACAGCGTGCGCAATTCCCACAGCGTCATGGACTACTGCATGCAGGCCCTGATCACGGGGACAGGCACCGGCCCGGAATACATCAAGTCCTTCCTCTCTTCCAGGCACCTGAAGCATGAGGAAAAATATCGGATCCTCATCGTCTGCTTCAACGAACGCCTGAATCCGGCCAATCTGGTCATGATCGACCAGGAAGTATACGGAGTTTTCGACCGGACCGGCTCGGACCTCTATACCTTCCGCTACCCCAATGAATATGTCCTTATGCTGGAGGATGGCATGTACCGGAAATGCCTTACCTATTTCAAAAAACTCGCTGACCGGAACCTGGAGCTTCTGACTGTTGCCGCCGGACAGGCTCTTCCCCCCGATCAGATGGCCCGGTCGTACCGGACTGCCCTCATGGCTTATCGCAGCCTAGCCCACCGGGATACAAACATCATTTCCTATGACGACCTGAATCTGGAACTGATTCTTTCGGCAGTAAGCAATGATGTCCGGGAGGAGTTTTCAAAGAAAAATCTGGGCGTTCTTTCCGACCATGAGAAAACAGTACTCGACACTTACTTCCTGCATGACATGTCCCTGAAGGAAACCGCCGATAGTCTGATAATCCACCGGAACACTCTGCAATACCAGCTGGACCGGATACACGAAAAGACAGGCATGGACCCGCGCCGTTTCCGCGACGCGGTAGTCCTCTACCTGTCTCTTCTGCTGTGAACAGATTCTCTGTTCAGAACCCGTCGGGACCTGTGAATCTGCTTATTCTTCCGGAACCACCGGGCCTTCCGTGGCAGTCTTTTTCCGCTCCGCCAGTTTCTCCTGTACCTCAGGCATCTGCTTCTCTAAGTCGAAGAAGAAGAGGAAGAGGACGAAGAACATGACAGCCGTCAGAGTAATGGCCCCCTGGTAGGAGAAGTTGATCCAGGAAACGGCCGAGGCCGGCTGGTCGGCAAAGACCTGTATCGTCGCCC
>Ga0256404_1009765_pt1 | contig 13593 bp, 23 predicted proteins | sample RumenRJG_01DNA_FD_185990 | JGI IMG/M metagenome (GOLD analysis project Ga0256404, IMG submission 185990) | Bovine rumen microbial communities from Lethbridge, Alberta, Canada - RJG_01 | ecosystem: Host-associated > Mammals > Digestive system > Stomach > Rumen | place: Canada: Alberta | collected...
GCCAGAGTCGCGATGATGACAGGAGTCTGCATCAGGGACTGGGAGAAGATGACGGGGATGACACCGGCCGTGTTCACCTTCAGGGGAATGTAGGTGGTCTGACCGCCTACCATGGCCCGGCCCTGCAGCTTCTTGGAATACTGAACAGGAATCCGGCGCTCAGCGCCCTGGAGGATTACGACAAGTACGACAACGCCGATGATGATGGCTGCGATGACGACTGCAGCCAGGATGGCGTTGGGGATGGACTTGCCTTTGATAAACTGCTCATAGAGACTCGTCATATCCTGAGGGAGTCTCGAAATGATGTTGATAATAAGTACGATTGAGATACCGTTTCCGACACCCTGTACGGTAATCCGCTCGCCGATCCACATGAGAATCATGGAACCGCCGGTCAGTGCCGCCGTCAGAAGGGCAACGCTGCCGAAGTTGTAGGAGTCGAGATAGCCGCTGCGGCCGAATCCGATGCCCATGGCAATGGACTCCATCAGGGACAGGCCCAGGGTCGTGTAACGTGTGATCTGTACGAGCTTCTTGCGGCCGGCTTCGCCGTCCCGCTGCATCTCTTCCAGCTTGGGGAAGGCGATGGTCAGAAGTTCGATAATAATGGATGCCGTAATGTAAGGCGTGATGTTCAGCGCGAATACGGACATCTGCTCAAAGGAGCCGCCGGTGATTGCCGTGAAGAAGTTCAGGGAATCGCCCATCTTTCCGAAGAGTTCCTGGAAAGCGTTGCTGTCAATCCCAGGGGTAGGGAGCTGGCAGCCGAGACGGACCACGATAAGCATGAGAAAGGTGAAGAGCAGACGTTTTCTCAGATCGGGTATCTTGAACGCGTCGCGAATCTTTGACATCAGATCACCTCTGCTTTTCCACCAAGTGCTTCGATTTTCTCCTTAGCAGATGCAGAAAAAGCATTTGCCTTTACATTGAGTTTCTTTGTCAGTTCACCCTTGCCCAGGATCTTGACCCCGTCGTACTTGTTGGGGTTCTTGATGATGCCGGACTCTACGAGGCTCTCGATGGTGACATCAGCGCCGTCATCGAAACGCTCCAGATAGGAGACATTGAGTCCGAGGATGTTCTTTGTATTGCGGTTGGTGAAGCCTCTCTTGGGGAGTCTCCGGTACAGAGGCATCTGGCCGCCTTCGAAACCGGGTGCGGAATGTCCGCCGGAGCGGGCCTTCTGACCCTTCTGGCCCTTGCCTGCAGTCTTTCCGTTGCCGGAACCGGCACCGCGGCCGCGTCTGAAGTTGTCGGAATGGACCGAACCGTCAGCCGGCTGTAAATTAGATAAATCCATCGTCAGTGCCTCCTTACGCTTCTTCTACTTTTACGAGATAGTCAACTCTCCGGAGCATGCCGCGGGTAGCGTCATTGTCGGGGAGAATGTTTGAGCTATTTACCTTGTGCAGTCCGAGCGCCTCAATGATCTTCTTGTTCTTGGGGACAATACCGTTTGCGGACTTCACGAGAGTAACTTTTAATTTCTTGTCAGCCATTTGAAAACTCCTTCTCTCATGCAAGAACTTCTTCAACGGTCTTGCCGCGCTTTGCTGCTACTTCCTCAGGGGAAGACAGCTTGGAAAGGGCGTCGATCGTAGCAAGGACTACGTTCTGCTTGTTGGAGGAGCCCAGAGACTTGGTACGGATGTTCTGGATGCCTGCAAGTTCGCAGACCGCACGGGCAGGGCCGCCGGCGATGATACCGGTACCTTCGGGAGCCTTCTTCAGAAGAACTTCAGCACCTGTGTGCTTGCCCATGATATCGTGTGAAATAGAGTGGTTCTCATCGAGCTTGACCTCGATCATGGCCTTTGTAGCAGCGTCCTTGCCTTTGCGGATTGCATCGGGAATTTCAGCTGCCTTGCCGAGGCCTGCGCCTACATGGCCCTGGCCATCGCCGACAACGACGAGTGCGGAGAAGCGCATGTTACGGCCGCCCTTGACAACCTTCGTGACACGCTTGATGGTGACGACGTTGTCGTTCAGCTCCATATGGCTGGCATCAATAATAGTACGTTTCATATCATCCTCCGTCATTAAAAGTCAAGTCCGCCTTCACGGGCTGCATCCGAGAACGCTGCAATCTTGCCAGCGTAGATGAAGCCGCCCCGATCGAGGACTACCGTACTGATGCCCTGTGCCTTTGCCTTTTCAGCGATCACGCTGCCAAGCTTCTTTGCGGCATCGACATTGTTTGTTTTCTCAAGGCCCTCCTTGACATCTTTGTCAAGGGTGGAAGCGCTGACCAGAGTAGCCTGCTTCTCGTCATCGATGATCTGCGCATACATATGATTGTTGCTGCGGAAGACGGAAAGACGGGGTCTTGCTGCTGTTCCGGAGAGGTGGTTTCTGAGCCTGCTGTGCTTTTTCTGACGAACTTCGGTTCTGGATTTCTTAGATACCATATTTTCTCACTCCTCTCCTTATTATTTCTTACCAGCCTTGCCGGCCTTACGACGGATGGTTTCATCAATGTACTTGATGCCCTTGCCCTTGTAAGGTTCAGGACGCTTCTTGTCACGGATCTCAGCGGCAAACTGGCCGACCTTTTCCTTGTCGATACCCTTGACAGTGATGTGGTTGTCTTCAACGACCGTCTCAATGCCTTCGGGATCGTCCATAAGGACAGGATGGGAATAGCCCAGGTTCATGGTAAGGGTCTTGCCCTTCTTGTCGGCACGGTAGCCGACACCGTTGATTTCCAGTTTCTTCTCAAAGCCGTCTGTAACGCCGATGACCATGTTGTGGATCAGCGTCCGGGTAAGGCCGTGAAGAGATTTCATTTTCTTCAGATCGTTGGGTCTCGAAACAGTGACCTCACCGTCCTTGACCTCGATTGTCATCTCAGACGGAAGTGTCTTCTCGAGGGTGCCCTTCGGTCCCTTAACCGTCACAAGATTATTTTCTGCAACACTCACGGTAACGCCCGCGGGAATCGCGATTGGCATTCTTCCTATACGTGACATGCCCGTACTCTCTCTTTCTTGAATTTATAATAATATGTGTTTCTTGTCGTAATGAACCCCGGCCTTCTCAGGCAGGGCCTGCAATACGCACCGCGTGTGGTCCGTAACTTACCAGATATAGGCAAGTACTTCACCGCCGACAGCTTCCTTGCGTGCTTCCTTGTCGGAAATGACGCCCTTGTTGGTGGACAGGATAGCTGTGCCGAGGCCGCCGAGAACCGAAGGGATTTCATCCTTGCCTACATAGATCCGAAGACCGGGTTTGGAGATTCTCTTGATTCCGGAGATGACCTGCTCCTTCTTTGCCCCCTGATACTTGAGGGTAATCCGGATGTCCTTGAAGTTGCCGTTGTCGACAAGATCATACTTTTCGATGTAGCCTTCATCAAGAAGGATGCCTGCGATTGCCAGCTTCATCTTGGATGACGGAACGTCTACTGTATCATGCTTTGCTGTATTTGCGTTACGGATTCTGGTGAGCATATCCGCAATAGGATCACTTGTTGACATGATCTAAATTCTCCTTTCCGTCTAATTACCAGGATGCTTTCTTGACGCCGGGGATTTCTCCCTTGTATGCAAGCTCTCTGAAGCAGACTCTGCAGATGCCGTACTTCTTCAGTACGGAATGGGGACGGCCGCAGATCTTGCAGCGTGTGTACGCCCGTGTGGAGAACTTCGGCTTCTTGGCCTGCTTGATTTTCATGGATTTCTTTGCCATCGTATTTCTCCTCTATTACTTGGCGAACGGCATACCGAAGAGACGAAGGAGCTCACGGCCCTCTTCATCGGTCTTTGCCGTGGTAACAAATGCAATGTCCATACCGCGGATTGCGTCGACCTTGTCGTACTCAATCTCGGGGAAAATGATCTGTTCCTTAAGACCCAGGGAGTAGTTGCCTCTTCCGTCGAAGGAATCAGCGCTTACACCGCGGAAGTCACGTACTCGCGGAAGAGCGAGGTTTACGAGACGATCGAGGAAATCATACATCTTCTCGCCGCGGAGGGTGGTCTTCACGCCGATGCCCATGCCCTCACGGAGCTTGAAGTTTGCGATGGAGTTCTTTGCTGTGGTAACGACAGCGTGCTGACCGGTGATGATCTCGAGGTCGTTTGCTGCTGTCTCAAGTACCTTCTTGTTTTCCTTTGCTTCACCGAGACCGATATTAACGACGATCTTGACAAGCTTGGGAACTTCCATAACGTTCTTGTATCCGAACTTCTCAGTCATCTTTGCGACGATCTCGTTCTGATACTGTTCCTTAAGTCTACTCAACTTGTTTGCCTCCTGCCTTCGTTAATCGATCACGCTGCCATCAATCTTGGCGTAACGAACCTTCTTGCCGTCAACTTCCTTGAAGCCGACGCGGGTGGTCTTGCCGCCCTTTAAAAGCATTACGTTGGAAAGGGCGATGGGGCCTTCCTGCTCCACAATGCCACCCTGCTGATTGGCCATGGAAGGCTTTGTGTGCTTTTTGATCATATGAACGCCTTCGACAAGGACCGTACCTTTTTCAGGGTTTACGGAAATGACCTTGCCTTCGTTGTTCTTGTCGGCACCGGCGATGACGCGGACGGTATCGCCTTTTTTGATTTTCATTGTTGCCATTGCGATACCCTCCTTACAGCACCTCGGGTGCGAGAGAAACGATCTTCATGAATTTCTTGTCACGAAGCTCTCTTGCAACCGGTCCGAAAATACGTGTTCCTGTGGGTGTGCCGTCGTCCTTGATGATTACGGCTGCGTTCTCGTCGAACTTGATGTAGGAACCGTCCTTGCGGCGGGCACCCTTTACAGAACGAACGACAACGGCCTTTACGACGTCACCCTTCTTGACAACGCCCCCGGGCGTTGCATCTTTGACCGTAGCAGTGATTACATCACCGATGTTGGCATATCTCCTGGTGGAGCCGCCCTTTACACGAATCGTAAGGAGCTCTCTCGCACCGGTATTGTCAGCAACCTTGAGTCTTGACTCCTGCTGTACCATTGGAAAATCCTCCTTTGATTATTTCGCGCGCTCCATAACCTCTACCAGACGGAATCTCTTGTCCTTGGAGAGGGGGCGGGTTTCCATTACCTTGACTGTATCGCCTACATGCGCTTCATTGTTCTCATCATGCGCCTTCAGCTTGTATGTACGCTTTACGATCTTGTTGTAAAGCGGATGCCGTACGTTGTCGCGAACAGCTACGACGATGGTCTTGTCCATCTTGTCGCTTACGACAATGCCGACACGTGTCTTACGAAGATTTCTTTCTTCCAAGATGTTCTCCTTTCCACCGAAGTGGTCATACCCGGCGGTTTATATTAGTCATATGACTAATGTAAAACCCCGACGCGGGTTCAGTCTGCAGACTTCTGCTGCATGGTCATCATTGTCTTAATTCTTGCGATGTTCTTTCTGACCTCGCGGATCCGTGCCGTATTGTCAAGCTGATTCGTCGCATTCTGGAATCTGAGGTTGAAAAGTTCCTTCTTTGCATCGGCGAGGGACTGCTCAAGGTCGGCTTCGTTTCTGCCCTTCAGGTCCTCTTTGTAGTCTTTGATCTTCATTTACTGCACCGCCTTCTCGGATTCACCGTTGACCTGTGCCCGGCTCATGACCTTGCACTTAACGGGAAGTTTATGCATTGCAAGACGAAGCGCTTCCTTTGCCACATCATCGGAAACACCGCTGATCTCGAACATTACCCGGCCCGGTTTAACGACTGCTACCCAGTGGTCAACCGTACCTTTTCCTTTACCCATTCGGGTACCGGCAGGCTGTGCGGTAACGGGCTTGTCAGGGAAAATCCGGATGGAAACTTTTCCGCCACGCTTGATGAATCGGGTCATTGCGATACGGGCTGCCTCGATCTGATTGGACTTGACCCAGGCGGGCTCAAGAGCAACGATACCGTAATTTCCGTCGATAATTGTATTGCCCCGGGTTGCTTTTCCGGCCATGGAACCGCGGAACTGCTTCCGGTGCTTAACTCTCTTAGGCATTAACATTGGAGGAGCCTCCCTTCACTTGTCTCTTCTTCTGGGGAAGAACTTCACCCTTGTAGATCCAGACCTTGACGCCTACCTTGCCGTAAGTCGTGTCTGCTTCAGCGAAGCCGTAGTCGATGTCGGCACGAAGAGTCTGAAGGGGAATGGTTCCCTCATTGTAGGTCTCGATCCGGGCCATATCCGCACCACCAAGACGGCCTGCGCAGGTGGTCTTGATTCCGAGAGCGCCGGCCTTCATGGTCCGCTGCATGCAGGACTTCATAGCCCGGCGGAAGGAAACACGGTTCTCGAGCTGCTCTGCGATGTTCTCGGCAACGAGCTGGGCATCGCGGTCAGGACGCTTGATTTCCTTGATGTCGATGGAAAGCTTCTCGCGGTCCTTCTTGTCCTTGCCCTCGTTTACGAGGTTGGAAAGCTCGGTCTTGATCTTCTCGATTTCAGCACCGCCCTTGCCGATTACGACGCCGGGCTTTGCTGTATATACGGTAACCTTGAGACGGTCGCTTGCGCGCTCGATCTCAATCTTGGAAATGCCTGCAGCGTAAAGCTTCTTCTTCAGGAATTTCCGGATTCTGTAATCTTCATTCAGATCATCGGCGAACTTATCAGCGGGAGCATACCACTTGGATTCCCAGTCCTTGATAATGCCGACTCTTAAGCCATGAGGATTTACTTTCTGTCCCATGTTTTCCTCCTATTACTTCTCATCAAGCACAATGGTAATGTGGCTGGTCCGCTTCTCGATGCGGTAAGCCCGTCCCTGTGCCCTCGGCCGGATACGCTTCATGATAGGTCCGCGGTTTGCATAAGCCTCTGCTACGTAGAGGTCCTTTGCATTCAAGCCGTTGTTGTTCTCAGCGTTTGCGATCGCAGACTCGAGAAGCTTCCGGATGACGCTTGAAGCATAACGGGGATTGTATGTGACAATTGCCAGAGCGGTCTCTACGTCCTTGCCGCGGATGGCGTCAAGAACGAAGGCTGCCTTTGTGGTGCTCATTCTGGCATATGAAAGCTTAGCGGAAGGACGCGTTTCTTTATTATTCTCGTTTCTCTCACGCTTGATCTGGGTTCTATGTCCGTTTGCCATGATTCTTTTTCCTCCTTCCGTCTATTACTTAACAGCGGTCTTCTTTTCGTTGCCGTTGTGTCCTCTGTATGTACGTGTCTGAACGAACTCGCCGAGCTTGTGGCCGACCATGTCTTCCGTGATGTATACGGGAACATGCTTGCGGCCGTCATGTACGGCGATTGTAAGGCCGACCATCTGGGGGAAGATCGTGGATCTTCTGGACCAGGTCTTGATGACGGACTTATCACCGGAAGCGTTAACGGCTTCGACCTTTTTCATGAGGCTCTCATCAGCGAAGGGGCCCTTCTTAAGTGAACGTGCCATTTCTCTTCCTCCTTACTTAATAGCCCGACCGTCTCTTCTGCGGACGATCAGCTTGTTGGACTGCTTCTTGTGCTTTCTGGTCTTCAGACCCATAGCAGGCTTACCCCAGGGAGTAGAGGGACCGGGACGTCCGACAGGCGCCTTACCTTCACCACCGCCGTGAGGATGGTCGTTCGGGTTCATGACGGAACCGCGGACGGTAGGACGGATGCCCATGTGCCGCTTGCGGCCGGCCTTGCCGATCTTGACGAGGGAATGCTCACCGTTGCCGAGAACGCCGATACTTGCGCGGCACTCGAGGGGAACCATCCGCATCTCGCCCGAAGGAAGACGAAGGGTTGCATACTTTCCTTCCTTTGCCATGAGCTGGGCAGCGGAACCAGCGGTACGAACCATCTGGCCGCCCTTGCCGGGAAGGAGCTCGATATTGTGAACCATGGTACCTACAGGCACCTTGGAAAGGGGAAGGCAGTTGCCTACGGTAACCTCGGCGTCCGGACCGTTCATGATGGTCTGGCCATCCTTGAGGCCCTGGGGAGCCAGGATGTATGCCTTCTCACCGTCTGCATAGGAGATGAGGGCGATGTTTACTGTACGGTTGGGGTCGTACTCAATGCCGATTACCTTGCCGGCAACCCCGTCCTTCTGCCGCTTGAAGTCGATGATTCTGTACTTCTGACGGTTGCCGCCGCCCTGATGACGAACGGTGATCTTGCCCTGGTTATTTCTTCCCGCGTTCTTACTCTTCTTCGCAAGGAGGGACTTCTCGGGGGTCTTCTTCGTAATCTCAGCGAAGTCAGAACCGGTCATGTTCCTGCGGGAAGGAGTATAGGGATTGTAACTCTTGATACCCATTACTTAATTCCTTTCATAGTGTTAATTATCGCGAAACACACGCTTAAGTGTTTGAAAGCAGGTCGCCCTGCCCGGCACGAGGTATGTGCCTGAAGCTCACATCATACGTCCCTGACGGGACAGTCCAGATCAAAGTCCACCGAAAAGCTCGATGTCTTTGGAATCCTCTGTAAGCTTTACGACTGCCTTCTTGACCTTTGCAGTCTTGCCTGTGGAAATTCCGCTGCGGGAATTCCGGCGGCGGGTCTTGCCGTCCTTGTTCTGAGTCGTAACGGAAGCGACCTTGACGCCGTCGAACATCTTCTCAACAGCGTTTTTGATCATGGGCTTCGTAGCCTCAGGGGCAACGAGGAAGGTGTACTTCTTGTCACTCATCTCACCCATGGACTTCTCAGTCACAACGGGGCGAAGGATGACGTCATAATATTCGATCGTAGCCATTATGCATAAACCTCCTCGATTGTCTTTGCTGCATCCTTCGTCAGGACGACGGTGTCATACTTGAGCAGGTCGAAGACGTTGATGGTGTTCGGAGCTGCCGTGATGACGGTGGGGATGTTCTTTGCGGAAAGAATGATGTTTGTCCGGTCTGCATCCTTCTCGTCGATTACGAAGATTGCCTTGTCAAGGTTCAGGTTTGAAAGAACCTTTGCGAATTCCTTTGTCTTGGGCTCTGTAAAGGAAAGGCCGTCGATCACGCAGAGCTTCTTGTCAAGGACCTTGGAAGAAAGGACGCTCTTTAAAGCGATTCTCTTTTCTTTCTTGTTCATCTTGAAAGAATAATCTCTGGGAACGGGTGCGAATACCATTCCGCCGCCCTTCCACTGGGGAGCTCTTGTCGAACCCTGCCGTGCATGGCCGGTTCCCTTCTGTCTCCAGGGCTTCTTGCCGCCGCCGCTTACTTCGGAGCGGGTCTTTGCCTTCTGGGTGCCCTGACGCTGATTTGCCAGGAACTGCTTAACAGCCATATGTACGAGATGCTCGTTCGGCTCGATTCCGAAAACGGCATCGGAAAGATCGATCTTTCCTGTCTCTTTTCCTTCTGTAGAGAATACAGATACTTCAGCCATCGATGATTCCTCCTTCCCGATTACTTAGAAGCCTTTACAGACTCTTTGATGGTTACGAGGGACTTCTTGGGTCCCGGAACTGCGCCCTTGACGAGAAGAAGATTCTTTTCAGGGTCTACCTTTACGACGCGCAGGTTCTGTACTGTGGCACGAACGCCGCCCATCTGACCGGGCATTCCCTTACCCTTGAATACACGGCTCGGTGTGGAGCAGGAACCGTTGGAACCCTGATGACGGTGGAACTTGGAACCGTGAGCCATGGGTCCTCTGTGCTGACCGAGTCTCTTGATAGCGCCCTGGAAGCCCTTGCCCTTGGTGATGCCGGTAGCATCTACATGATCGCCTTCAGCGAAGATGTCGGCCTTGATTTCCTGAGCCAGCTGATATTCGGAAGAGTTGTCAAAACGGAACTCACGAACATAACGCTTTGCGGAAACGCCGGCCTTCTTGAAGTGGCCTGCCTCCGGCTTGTTCGTGCCGTGACGGTGAGCAACGGACTTAACGCCGTTCGCGTCTTTCGTGGTGACCTTTTCCTTGTCATCTACGAAGCCGACCTGAACTGCCTCATAGCCGTCGTTCTCTACCGTCTTGACCTGGGTAACTACGCAGGGACCAGCCTCAAGAACAGTAACGGGGATGAGCTCGCCGTTGTCGCCGAAGATCTGGGTCATACCCAGCTTCCTCGTAAGTATTGCCTTGTTCATAAAAAAATCCTCCTATAGCGGAACCTCATGTGCAACCCTGAGGTTCATATATTGGTACCAAAATTTGAGATATCGCGATGATTATTTCATCTTGATATTGATGTCTACGCCTGCAGGCATTTCCAGACGGGAAAGAGCATCAATCGTAGTCTGGGTGGGAGTCAGGATGTCGATGAGCCGCTTGTGTGTTCTCTGCTCGAACTGCTCCCGGGAATCCTTGTACTTGTGAACCGCACGAAGGATAGTAACAACTTCCTTCTTCGTGGGAAGGGGTACAGGACCGCTGACCGCCTCACCGTTCTTCTTCACGGTGTCGATGATCTTCTGTGCGGACTGATCAACAAGCTCGTGATCATAAGCCTTCAGGGTAATTCTCATTGTTGCCATAAAAAAAGCCGCCTCCTTATTCGCACTTTTTAAGAGTACGACAAGTGGTGACTGTACATTACACTGCCCCGGGCGTGTCCGCATGCCTCATTTGAAAAAGGCCGCAATTGACTTACCGCGGGCGTTTCTACCATATGTAGACCGATTGTTTGTACAGCTGCACGTTGTCGCCAGTTTCCTGAACTTGACATTCGCTCCGTACGAGTTCCCTGCGGCCGCTTCAGTGCTCGGTGGGTTGGTCCGTCACTCATGCGGAAACAGCAATCTCATACATCTACGCTATCAATGTCACAGCAAGTGGTACTATACCAAGATTTCCCCCGGTCTGCAAGGATTTTTGAAGAAATATTGTTCTTTATTGAATACAATTAGAATACCGCCATCCCCGACGCGCCACAGGGGAGGACGAGGCCGGTGTGCTTCACGGGAAGGCCGATTTCGCTGGCGGTGACGCGGCAGGAAAATTTCCTGCCGGCCTCAGGAGCAGAGCCGCCCTCGTAAGCATCCCCGGTATTCCCATCCTGCTCCTGATTCTTCTGCGCATCGTCTGCTTCAATCGTCCTGTAGCCGACGCCCCCGGTCCGCCCCTGCGTAAGGACTGCCGAGAGCATATAGGAAAGCACCGCCGGCTGCAGACCCGTGGTATAAGAATTGATAAGGAAGAATAGGGGCTTGTCGGAAAGCAGCTGGGCGCAGATATTCACGAGGTACCAGACGGAATCTTCAATCTTCCAGATTTCTCCCTTGGGCCCGCGGCCATAGGAGGGCGGGTCCATGATAACGGCGTCGTAGTGATTGCCTCGGCGGATTTCCCGCTCGACAAACTTCACGCAGTCGTCCACAAGCCAGCGGATGGGGGCGCTCGCAAGATGGCTCGCGCCCGCGTTGTCCTTCGCCCAGCCGACCATGCCTTTGCTTGCATCGACGTGGGTGACACTCGCTCCTGCTGCCGCGGCCGCCATGGTGGCCCCGCCGGTGTAGGCAAAGAGATTCAGGACTTTCACTTCCCGGTCCGGTTCCGCAGCTTTCCTGTCGGCAATCAGCTTCGAGAAGATTTCCCAGTTGGCCGCCTGCTCCGGGAAGACGCCCGTGTGCTTGAACTTGAAGGGACGGAGGTTGAAACGGATTTCCTTTTCTATAGAAGAAAGAGTGTAGCCGATCTGCCATTCCTCAGGCAGGTCAAAGATTTCCCAGTCGCCCCCGCCTTTGGCTGAGCGATGATAGTGGCCGGAAAGTTTCTTCCATTCAGGGGCCTTCCGCCCGGTCCTCCAGATGACCTGGGGGTCCGGCCGCAGGAGGATATAGTCCCCCCACCGCTCCAACTTCTCGCCCCCGTCGCAGTCGAGGACCTCAAAATCTTTCCAGCCGTCTGCTATCAGCATTGTGTTTCTCTCCATATATATTCGTTTGCAGCAGAAAAGAGAAAAAGTCCTGCTATCCAACAATTCTTCTCCTTCGCCGGAAGTTTCACTCTTCAGCTCACCCGGAAATAGGAGAAATTTTCAGTTTTCCCAACAATTCTTCTCCCTTGCAGGCGGCTCCACTCTTCAGTTCACCCGGAATTAGGAGAAATTTTCAGTTTTCCCAACAATTCTTCTCCCTTCCCGGCAACTTCACTCTTCAGCTCACCCGGAAATAGGAGAAATTTTCAGTTTTCCCAACAATTCTTCTCCCTTCCCGGCAGTTTCACTCTTCAGCTCACCCGGAAATAGGAGAAATTTTCTACTTCCCTGACAATTCTTCTCCCTCGCCCCCGCAAGGCAGTCAGATTGCATTCACCCTTCCCCACATGATGAGGAACTGGGCGAAGACATACGTAATCATCACCCCGACTTCCATAAAGGAGCCGACGTCCCGTTTAAAGACGGTCATGGCCAGAATGGAATCCGAGGCCACGAAGAGAACGCTCCCAAGGAAGGTAAAGAAAATGTATTCCGCCGAAAGCCCGCTGCCCACAGCCGAGAAGCGCAGGAAGGCAAAGACACTCATGGCCACGATGGCACCCATGTAGATGAAGACAGGGGCCTTCATATTCTTCGGAACGAAGGGTATGAGATGCTTCTTCAGCCAGAGAATATAAAGGATGTAGGGAATGATGACAAGAAGAAGCAGGGCCGTAGCCGGCTTCCACGCAATATCTTTAGTGAAAGCTATTATATAGAAGATATGGCCGCAGAGGAAGGCCCCGAGTCCGGCTGTGAAAAGGCTGTCCTTTAAAAGGAAGAGGTCACCGAGCCAGCCTGCAATCATGCCGAGAAGCAGAGGAATAGAAAGGACCGCAAGGATTCCGGCACTTCCGCCGGCTGCCGCTATATTGCCTATGAGTCCGTCTGCTGCCCCGCTGACCGCTGAGGCTGCATTCCCGGCACCCGCTCCCGCACCGCCGGAAGCCGCTGCTGACGCCGCATTCTCTGCGAGTTTTGCAAAATAAATGGCGATGACCAGGGGCATCAGAAAAACCTTGGAAATACCGGCAATCTCCTTGTTCATGGCCCAGCAGCCGTAGACATTGATGACGGCCGCCACCGCCAGAAGGATTCGCAAAATCGTGACAAGCATAATTTCTCCTGTTTTGTGAAACAAATACTCCCTATAAAATTCTGAAAAAACGGGACTTTCCTAAAATATAGGAACATTTCAGGCGAAATTCATGGCCTCTGTCCCCATCATAGAAATCCGAAAAATCCTGTATTTTCAAAAAAGTGGAACATTCTGCCTGTTTTCAGACATCCTGTTCCAATCAACGCTCTTTGGACCGGCCATTTAAAAATCTTCATGGGGACAGTCACTCAAAAAGTGAACCAATTGTTCCCATTTCCTGCAAAAGCGAATTTTTTGTTCAACGTCACCATGGAGATACTTTTCTCAATAAGCAGGAAATTGTTCCCGAAATCGCCCAACATCGAAAATCCGACGGCTTGCCGGAACCTACATCATCTTTCTTTTCCTGAGAAGCAGCAGTGTGACAAGACAGATGCCCAAAGTCACAAGGCAGATGATAGCAAAGGCGAATGGGGCGTGGGCCAGGGGAACCGGTACGTTCATTCCCCAGAGGCCGCCGATGATGGTCGGGATGCTCATGACAATCGTGATACTTGTCAGGACCTTCATGACTTCATTCAGACGGTTGCTGATGACGGAGCTCATGAGCTCCCGGGTCCCGTTGATGATATCCCGGTAAATACTGGTCATCTCAATCGCCTGCTTGTTT
>Ga0256404_1009766_pt1 | contig 13592 bp, 15 predicted proteins | sample RumenRJG_01DNA_FD_185990 | JGI IMG/M metagenome (GOLD analysis project Ga0256404, IMG submission 185990) | Bovine rumen microbial communities from Lethbridge, Alberta, Canada - RJG_01 | ecosystem: Host-associated > Mammals > Digestive system > Stomach > Rumen | place: Canada: Alberta | collected...
ATAATATTTCCTATGTACGGATTAAAAATTGACATTTAATAGAGTAGAACTCCATAGCCATAGCCGCTCGAAAATCGGTCGTGGTACAATCAGAAAAATCGATAATCTTACTTTTTAAAGTGGGCTCTTTTATAGAAATTGTTAGTTATAAGCAATTATGAAGCTATCATGCTGAGTAAATATATTACCAGAAATATTACACCTGCGATAAGAGCGTATTTTGTTGATTTACTCATGCTGGATCCTTCGCTATTAACAGGCTCCTGACTTGGAGAGTAATTAGCTTTATGCTCTTCGTTTTTAATTAATGATACTTCCTGTGGCTGTTTTTCAGCTGGTGAAGGATTCCCATCTAAAACTTTTTTCTTTTGTTGATTAAATTCTTCATCAGTTAAAACCCCAGAGTCCTTCAGTTGTTTGAGCTTTATTAGCTCATCAGCAACGTTGACAGATGCTTCTGCATTTGGAATTTCTGGCTTAACTTTTGAAAGTTCGGCAGAGACTGCATTGATAATTTTGTTGATGTTCTCTTGATTCTTTCCGAAATCCATAGCCCCACCAAACATAATGCCTGTCTTAGGAGTAGACATGACTTTCATTTGAGTTTTGTATGGAGATATTTCATTGAGCTGAACTGGGATATTCTCTCCCCAACTTGCTAAACTTACGCCTGCTTTGAAAGTTACTCTTCCAGACAATTCGTCTGCATTATCAAGTGATAAACCCGATATATGTTGAGATGCTTGCATGAGTGCCTTAAAAACCGTTTTCTTTGAAAACGGATATTCAACTTCTCCATGATGATCAACTAAACTCATAAGCAGATTGTTTGTTACACAATGTTTATGGTGCAAATATAGGACTTTTATATTAAACTTCCAAAACTTATTTAAAAATTATTTTTTTAAAACCAATATCCAGCAGATTTTTTTTTATTTTTGAATACATTCGGCTCAAACAGTGTAGCCGTGGCAGTGCTTTGCCACTCTGGGAACACCGTCGGGTTGTTCCTGATGGTGTTGACCAGGTCGTAGTATGCCTGGGGATGGACGGGATGGCCATTGAGCTCTTCGAGGATGAGCGAGCGGATGGTATCGATGACATTTCGGCGAAGCGTGTAGTAAGCCGATTGGTAGGTGTACTTCCTTGATCTTACATCTTCGAGCAGGGCGGCGATGAGCTCTGGCGAGAAAAACTCGTTGGCAAGGCGCTGCTGTATTAGCAGTACCTTGGGCTGGAGCTGCTGGTAATGATCGAACAAATGTTCGGTGTAACCACAGAGGTGCGCAAGCTCCGGCGTGGGAAAGAATGTGCTGAAAGCACTCTTGCCCTGAATGGTTATCTGCGTCCACTCGGGATAGTTCAATTGGAGCTGCGTGATGATGTTGATGATCAACTCGTCACGGTACAGTTCCAATTGCGACTGCAATCGCTCTATGCGTTCTTTAGAAGCAGGAGCAATGCGGTCAGTGCTAACGATGCCGAAGCCATTCGGCGTGAGCACTACGTCGAGCGATGGCACAGCGAGGCGGAAGGCTTCGGCGACGATGCACTTCTGCACCATGGTTCCCTTCACTCGTTGGAATGCTGGGTATTCGGTGGCAATGACGTTACGGCAAAGCCAGTCAGTTGCCACCTCTAAATAAGGTAGCATCTTCTCATATAATGACGATTCGCCCTCAACGGTGGTGAGAACGTTGGGAATGTATTTTCTTAACTCAGAGTCGTTTCCTATGATCATTTTTCCTTTGAACTTTATGATTTACTGTCTTCCTGACTGGGCTGCTTCGTGGTGACGGTCTTGGCATCCTTGTTTTCATCGAGCGTGGTGAGCATGATGAAGGGGCAGTCCGGACGGACGCCACACCACTGGTTAAAGCGGATGATGATGTTGTGGACATTGAAGAGCAGGTCATGGTACGGCTTCTGCAGCGCCTGTGCGATGGTGTAAAGTTCGCGCTTGTCAGAGCCCGAGTTGTTCGACTGCGACTTGCCAGGCACCGATCCGACGAGGTTTGAGTGGATGCGCATGGTGAAGCAGAACATGTTCACCGCCTCGATGATGTCCGTTGACCAGTCGCCGCCTTCCTTGTCGGTCTCAATCTTGTTGATCACCACGTCGTGCTGCTCGTTACCGTCGGGGTTGACGTAGAACGTGGAGAAGAGGGCTTTGCCCGAGTTCTCCATGCCTGTGAGAAAGTCGATGATGTTCTGCTTCTCCTGCACCACTCGTTCCTGCTGCTTCTTTCGGTCGGTGATGCCCTCGGCACGGAAGATGCTCTCCCAGTAATGGTTTGAGATCTCGATGTGGTACTTGATGGGCGCGGAGTTCTTCAACTTCGCCTCCTTCGCCATGCCGATGAGCGTCTTGATGTTGTACCACTTGCCCTTGAACAACGCTGCATAGTACGGTATTGGGTAATAGGTGTTGTCAGCAGTCGGCACCCGACTGATGACGGCAAACTTTGTCTGCCTGGTCTTCGCCTTCACCCGCTCCTGCAGATCCGCCCATGGGCAATGGACATCGAGGAGCGGCAGCTGCTCGTAGTTGTCGGTGGGCGTGGTGTCTCGCCAGTTGGCGTAATAGATATAAGGAATATGGCCATCCTTGTCCGCAGGAGCAAAACGACAGTAGCACGCTTCCTTGCGGACGAGTCGGACGATGCGCTTGCGGTCTGCCGAGAGGATGATGACGGACACGGCGAAGCCGAAGTGCTTGAAGTCCTGCGACACCCCGAGAAAATAGCTCGGGATGTCGTTGTTCAGGAAGAAGTCGTCGACCTCGTCCTTCACCTTGTTGCTGGCATCGGTAGTCTCGTAGACCAGTCCATTGCCATAGCAGAGCTCTGCGTTGAAGAGCTGGCAGGTGGCGAGGGTCTCGTCACCTTCAATGAGGTTCAGGATGTTATAGGGCATCTGGTTGTCGGCTCCCCAGGGAATGACACTGTGGTGGTCATCAAGCTGGATGGGCGAGATCTCGTTTTCCTCTCGGAAAACGGAAGCCGAGTCGACGCAGAAGGCGGCACGGGCGTTATAGCCTGGTATTGGTTCGACAGATGTATAATTGATAAAGTCCATAACTTTGCTTTTTGATGCAAAGGTATGGACTTTAGTATGTGAGTGAAAAGACGATACTGATAGTTTTCTGATTGTACTACATCTATCGTGTGTATTTTATTCGTATTGTTCGTGCTCTCTTGGGGCTTCAGATATTTTTTCGTTTGGTTGAATCTCTTTAAGGAGATAATCGTAAAGAATCAACCTATCTTTGGTTGCTTTTACTACCTTATATCTTCTGGCTTCAAGTTCTTTATCCTTCATATCGTATATTCGCAATACCAACACACTATCTTTCGATAGAGTCCATTTGAACCAATTTGGAACCATCCATCTTGCCTCAATTTTCCCATAGCCATCACTATAAATATAGGTAGTTTGTTCTGCGTGAATACTTGGTTGACCAGGTATATATGCGGTAAATGTTCTCTTCCATACTCCTGCAATGTCTGGTGATGCTGAACAAGAAAGCAACACCAATGGAACTATAAGAAGATATAAGATTTTTTTTGTCATAACTACTTATGTTTTTATTTTGTTATGGATTGAGTCCTTTCATTTCATGAACTATAGCCATTACCTGCTTCACTAAAAGTGGGTATTTTTCTTTGAACTCTTGTTCACTAATGGGTTCCCCCTTTTCATTGTAGCAATATTTGGCATTCTCTGAAATAATATATGCTGCTTTACCGTTTGCATGATATAGTGTCTCTTGAGTTACTACGCCCTTTTCAACTTCCACCATAAAAGTTTCACCATCACTTGACCATGCTTCGCCCGTAAATATGTTTCCATCTTTATATGCGAAAAGGCTTTTAACCTCATCATCTTCTTGGAATGTCAAGTCTGTTAGGTGTGTAACATTACTTGCGCCATTATCATTCTTAACTGTTGGATGGTTAAAATTATTATTGCTTGATGATGCATTTGTATTGTATGTTGTAGCTGCGGACGAATCTTGAGTTGTCATGCCTTGATATGATGTAGGCTGCTTAGGCGAATTACCGCAATTAGTGAATACGGCAATTGAGAATACTGCTATAATTAGTGAACCCTTTGTCATAAGTAACGAATTGTTTATATGTGCAAAGATATACAAAATATTTTTAGCTCCCAAATATTTCACAGGAAAACTTCCATCCCATTGATCTCGTGGATGCAGACGTCGCGGAGCTGGCGGATCTGGTTGCTGTCAAGGAGCTTCATGCGACGCGTGCCTTTGTAGAAGTCATAGCGGAGCGAGACACATCGGTGCCAGTGCTGTATCTCCCCGGACTTCACCCAGAGGGTGAGGTCGACGGGGTCGGGTGCTTGGAGCATCTTGCGGACGGTAGAGATATGGACGGCATTCATTAGACAAAGTGATTGGTGTATTGATTTGTGAAGATGCGCTTGGCGCTGCCCGTGGTGTTGTTGCTGAACGGCTGCGCCGGTATCGAGCGGTCGTTGAGCCGCCACGAGAATTTCATGCGGATATTATCGCTGGCATCGTCCGAGATCGACGAGTCGATGTCCGTGAGGAGCACAGCGACGAGCGTGCTGCCACGGGCGATGTACGCGCTCTTCGAGATGAAGAGTTCGTTGTAGCGGTCCGCCTCTGCCGGCGTGATGGCGTTCGTCTTTAGCTCGTTCGTGCGCGTGACACGCTGGTCGTAGAACGAGTCGCGGCCATTGCATTGGGCAATGGAGCGGTCGACGGCGGTCTTGCGAGTGGTCTCGGCGTAGCAGAAGAGCCACTCGTCACAGCCGAAGGCGTTGGCGAAGAGGAACGCCGCCGCCGGCTCGTCGTCGGTGACGAAGATCGTCATCACGCGTTCCCCCTTGTGCACCGTCATGGCGATGATGTCGCCCGGGCGGTCCGGATAGGAGCGGTCGTAGTCCTCCTGCAGCTCTGGTAGTGACGGTTCCCAAGTGCGCACGTCGTAGTCCTGCGTCTGGTTCTTCTCTGTCCCCTCGTCCATGCGCACGGAGAACGGACTGCCCGACTTTGGTCGGATGATGTAGTCTGTGTAGCACTTGCAGTTCTCGCCCTCGGCGAGGATGTACGTGAGCGGTATGTCCATCGTGGCGCTGCGCGGTATGCGCAGGGCGGTGGCATTGGTGAGGAAGCGCTCGGCGATGAATATGTCGGGCGCTACGCTGACGCTCATGGCCGAAGGGATGACATAGAACCAGTCCGACTGCGACTGCTGGTCGTGGTCGGCATAGTAGATGCGGAAGAAGTCCGGATGGCCTACCGCCTGCAGCTCCTCTTCAATGAGTGTGCGCAGGTCGTAGAAGTATGCCATCTGGTCCTCTGTCACCGACAGCGTCACCTCGACGAGCTTGGTGGCGCTCCGCTCGATGCGCAGCGTCACGTCCTCCGATGCCTGCATCTCCAAGACTTGCGGCAGGGCGTAGGAGAAATAGATCTTGTCCAGGTTTTGTAACGTAATCATGGCGCAAAGGTAATACCTATATAATAAGGTGTAAAAGACAAAGCCTCACCCCCGGCCCCTCTCCTTCTGAGAGGGGAGAGCGGACACCCTAAGTTCCGAAAGGTGGAGGCTCCCTTTCGGGAGCCTCCCCTTGGGCTTAGCTTAAAGCCTTTGCCTTGCGCGTGCGGCGCTTCTTCGGCTTGGGCTCAGGTGCGAGGGCCTTCTCCACCGACTTCTCCTCGGCAATCTGCTGTGCCACCACCTGCACCTCCACCTTGGCGGCTGCCTTCTCCTTGGCTATCTCCATCTGGAGGCGTGCCAGCCCATTGTCCGAGATGTTTAGCCCCGTGCGCTTCTTCAGCAGGAAGGCGTAGCGCATCGCCTTGTAGGCGCTCTTGCAATAGCCCGGGGCTGTCTTCTGTCCGTCCTTCTTGGCGTACACCTCCCAGATGGTGATGCCTGACTTCGTGTTTGTTTGCATCTCTGTCATAATAAAATTGTGATTGTAGCTTTCCATAATCTCTGAATTTATATTGTTGAACATGTTATTTAATCCACCTGATAGACTCCCATGTAATCCACCGAGAAGAGCTCCCCTGCGAGGATGTGCGCAGCCTTGGCACTTGCCTCACTGACACTGTGTGCCTCCACTTCGAGCTCTCTCTGCTCACCGTCATAGCCGTTAGCCACTACCTGGAAGAACTTCTCGCTTACGTGGTGATAGGCATTGTATCTTCTGATGCTCCTTATGGCGGATGTGCGAATTTCCGATGTGAGAATACTGTGTACCATGATGTCTGAATTTTTATTTGTTCTACTTCCTTGCTCCCCGCGCCTTGCGCTTCGGCAATTTTTACGTGCAAAAAGGAGCAGCAAGGAGAAGGCATGTAAATGCAAGGATTTTCAGGCAGAATTTTCACCCCTCGTGGCTTGGGAAATTTGGAAATAGGCAAGCCTGCCCCAAATTTTCTGAAAAATCTGTCGAAAACCGGAGGCCTGTCCTTGCAGGATGCCGCTTGCGCTAACTTTGCAAAGGAAAAATCAGAGGCGTAAGGTGTGGCGGAGTAAGGAAACCAGTAGGACAAGTGAAAATTCTGACCTCATGAGGTACACGCCAAGTATTCCACATCTGGAAGTTCGTGCGTCCTGCCGCATGGAAGCTCAGAAATGAGATACAAGGCCATCACCATATAAGTGAGGAGTTCGCAAAAAGAGATGGCCATTCATCTGTCAGGTAGTGGCTGGCGGCTGTGACGAGTGAGCAGCAGAGAGCCGTCCGAAATGGCAGTGTCCGGTGAGAAGCAAGCGCCTGGCGCGCACTTCCTTGTGGGGGAGCCAACCGCAGTTCCCCAGTGGATTGCATGGAAGGTCTAACGGGAGAATGGAAAACCGCTGGCTCCCGTTCAACAATATAAATTCAGAGATGGCCATGGAAGCGTCCGCCAATGAGTTCCATGACAGAGTGTAAGCCTTATCGCCCGAGAAGTCAAGCGCAGCGCCATCGGGAGGTTGTATGCAAAAAGAAGGGGCCTCACCCCTAACCCCTCTCCAAAGGGCGAGGGGAAGAGCGTCCCACAAGGCGCGCTGCGCCTCCTGCCGAAGATGCCCATGGGGCATACCGCTATGATCAATGGGCGGCATGCCTCCGGATGGAGGTAGCCAAAAGGAGAAGCGAAGTTCGGTAAGGTGCCGGTGGTGGCTCAGCTGATGCCGAGGATGGTCGGTGACGCCCTCGCCGCCCAAGCCGAAGGTGCGCAGCACCGCTGGCAAGGTGCAGCCTGCCCACAGGGCGGCGCACGAAAAGGGGCCGGACACCGAAGCGCCCAGCCCCAACAGAAGCCAGCCTGTTTTATAGTGTACCGTCGGGCGACGGTTCCGCTGCAATTTGATAATCGTTTTCCTCCTCGATGCGAGGATAAGCGATGGAGTGGTCCTGCAGATAGATATGGTTGAGCGTGAAAGCGAGAGACTCGAGCGTCTTGTCACGCTTATCCTTCTTCAGCTCGCACTCCCAGATGGTGATGCAGTGCCATCCCATCTTGGCGAGTTGCTGCTGCTCTTCTCTGTCTCGTTCCTTGTTGCGAGTGATCTTCTTCTGCCAAAAGTCGGTGTTGGTCTTTGGCATCTTGAAGAACTTACAGTTCTCATGACCATGCCAAAAGCAACCATTGATGAAGATGCAAGTGCGGTACTTCCTCAGCACGAGGTCAGGATGACCGGGGAGCCGTGGGTTGTTCAGGCGATAGCGGAACCCCCGGCTCCAGAGATAATGCCGCACGAGCAATTCCGGTTTGGTGTTCTTCGACCGGATGGCGGACATATATCTATGTACCTTTTCCTTAGCAAGCATTGGCCACCAGCAGTTGCTTTAAGTTTTCCAACTTGACTTTGCCCTTTATAGTTTCATCCTCTGGCCGATCTTCGTAAATCAGTTCCTTCACATACCTCTGTACAACTTCAAACCATTCCTTATTTCTCATACCATGGTATTTCTCGCCAAAAAGCCTTTGGCATTCTGACACAAGTTTAATTGGCTCTGAAGTTGGATAAAGGGTTATCCAGTTGTTGACGAGAACTATTACGTCTCTGTCATATCGTACATCGAGAAGCTTAAAATTATTGTTGGCTCCTATATGGATGTCCTTTAGATCAAATGTCGGTTCAACCAAATATGAAGAAGGGGTCATTTTCCATTTATCGTTGTCTTTGACCTCTTTATATGGGTTCTGAATAATGTAGGGCTGATAGCCAGGTATCTTTATTTTTGAGTAATCAACAAGATATATGTAGTAGCTGTCCTGCCTCAATTTTGAAGAATTGATCTCATTGGCAGACCAATTAAAGTGAGGCTTTCCTTCATAGGTTTTAACCTCGATATAGCGACGGTCATTACTTATCTCATTTTCAAACGAGATAATGTCATAGCCTGCCGACACATCTACTAATGATATTTGCTTTATCTTATTTAGTTTGTTCTGAGGGAATGGGCATCGATTCCTTTCGTATGAAAGTACAAACTGCTCACCTTCTTCACCCATTATTCTTTCGTGTTCAAGCTGCTTTAATAGCTCTTCTTGGGTTTTGGTTTTTCTTTTAGCATTAACTATGTTGGTAAATAAAGGTTCGTAGTTTGATGAGACAACGAACTGTGAGCCTTTAGCACCCATAGCGCCAAAGGTAATGAGCATATTCCGATAAACGGAGCATTCTATCTTGAATGCAAACCTTGGGATATAAAAGAGATCAGTTCCTTCGTCGTATTTTATTTGGTCTCTATCAATAAGATCTTCATTGACCAGAACTTTTAGGCAATTAGTGCAAAGCTCAATTATGAATTTGTTCTTACGGTTCTTATTATATACCAGTTCTGTAGATTTGCATTGGTTGCCTTTCAACTGGATGAGGTGGAGATCCTCTAGAGCCATAAGACCACATTTGACATTGATCTCTACGCCGTTGATAAAAGAGCATGCTGTCTTTATAGAAGAAATATCTTCTACATTACCCGTAAATATCTTCTCGCAGAGAATTAATATTCCTGGCTCGTTTCCTATTGAACTATATCTTCTTAGCTCTGCTCTCATAGTCAGCGATAATAGCCTTTATGTCATCTATGCCTCCAGCTACTAATGTATTGTCGAATAGTGGAATTGGCATACTCTCCATGATTTCATTCAACCTTTCTTCTTTTAGATTTAACCGAGTATTGACGGTTTCATCTATGGAATTGGTAGATACCAAATAATAGTATTTGGTAATCGTTCCGGCTGGCAGACCATATCGATGTATGCGGTCCTTTGACTGTATGAAATGCGCAGCATTAAAAGATCTCTCCAAATAGATGGCGTTGTGGCACATCTTATGTAATGAGATGGACTCTGCTACAGCAAATGGGTTTGCAATAATTACACTGAAAGAAGAGTTTTTACTATTGAATTCCCTGACTATTGACTCACGAGTTTCGTTTAGTAATTCCGCATTGTTGTCTGAACCTTCTACGGGCGTTGCTCCGTAAAGTTGTTTTGAGGGAATACCAAGACGATCTAAGTATGACTTCATCTTTTCTATATTACGGATGAAGTTTGCCCAAATTATTACTCTTCCTCCTTCCTCGATAATCTTTTTGGTAATCTCTCCGGCCTTAATGAACTTGTTCGGTATCTCATACGAAACGAATTTCTTTAGTTCATTGATAAAGACCTTGTCACTTTCAGATTCTTCTAATAAGTTTCCGTCATCATCGTAAACTGCTGTCAATGATTGGTTGAGCAAATCTGGGTTTGTAGCCACTTGCAGCAGTCTAATCATCTTAGCCTGCTTGACCCGTTGGATGTATGGTGAATCATCGACATCCTCCATGTCCTTCACCATCTTTTCTTCAATCGCATCATAGACATTCCTTTGGGATTCAGACATATCTACTCTGACTACTTCCGAAGTTGCCGCAGGAATGCCAAGATCGCTCTTCTTCACCCTAATAAAGAACGGTGATATCTGGTTTATTAGATCGGGTACTCTTTCGTCATTTTCAGCCTTAGTCATATTTTGGAGTTGGCCTACATTATATGAAATGACATTCCTATCTGGCCAAATGAACTTGAAGAGATTTGATAAATCTTCATAGCCATTTGGTGCAGGCGTACCGGTAAGTACCACTCTTGATTTAGCATTAGCGGCGAGTTCCATAGTGGACTCAGCCGTAATGGCCCCTTTTGTATTTTTAATCTTGTGGGCCTCGTCGAGAACTACCATTACCCGATGATGGGCAATGAAATATTTGAGGTCGTTTTTTATGGAGATGACCGACTGGTAAGAAGTCAACGTTAGAATTGATGGCTCCAGAGAATGAAGATAAATAGCCTTCTTCTCTTTATTCATTCCACCAATTAGGCGCATTGATTCAACCTTCTGCCCGAAACATTCTTGATATTCATTCTCCCACGAACCAAATGAACTAAGTGGGCCAACTATTAAAAGATAGTCAACCCTCTTCGGGTCATCGTTCGGTAAAGAATGTAAATATGCGAAAGCACCATAAACCACGCTCGTTTTGCCAGCGCCCGGAACCGAGAAATTACATTCGTTCTGAGCGAAGGCCATGTGGTATGCTGAGAGCAGCTGTAGTGGGTATAGCCTACGGGCTGGCATATTCTCTATTAAGGATTCCTTGAATCGGTCAAACTCTTCAACCACTGGATGGTTATCCCTAATATCTTTAGCCTTTTTTGAGAAGCGGCCAAAGAGCTCCTCACGGTCATTGAAATCTTGAATATCTTTCCCAACATGATCATCATAGGAGATGGAGCAGTTAGCATATTTTGCCAGCACTTTTATATGGTTCATGAGTTTGTCTATATCCATATCGTTCTGAATGAATATATCATCCCCTTCAACCTTGTAGTCAAGGTTGCGCTTCATATAAAGTCTGGCAAAACGGTTACTAAGAACTTTCTTAGTGTCGCCGCTTATTGCTATTACCCCATCTTGGGATTTGATTTCAAGAATTCCACTTTCCATCAGAGCATTGCCTTAAGTTTCTCAGCTGCAGCAATGAGAGTGTCGAGACTCTCACTAATTTTGCTTGCGTTCTCTTTAAAGCCTTTGGACTTTTCATCGATCGAATCCAAAGCATTCTGAGCCTTTGAAATAAGTAGCACGGGAGCATTGGAACTTAACTGACTGGCAATTTCATCTTGGGCCTCCTTGATGGAATCGTCGAGTTTCTGGCCAACGTGCTTCTGCCATTCTTTATCTCTGGCTTTTAAGCAGATGGTAATATCTTCTCCTGTAGCATCTTTCAGATAGTCCTCTATTGGCTTCTCGTCATAGGAAGCCATTTCTTCATTATGCTTATCTAAGAATTTGTTCCATCTTTCCTTAGATGCGAAGATACTACTTGCGGTCTTTGACGGCTTGCGGAAGATGTCTCGGACATCGTTTTGCGGCTGGTTAAGACGTATGTAATCAAATGCTACGCCCAACATGTTTGTTAGGTCTTCATCTGTATAGTTCCACATGTTGGCAACTCCTGCTTTGTATTGCTTATAAGCAATATTGAGCTTCTGGAAGGAGTCTTCGTGGCCCTGGGCCATAGTGTAGATACCGTCGTATTCGAAGAATGCGAGGTATTGATCCATAAGATCCAATATCTCGAGGTTTTGGTCTACCTCTTTCTTTTGAATACCCATGAAGCTTGCGATCTCATCGCGGGTGAACCCTGCGTCTTCGAGGTCTTTACACTTTAGGTATTTCTCGATCGGGTTATAGTCTACCTTAGCATCTTCGCCCATCTGGAAGGAGGTCTCCAGCTGCAAGATGTCCCTCTTAGTAGCGCTGTCCGGTAGGACAACTGCTTTGAAGAAAGAGCATCTGTCTTTTTCCTCCTGACTTGATTTCTTGTCATGACGGATTCTGTTCATTAATGAGGCTCGACGGTTTCCGTCAATGATCATTCCGTCTGACGTAACAATACCAAAGTTAATCTGGCCGTTTGCACGTAGGTTGTCCAGCGTTGCCTTATTCGCAGATTCCTTAGATTGCCACAAGAAATCCTCAATGATCTTTGCATCATCGGGATTTTCAGGATCTAATGTGTGGCTTTGTTTCTCATAAGATTTAACCACACTTCCAACACGTCCGTTGTAGGGGTTGTAAACCAGATAGTCAAGTGGAATTTGATACACATTGAACTTATCTGTGACACCTCGATAAACTAACTGATGTCCGGTGGCAAACGGAGTGCCTGCCATAATTCCTTTGATCAGATTTTTTCGTTCTTCCGCCTTCATGATGTCTATTTTATTATTTCTTTTAAGTCATCAAAATGATTGAGATTAATGCAATAGTCGCTATAATCCCATACGTCTTTAAGGTCAGCTTGCCTTCCCATCCATCCAGCTCCATCAATAATGACAATTTGCTTGGATTCTGGGTTCTTATTTTTGATGTAGTCACGGAGGTCTTTTACACTTCTCTTGAATATAGATTGTGTATTAGACGTCGTGATGCTGAAGCTATATTTAATGTAGTAGCTTGGCAATTTATGGTCTCTTTTGACTATTTCGTAATTAACATTAATATCTCGAGTGCCATTGCCAATGGGGTCTACATTATGGTTTCTGACCAGCTTGAAAGCATATAGATCGCAGATGTCATTTATTATGCTTTCAAGTTTATGGATATTGTTGTTTGATTGGTCATTATTGTATTTATTGTCGAAATCCTTTCCAACGAGGAAGTCTATGAAGTCCTCATTGTTAAGACGGCACATGACTTTGTTATCTATGAGAAAGTGATCGAGCCTGTATGATGGGATCAGTTTCGCAAACAAGTCATTATTCGGACCTTCAAGAAATAGTCTGCAAATAAGATCCATCATATCCCTATCTTCAAGCATGAATTTTCTGGTTGCAGAGAGAGACCACTCTGTGGTGAAGACCATACCCTTCCAGATGCGGAGAGTGGAGGTAACACGCTTGAAGTATTCCTCACTGATGCCGAGGATCACCAGAATGTCACCAAGAGCATCATTGTTATTTCGGATATATTGTTCGAGCCCCTCGCGAGTGCCAATGCCGCTCATCTTAGTAATGATGTCATGGACTTTTGCGGCACGAAGTTTCTTATACTTTTCGTCAATTTCTTGATTAACGAAAAGCATGGTCATACTCTTGATAAATTCAGTATAATCAATCTTCTTCATTTTGCCCCTCCTTTATGGTTTTAAGAAGTTCGACAGCTATGGCTTTGATCACAGGGACACAAACAGAGTTGCCAAGTAAATCGAATGCAGTGGCCCTGCCGTTCTTTCTGCTCTCTAAATAACTGAGGTCATAATTGTTATATCCAAACAATTTCAGACCTTCGTTAATAGTCAGATGTCTTACACCTGGACCATCAACGACACCAACACGTTCCATGTCCATTGCTACCATTGTTGGAGCAACATCGTTAGGGTCTAAGAACTGGCTAAACTCAAAACTGAGTTTTCCGGCCCAAGGGGGATTGTCCGTGGCGGACAGATGCCGCTGCCTAACCAAAGAACTTGATATGATAGCGTGCTAAAACTATTTTTTTTGCTTACCTTTGCGGTCATGGAACAAGAAAAGATAGACTTCT
>Ga0256404_1009769_pt1 | contig 13591 bp, 7 predicted proteins | sample RumenRJG_01DNA_FD_185990 | JGI IMG/M metagenome (GOLD analysis project Ga0256404, IMG submission 185990) | Bovine rumen microbial communities from Lethbridge, Alberta, Canada - RJG_01 | ecosystem: Host-associated > Mammals > Digestive system > Stomach > Rumen | place: Canada: Alberta | collected...
GGTATCGCGATGAACTTGAAGAGCCTCGTGAACACCAGCGCTATGAAGTCCATCGTCTCGACAAACGCGCTGTTCTCGATAAAGCCGAGGGCCGCGCCGAGGACAAGGCCGGCGCCGTAGAGTATCGCGGTGCGCGTTCTTGCCTTCTTTTTCTGATCATCAGACAGTTCTGCCATGATATTGCTCCATGTAATGAATTTGAGCGGATTATAGCACTGTTTTGGCGTAATTCATATATGATTAGTATGATTACAGAAAATAAAAACAGCTTGGCGGGGAACAAGCAGAAAAAGGAATAATTTAATGAGTGCCGGCGCAATGACATGAGCCGGCACTCATACTGCCAGAAAAACAGCAGGCTAAAATCAGAGATAGCGCCTGTCCTCGCTCAGATTATAGAAGTCCTTTACTTTCTGCATAATTTCTGCATCCTTGGGATTCTTTGGATCAAGTGCCCTAAGCGACGGAGTTTCCCAGAAGCCGTCATCTACGTTGGCAATATGCTCAAATGGCCTCGGGCATGATGAGTCAAATACAGAACATCCCAGGAAGTAGTTCGGGGCGTTCCTGATTCCCATCGCCTGCAGCAGCGTAGGAGCAAGATCAAGTGAATTGCGCCCCTTTGCATCAAGGACCTGATGCTTGAAATTGCGGTTCCATACCACAAAAGGAACCTGATTTATCGGAAATGAACGGTCTGTGCCAAAAGTGGCGACATACAGTTTTCCGGGAATGACCGCGTGATCGGCTGTAAGTACAACAACAATGTCATCCCTGTCTTTCACAGAATTCCAGAATTTCCCGAAAGCGTCATCAAAATTGCGTATGGTGTTAAGAATGCAGTTAGAGCCGTCCCCGTACTTCAGATCTGGAGAATCCTGCCCGAAATGCGTTCCCAGGTTGTAGGTTCCGATAAAAAACGGTTTCTGCAGCTTATTGTTGTTTATCAGATCGCTCAAAGTTGAAAACAGCTGCTGGTCTGTCAGCTCATTGTTTGTATCCAAAAAATCATCTGCCCCGTAGACACGGTCAAATTCCAGCGTCTGGAGCATCATATTGAGCTGGTAGTTGTTCAGGTGGGTCGACAGGAAATAAGAATGGTAATTATGATCCCTGAGGATATGAGGAACGCTTATCAGAGTGCCTGACAGAGTTTTCTTTAGCTCATCACCGCTAATCTGCGCCAGGCCGTTCTTCACGTCAGTATTGCTGTAGCCTCTTCTCAGCTGATAGGATGAGGTGAGCTGGCCGCGCAGTCCGCGGAAGGTTGACGCGGTATGGTTGAAATAATCCTTAAAATAGACGCCCTCATCCAGGAACTTGTCCAGGTTCGGCGTCAGGCCTTTGTGATGATTGAATTTTTCTATGAATTCAGCCGCAAACCCCTCTGCGAAGACAACTACGACGTTCTTGCCCCGCAGGTCAAATATCCTGGACACGTCAACATCATTGTCATAGATGCTGTCCTTTGCGTACATCTTCTGCTGAAGATCACGCATTTTGGCGTTCGGGCTGTAGAAGCTCTGGTTCACTGTGCTGTAGCATGTTCTGACAAAGCTCTGGACGGCACCCTGCGGATTGACACACCAGAAAAACAGGCAGTAAGCGACAATCTGCCATCCGATGATTTTATACCAGCCCTTCTTTGCCGTAATTGCCACAAACAGTGTCAATCCAAGGCAGACAAAAACGATGAAAGCAGACGACAGCAGAATTTTCCAGCCTACATCGCTGTAGCTGTATATATTGCTCAGGGTCAGCACATCAACATAGCGTCCTGTAACAAGCAGGTCTGACAGCTGCCCCCCCAATATAGCGGCAAAAACCAATGAGATAGTGAGTATAATCGCCTTACAGACTATTCCGCGATGAAGACATTTACTGAACAGGAACGCCGTGCACAGCAGCACAGATATAAATTCCCACAATGTAATGCCAATAAGCATTTTCTACAACCTTCTGCAAGATTCACAAAAAAGAGCTGATGACTACAAGAACTGTCATGAAGAGCAATGCCAGTGTTCAGGCACTGCTGACGAGAGCCCACCAGAAGCAGCTCATTTTGGAGCCGGAACAATCATTTTCAGACAGGTGAAATAATGCGTCCAGCAACCAATAGTGGTTATTATAACAAAGGGAAAGAAAGCTGGACAGCTCTCCTAAAAATTGAAGGGCTTCCCGCTTTCCGGACGTGCTATCTCATGGGCATGTTAATTTTCTGAAACAGCGCTGTCTCCCGCAAGCTCCACGAATCTCGCATGCACTGAGCTGCGGCTGAGCTCAAAGTTCTGCAGCGCCTGGTTTCTTATCACGGAGAGTATTACTCCGGCAAAGAAGGAGAGGAGCGCCGACATCATGGTGAGCGAGCAGACAATGAGGGTCGGGAACTTCTTTACGAGCCCTGTATCGATATAGTCAATAAACACCGGGATGAAGAAGCCGACAGAGATTAATGCAAGAATTCCGGCCAGGATGCTGAAGAACTCCAGAGGCCTGTTGTAGAGGAATAGCCTTCCGATTGTCAGAAGGACCTTAATTCCGTCAGAGACAGTGTTGAGCTTTGACTCCGAACCCTCCGGCCGGTCGCGGTAGCCTATGATGATATTCCTGACGTTCATACGCTTGTCTATCGCGTGTATCGTCATCTCGGTCTCTATTTCAAAGCCACGGGAGAGCACAGGGAAGGTCTTTACGAAATCATAGCTGAAGGCCCGGTAGCCCGTCATGATGTCCTTGATGTCGGAGTGGAATATATGGTTTATCGAGAAACGCACCAGTGAGTTACCGAAATTGTGGAACTGACGCTTGTTCTCGGTGAAGTAGGTTGAGGAGAGACGATCGCCTACCACCATGTCAGCCTGACGCTTGAGAACCTCGTCGCAGAGCTTCGGCGCATCCGATGCCTCATAGGTGTCATCACCATCGACCATCAGGTAGCACTCCGCCTCAATCTCACGGAACATCCGCCTTATGACCTCGCCCTTGCCCTGCTGGTACTCGTTCCTGACTAAGGCACCGGCCTTCAGCGCCTCCTCTGCGGTCCTGTCAGTCGAGTTGTTGTTGTAGACATAGATGGCGGCATCAGGGAGCTCCTTCTTAAAATCAGACACTACCTTGAATACCGTCTGCTCCTCGTTGTAGCAGGGGATAAGAACAGCGATCCTGTCCATAAAACACTCCGTCAGGTCCGGGGATTCTGACACAGCAGCACTCTCCGCACCAGGATCCCGTCAAAAAGCCCGTAAATAAAAAAACAGCTGCCTCTCGGATACTTGGCAGCTGCTATGAATATTTTCCTCAGATTACCACTTCAGCCAGTCGTCAGTCTGTACTGCAGTCTCTGCAGGCTTCTCCTCAGCCTTGGCGGCGTCATCCTTCCTGGGAGCATCAGCTGCCGAGTCCTTTGACTCGTCCTTCTGCTCAGCTGCCGGTGCCTCAGCGGCCGAATCCTTGTTCTCTGCAGGTGCTGTTGCGGTATCCTGGGCAGGAGCAGCATCAGCAGGCTTACTCTCAGAGGAAGGAGCAGCATCGCCCTTGGCAGGTTCCTCCTTTGCAGGTTCATTCTGGGCAGACGCATCGCCAGCAGGCGCGCTCTCAGCAGTGCCTTCCGCGCTGACCTCAGCCTTGCCGGCATCCTCTGCAGGAGCAGCGGGCGCGTCAGTTGCGGTAGCAGGCTCAGCAGTATCGGTCTTCGGCTCCTCTGCCTTTGGTGTCTCAGCGCTCTGCTCCTCAGCCTTTGGCTGCTCACCGGTCTTGGGTTCCTCTTCTGTCTTCGGCTTCTCTGCCTTTGATTCTGCCTTCTCCTCAGTCTTTTCCTGAGCCTGCTCAGCCGGCTTGGCAGCCTCTTTCGCGGCAGGCGTGTCAGAGCCGAACATGTCGCCGAAATCGACAGTAAATGAGCTGCCGTCACCTGATAACGAGCTGCCCTCATCCTTCTTCGGGGCAGGAGTAGACTCGGGAGACTTCTCCTCTGCAGGTGCATCCGCTTTCTGCTCCGGAGCGGCAGCCGGCTCAGCGGCAGGGGCGGGAGCCTCCTCTGCCATCTCCTTAGCAGGCTCAGGTGCATTCTGGGAAGCACTGCTTCCTGCGCCGGTCTCCTCAGAAGGAGCAGACTGGGACTTATCCTCTGCCGCAGGCTCAACAGAGTGTGCCACGCCGCTGCCATCTGACTCGCCGGCCTTCAGGGATCTGGACGAGTTCCAAAGCGCCTTCTCCGTGCTTTCAGGAGCAGCGTCAATAATAAAAGTCTCGGAGAGATCAGCGACAGTCTTACCGTCCCTCGTCACTGTGAGGCTTACGGAATGGCTCCCGGGGCGCCTCATGGTCTGCGCGATGCTCCTCTCGGAGCCGGCGCTGTCACCGTCAATCTTCCAGGCAAAGACGCATGAGGTGTCCATAAGGCAGGCGTTGGTGCTGAAGGAGGCGAAGCTCCCCACCGCGCTGTATGAAATAACTGATTTTTCCGATGCCTGAGGCTTGTCCCCGCACCCCGAAATGAGGAATGATGAGGTGAAAATCATGGCAACAGCCGCCGCAGCCCTGGTAAGATGGAAACAGTTATTCATATTATTATTGACTCCTGCCGCACTATATACAGAAACATGAAATTCAGGACGGCAAAATCCCCTGGTCTGTTATATTATTATGATTTGCTAGGCAAAACTTTGAAGAGACAACAAAAAATGAGAAATAAAGTTCAGTTCCTGGGAGCTTTTTTGCTTGCTTCCCTGATGCTCACCCCTGCCGGGTGCTCGAAGGAAAATCCGGGAGCTGACACACAGAAAGCAGAACCCGCGGAGAAGACCGTCCAGGATCATGCCGCTGAGGCAAGAAAGCTCATTGAGTCAAAGAGGGAAAAGGCCAAGGCTGACTGCGGCACCTACCTTACCGCGAGGGCAGGAAGCGGCCGGGTGCGCTACACTGACGAGAAGGGGCCTGACAAAAAAGGCGATATAACGGTCGTAGGGACACTTGATGTCTCCGGCGAGAAAGAGCAACTCTCCTTCAAGTGCACGGTCAAGGCGTCAGACGGCCCTATATATGATCTCGTGAACCTGGAGCTGTACAAGGTGGAGCCGACTACTGCGGGAGTGGCGAAGTAATGCACTGAAGTCAGGGAGTGCCCTGGAGCTGCCGGACTGGCAGACCGGGTTACTTTCTCTTTCCGAATATAAAGGGAAACTTGCGCTGCAGATAAAGTCCCATGACTTTCCTTACATCAGAAAAATGTACCCGCCCGGACTCTATTTTGACAGCGCTGTATTTCTGCAGATTGAAGTACAGGTTCGAAAGCTCAGATCCGGCAAGCTCCTGAGGGCATACGCAGCCAGAGAAAAAGCCTGACTCCTGCGCGATCATGGGATACATGCGAAGAAGTGAGTTTTCCCCGCAGCCGTCTCCTGTCCACTGCTCATGGCCTGTCCAGCCGTACCGGTAAAAAGCCTCCATTGCACCACCCCTCAGCCAGAACATTCCGCCCCATGGGACGATCGGGTGCTCATCAAATGGGACCGCAAGCCTGAGCACTGCATAAATTTCAAGAGCAGATTTCCTGCAGTCTCCCCACTCATCATTCAGAAGCTTCTGCGGCCATTCAGCGAACATCGGGACAAAGGGCATCAGAATGCCAAGCCTTCCGCAGCTCCTGAAGAGCCTGATAATATTCCTGACATAATCTTTTGAGAAAAGAACCCCGGAAAGGCAGTGCTCAGAGAAAAACCTGTCCCTGACGGGAGGATCAGACGGAGCGCATTCCCTGTCATGAAGCAGGCAGACATAGTCATAAGATCTGAGGACATCACGGCAGGTGAGCAGGAAAGCTGACGCGCATCCTTCGCTTCCGAGCTGGAGCCTGACTTCAGTACGGTAATTTCCGAGTCCGGTAAGCTCCTTTGCCCACCTTTCCATGATCTCATCGGATGAAGCTACTATGAATACAGAGGATCCTTCAGGCAGGTAGCGGAGATACCTGATGTTGTCCGGAATTCTCTCAGCCAGGCTGCTGCGGAGCACTGCCGCTATGGTGCCTGCGCCGGCCTCATCAGATCCGCCTGTACCTGGCAGGACATACGATAAACCCAGCGCTTTGATTAGGTGCGAGTTCTCAGATGTCTGAAGCAGATCCTCGTAAATGTAGTCAACGTGATATCCGGTACAGCCCTTAATGTAAGAGAGTAGGCTCTTTATCTGAACAGAGCTGCTGATTTTATTGATATAGCTGTATTCGGTAGTAAAGCATTTTCTCTTCACCAGCGGAAATTTCCGCTCAAGAAGCTCCTTTGGCATGAACACGGTGGGATTCTCAATATATTCGGAGAAAACCGAGCCCAAAAACGATGCTGATGTGAAGCCCCTCTCCTCGAAATAGCTGGTAAATGACGTCTCCGCCTTTACCGCGTCATCCCAGGAGGCCGCGCAGGGCAGCTTCCCGAAATACTCCCGGAAGCACTCGTCGAGAAAGAGCCTCTTCCTCAGCACGAGAAAATAGCTCTGTATATGGGGAGGGATGCTGTGCTTCCTGTCCTTAAGCCCCGGATGCCGGTAAAGCCCCCAGAAATCGCATTTTCGGCTCTCCATTTCGGCAAAAAGCGACTCAAAAGGATACAAAGGCCCGTAGCAGGAGGAGTTGCAGAGGATTAATTCATCAAACTGACCGAAAAAAGCAGGCTCCTTTGAGAGCAGAAACTCTTTCCACGCGCCAAAGTCAAAACCTTTGTTTTCCCGGGAGAAAACCGTGCAGCCGCTCCTCTCAAGCTTTTCCCTTGCGCCAGGAAGCAGTCTGCCGTTCACGATGCAAACAGTATCCGCAATTTTCGAAAGCTGTTCCAGGTAATAGCAGGCATAGGAGCCGGCAATGCCGCTCCTGCTGTAAAAGGAAAAAAGCGCGAGTCTCCTCATCTCACTCCTGCAGTCCGCTCCTCATGTTTCGTGGCATACATTGTCATCCGGCATGCCGGCATTCAACAAAACTGCCCTGAAAGACCTGGCACCAGATGCCATGCCTCGGACAGTCAAAGACACAGGTAGCATCTGATCATTCAGCCTTTGGCTCAATTGAAAGGCCGATTTTCTCTATATTCCTGGCGTTCCCGATGAAAATAACGTAGCCAAGGAGCTTTACCGCGACTTTCGTTACCTCGGACTGCCCGATTAAAAATACTCCGTCTTCTCCTGAGAGTCTTTTCCGGAAAAGCTCAGGATCCGTGAAGACCTCAGGCCTGCAGCCTTTCTGCAGCGCCAGCGCGGCATATGTCGCGGCAATGGCGTCAGCCGAGGGATTTTCCCTGGTGAAGTCATACACGCGCTGCATGTATGACGGGAACATCACAGAGAGAACCTCCAGCGATGCCTCGCAGTTTGCCTTGCGCTCCTCGCTGGTGAACGAGCCTTTCTCGTGGTGGGCAACATAAAGGTTGGGATTCAAGACATTCCTGAATCCGTCAAGCTCTGCCCTCTGGCACCACTCGTTCTCCTCGCCGTAGCCCCTGCCGAAGAGCGCCTCGTTGAGGCCGCCTATCTTCTTCCAGGCCCTGCCGGAAACCGCCATGCAGAAGCCGTGTCCAGTGGGTATTTCAGGGTGCCGGCTGGAACACGCGCTCCTGATTGCCGCGTTGATCCCCTCAAGCCCGAACTCCTTAAGGAACAGATCATCATTGTCATCGTTCATGAAGGGGAAGGAGAATACCGTAGCCCTGTTTGAGAGAGGAGTTACCGACGCGACCGTCTCATCCTCCGCCATCGGCCTGATGAGGCGGCCCAGCCAGCCTGACGGAACCTCGGTGTCGGAGTTCAGCATGACGAAGCTGCCGCAGGACTCCTCGAGAGCTTTCGCGGCTCCCCGGTTTACGCTTTTAACAAAGCCGAGGTTCTCGCTGTTCCTCAGGAGGATACAGTCATCATGACCCTTTATGGCGTCAGCGAGGAAATCCGCGGTCTCGGATTTTGAGCAGTCATCCACGAAAATGAACCTGTGCGGCAGATCGGCATTCTTGAAAAGCGACGGGATAAGGACCTTGAGGTGCTCGACTCCGTTATAAACGGGAACGACAACGCCTACAGGCAGAAGTGCTTTCTGTCCGGCAGGCTCCTTTGCCTGCCTGCCGTCAGTTTCCGGCGCGAAATCTGCGAAGTCGGCAAACTTCACATACTCGAACTTATCAAAGGAAATCGTGTTGCCGCCCTGCCCGAGGTACTTGAGCGCCTGAATGCCAGTTCCGGAGCTTTCCGGAGCATCTGTGGATGAGCGGCATCTTTCAGTGGCGTCAGCAATGGCCTCATCAAGATTACGCATGTAGATGGCAGGAGTCGAGGTCTTTTCATAGTTAAGCCGGATCTGTCGGCTCATCCGGCTGTACTCTTCGCGGGGCATGTTGATGCATTTCATGACAAGCTCCCTGAGACCAGCCGCGTCCCCCGGCTCGAAAACGAAGCCGGCGCCGCCCTCGGTCAGGTACTTCGCGCCGACATGCGACGAGACAATAACCGGCTTTCCCAGCATGGCGGCCTCGATGGCCACGAGCGACGAGGACTCCTCAAGCGAGGGGACAATGAAGAAGTCAGCGGTCCTGAAGAGATCCCACTTGTTTTCCATGACCTGCCCGCACCAGACAATATCCGGCAGGTTCCGCGTCACCTTGTCAAGCTTCTCGCCGAGATCCGGGTTGGAGGCAGCCCTGCCGTGGTTTCCAATGAATAGTAGCTTCCACCTGCCCTTATACTCCGGGACAGCCGAAAGGTACATGAAGGCTGCCGCCGCTGTTATCTGCGCCTTCCTCTCATAGACGCTGCCGACCACCGCGAACGTGCGCACGCTGCCTGAGACAGGCTCTGAGCTATCCTGCTTCTCTGTGTCCGCCGGATTATAGAAGTCATTTACGAAATTGTTGATGTACCGGCACCTGATTCTGTACTCACCGTACACGCAGTCTGAAACATATCTGCTTACGCATACAATGTTCCCGGAATCCTTCTCGAAGCGCTCCCTGCAGCCGCCGATTATCCTGAAAAAGGTCTGTATTGACGGCAGATCCTCATGGATATACCAGATATGCGGAATATTAAGCTTCTGGCAGAGCTCTGCGTACGCTCCCATGACAATGGTGTTGACAATCACCAGATCATAGCCCCTGACGCAGCTGCCGGCGCCGTCAAAGCACTCAGTTGAGTCAGGAAGGAGCGCGACATCAGCGTCTATTCCGTCATACATATGGATGGCGCTCAGATCTGCAGACTCCTTTACCGCGATATCGACACGATACCCCTCTGAGATGAGAAGCTTCGCGAGATCAAGGAGGAAGGCGGGAGCACCCGTAACCGAGAACTCATGCCCGACCAGTAGCACCTTCTTCGGCTCCGGAAGGCCAGGTCTCCTTGACCTGCCGGTCGCGAGATAGACGATCCTCGCGGTATCGCCATCGTGCCCCCAAAGGCGCATAAAGGAGTCATTCAGGCAGGACTCTTCCGGGCTGACAGCAGCGACAGGCCTCTTCTTTGAGATCTGTATGCCGAGGAGGCGCCACTTGCTTTTCCCGTCAATTTCCGAGTGAGAGTAGACGGAAAACGGGAGGCCAAGAATGTAAATTTTTTTCCTGTAGTCAGTCTTTGAGATATTCCTGACAGTCCTTCTATAGATTGCAAAATTCCCCAGGAAGACCGTCTCGTTCCCGTCCTGCTTCAGCCGTCTGAACATACCTGGCACACCTAAAATCAATGGATCTGCAACATTATGACCAAAATACCCGTCATTTTAGCATACTGCGCGTTCTGCCGTAGCCGTTTCCACAGAGGATCAGAGCCCGAGGTATTTCCCGACAAGCTCGTAATGGACAACCGGGCAGATGCCGTACACCTTAAGCTCCGGGAACCGGTCAAGGTAGGAGTGAACCCGGAAATGAGGGCACGTCTTCAGCGACTCAAAGGCCCCGTTCTCCAGGTAGTATGAGCAGGGATCAAATCCGTCAGGCGTGCCGCCATGCTTCTTACGGTACTCCGCAAGGTAATATTCCGGCTGGAACATGGACGACTTCTTCAGTATTTCAGCGCCATGCTCAAGCATATATTTCCGGATATCCTCATATGAGCAGAACACGGTCCTCTCCCTGCTGAAAATATAATAATGCTCGAGGGGAGATACGCCGAGGCTGAGGCAGTCCTGATTGACTATAAGGTAATCCTCTGTCGCGTAGCACCTTGAAAGGCAGCGCTTCTCGAGCCAGCCGCTGCTTATGTAGTGCCCAAGAGGCGGCACTCCGGCAACGGCGACATCAGGGTTCTTCTCCAGGTAGTACTCGGGATCCCAGATCCTCCTCTTGTCAGAGAAGAAAGCATTTAGGTCCGGCTTCTCCTTTCTGAGCTGGCGTCTGATTTTCCCGCGCCTGAAATTGAGGACCGCTGCCCTGAGAGACGCCATGAGTCCCCTGCCTTCCTTCCCGGAAACTGTAGGCTCAGGGCGCGCTCCTATTTTCGCGGTCAGCTTTGGCAGATTTGAGTAGCCGTATACGCCGAACAGCCTGTCATTCAGAGTCCTGTCAATGTAGTACAGGTTATTCATAAATGACGCTGCCGAGACGTCCGGATGAACCCATGCCGCGTAAAAGCCTGATGACTGGGCGACAAAGGGATGGATGCGCTCTATCGCGTGGAGGATAGTGCCGTCGTCGGGGACTGGCTCACCGGGAAGATCATCATAGGACCATTTTCTCCCGAAGAGCTTCCTCATCGCGGCAGTACGGCACCAGAACATGTCACCGTACGCGGCAACCGGCTTCTCGTCAAAGGGTACTCCTAGTCCAAGTGTCCTGATGAGCTCGTTGATATTGCTTACGTTCCCAGGATTGAGCTGGTACTCGTTGGAGTAGAACCTGCTGAAGATCAGCGGAGGCATCACCGCGACGCCGAGCCTCGGATTGTCCTCGAAGATCCTGAGCAGGTTTGTTACATATGCCCTGGAGTAGAGCATGCTTTCCATGCAGGCCCTGAAGAACTCATGCGTGGTCTCGCTGTTCTCGTTGTGCGGGCTCTTCTTGTCATGGACGAAGCACAGGTAGTCGTAGGATTCGAAGAGATCAGCGCAGTCGATGAGGTAGGCGGAGACATCGCGCCCCTTGTTCTTTTTCCTGATGTACTCAACCTTTGAGAAGCCTGAGCCCTCGAGGCCTTTCCTTGCCGCGTCGAGAGTCTCGAAGCTGCCTGCGACAAAGTAGAGATCCGCGAGGCCAGCAGCGTTCCTCACATAGGAGAGGCACTCCTCGATATTCTCCTTATAGTAGACATAACAGACCACAGCGGTTTTCCCAATCCTTTCTGCACACTCGCAGCTGCCAGATGATGGGATTATGTAATTGAGGTTAAGGTTCTGCCTGAGGACGCTCATCTTCTGAGTTCTCAGGAGATGCTGCCAGACGAGGCCGGTGTCGTATGAGGTATGGTCTTTTATATACTGAAGGCATTTCCCGGCATTCTGCCCGCGACCTACCTCAAAAAAAGGAGCGTAGTCAGAGGTGAAGGCCTCCTTCATGACAAAAGGGAAGCTGTGCTCCCTGACCAGGAGATCCGGGTAGAGCACTGTGCTGTCAGGATGTACGCCGCTACCGACCAGGCTGCTGTAAGAAAAGCCTGCCATGGAGAGGGCATCGGTAAGCTCAATCCCAAAGAGGCGATCCTCAATTGAGGTCGGGATTTCCCTGTACCTGCTGAAGAAGCCGGCAAAGGCGGAGGAGCCTATGACCTTCGTCCCGAAAACCATAAAGTAAGGATCAATATGCTCGTTAATTCTCTGGCTGACCGTCATCCCCCAGAAATCGCCTTTCTCCTTTCTGCCGTCCATCTCACGGAAAACATTCTCCAGTGGATAGAGCGGCCCGAAGAATGAGCTGCTGCAGAGTATGAGCTCATCATACCTCTTGATTTCATCCTGCCTGCCGTTGACGAAGAAGGCGTATGCCGCGCCATCGCATCCGGCGCCCTTTGCCTCAAGGACTTCATCCGCGCAGCCACTTAGCGCCTCACGACCTTTGTCAGTGATATTTCCCCTTATGACACAGACGGTTTTTGAGGCAGACTTCCTCAGCTCTTTAAGAAAAAAGACTGCATAACCATCGGCAATGCCGTTCTTGTCCTCAAAAGAGTAAACGGCCAGGCGGTTTTTCATATACTCATATCCTCTGTAAACACCAGTCAGCCTGGCAGAGTAGATTAATGGGCGCCGCATCACCTCAAGTGCGGCAGGTCTCTTCATGAATGCCCGCTGAGAAGGCATCAGACAGACAGCTTGCCATCAGCGGGTGCCATGGAAGCCTCATCATGCGCACAGGTCCAGTGCGGAAACACACTAAAAAACAGCGGAGCCTGGCACACTGCCGCGGCTCCACCGCTCTCACCGGGATGCCCGGCCATTCAGCCACAAATAAACAACCAGCCGCAGGACTCAGCCGGACGCGCGCTATGCCAGCAGGAATAAACGAGCCTCTGAGCAGTGCCGGATCCTGTTACTTCCGTCTCCAGACCGTGCCGCTGGGGCCGTCCTCAAGGACAATGCCAAGCTCCTGCAGCTTATTTCTGGCGGCATCGGCGGCCTTCCAGTCCTTTCTGGCCCTTGCCTCATTGCGCTCCTTTACAAGAGCCTCAATCTCCGCGTCGCCGCCCTCATCGCCTGATGAGCTTCCGCCCTTGAGGAAGCTCTCCGGATTGTCCTGCAGGATGCCGAGGACGCCGCCGAGCTTTTTGAGCATGAAGCCTGCCTTCACCGCGGAAGCGTCATTCTTCTCCCTGAGGCTGTTGACCTCCCTCGCGAGCTCAAAGAGCACGGAGAGCGCCAAAGGCGTGTTGAAGTCATCGTCCATCGCCTCGCGGAAGCGCTTCTCGTAGTCAGCGTAATCGCCAGCGTCAGTGCCGGCTGCCGGGAGCTCAAGGCCGCGCAGCGCGGTGTAGAGGCGCGCGAGCGCCGCCCTTGCCTGCTCGAGGTTCTCCTTCGAGTAGTTGAGCGCGGTGCGGTACTGCCCGGAGAGGAGGAAGAATCTTACCGCCTCAGGCGCGTGCTCCTTGAGGACATCGCGAATGGTGAAGAAGTTCCCCAGGGACTTTGACATCTTCTCCTTGTTGATCATCACCATGCCTGAGTGGATCCAGGTGTTGACGTAGGTCGTGTGGAAGGCGCAGCAGCTCTGCGCGATCTCGTTCTCGTGGTGCGGGAAGATGAGATCCGAGCCGCCGCCGTGGATGTCGAACCTGTCGCCAAGATAGCGGTGGTTCATCGCCGAGCACTCGATGTGCCAGCCCGGGCGTCCCTTGCCCCAGGGAGAGTCCCACTCGGGCTCGCCAGGCTTTGACATCTTCCAGAGGACGAAGTCATAGGGGTTGTGCTTACTCTCCTCGACTCCGACACGGGCGCCGGCGCGGAGATCATCGAGCTTCTGCCCCGAGAGCCTGCCGTACTCCGGGAAGCTGTCGATCGAGAACATCACGTCGCCGTTTCCCGCGACATAGGCGTTTCCGTTGTCAAGAAGGCGCTTCACTATGTCGATTATGCCATCGATGTTCTCGGTGGCGTGCGGCTCGATATCCGGGCGGAGCATGCCGAGCGCGTCAAAGTCGC
>Ga0256404_1009771_pt1 | contig 13589 bp, 16 predicted proteins | sample RumenRJG_01DNA_FD_185990 | JGI IMG/M metagenome (GOLD analysis project Ga0256404, IMG submission 185990) | Bovine rumen microbial communities from Lethbridge, Alberta, Canada - RJG_01 | ecosystem: Host-associated > Mammals > Digestive system > Stomach > Rumen | place: Canada: Alberta | collected...
ATAACGATATTCTTTTAAAAAATAAAAACAACATCAGGGAAAGGTTAGATTCAGTTAATTCTCCTAACAAAGCAATCCTGAAAACACAAGGAATTGACACAAAAACATCAGGAACCATGACTCTGACAATAGGCGTCTTGACAAATGTGCTGGAGGAATGCCTTAAAAAAGAAGGAGTCCTTTATAGTGCTTGTGAAATGGGCTTTTTTGAAGAGGTCATCTTCAAAGAAAAGGATATTGGAAAATTCATAGAAGCAGTTGATGTCAATGCCCTAAAGATATCGACAATCAATCCTTTTGACTGTGACGATTTAATACAAAAAGAACTAAACAAAATAGAATCAAAAATGATTTAAATGAAACTTGAAGAAATAATTGAATTCATAGATGAAAAGGTGCCTAAGTCACTAGCATTGGATTTCGACGAGATAGGCTTCAAAAAAGAATATGACTTAACAGAAGACATTGATTCTATTAAGATTTATATGGACTTATTGCCTGAAGATGATGGATTATACGAAAAAACTTTAATTATTACGCATCATCCGCCACTATTTGTTCCAAAAACACCTACATATACTGTTCATTCAAACTGGGATATTGTCGATGGAGGTGCCAATGAAGCGCTGGCCGATGCGTTAAATCTGGAAGTCAGGGATTACTTTGATGAAAAGACCAAAATTGGCAGGGTTTGCAACGCAGACTACACATTTATTGAATTGAAAAAAACTATTCTGACCAATTTTGATGATGTGCGAATTGTCAATGAATTAGATGACGGCAAGATAATTAGAAAAGTGGGAATAATATCCGGATTCGGACTTAAAAATCCCGAATATGTTAGATTGGCAAAAGATAAGAATTTGGATTTGATAATATCCGGAGACTTATGTCAGGAAACAGCAATTCTGGCAAAGAATTTAGGAATTACATTAATTGATTTGAATCATCATGAAAGTGAAGTTCCTGGACTGTACAAACTCGAAAAACTCTTGAGCGAACTTCAAATAAATACAGAAGTAATTAATAAAAAACCTATGAAAAAATTAACAATTTAAGTGATAATATGGCAGAAGATGAAATCCAAAAAATGGAAAACTTACAAGTTCCCAAAGGTAGAATCGATTTAATCGGATGTGGAAGATTAGGTTTGAGAATTGGAATAAACTTAATACAGGTTCACAGAGGAGGGCCTAAAACCATTGGAGTTTTTGACGGACAAAAAATCGATGGTGGAGATGTTATTTTCACACTTTTAGGAGCAGAAAAGGGAAAATGCAAACCTGATTTCTTAAAACAAATCTGCACTCATGACGAGGACTTCAGAAATATAATCAGCTATCCGGAATACATTGATGAAGACAACCTTGACTTGGTCGAGGGAGATGTGGTAATCATAGTAATAGCTGGAGGAAATACCATCCCTACTGCGGCAAATATAATAAAACATGCTCACAAAAGAGGGGCGAAAACAATTGGAACAGCAGGAATCTTCGGATTTGGGGATGAGAATATAGAAATTAAAGACATTTCAGAATACGATGATTCAAACCCTGCTGTTGAAGAGTTAAGGGAACAGGGAATTACTGAAAATCATTTAGTTTTAACCACAAACAAGTTAATCAGAGATAATGAACCTGTAACACCATACACATTGGATGAAGTCGCAAAAGTCATAACAATGAATGCATTAAAATTATTGAGAGATATCAATGATTAAAATAGCTACTGCAGAATGTTTTACACATGGAAAAATTGGAAGGGAACTGCATGCCCTAGCTCAAAATTATGACGGAAATTTTGGAATGGACTATATTGAAGATCCCGCAGAATATGGGGATTTTGACTATAATGCCCTTAGCGTAACATGCAGCCTATTCATCCCAACAATTGAAGCCGTGAAAAAAGTCTTAAACGTTGAAAATCCACCAGAGCCCGACACATTAATCAAAGGCATAAAGGTTTATGATGAGGAAGGCGATAAAAAAGTAAGCAAAATCATGGCGGAAGCTGTAATGAAAATAAGTGATTGTAATATAGCTATCGGAACAACAGCAGGAGTTGGCCGTGGAGGAATAGCAATCATTACAAATGAATATGAAATAATAACCACCACCGACATTTATGCTGATTTATGTGAAAATAACAGCGAAGACTTATTCCAAAGATCAGAAAATGGAATTAAAAAAGCATTAAAAATAATATTACTCTTTTTGAATAATAATTTTGACAAAATAGAATCCTTAGAAAATGTTGAAATTATAAAAAAATAGCTTTAAAGCCTTAGGGGGGATTCGAACCCCCGACTTCTACCTTACCAAGGTAGCGCTCTACCAGCTGAGCCACTAAGGCAAAATCAGGAATTTTAAAAAAACACAAAATTATAAAATAGTGCAAGGGAAGGGATTCGAACCCTCGAAGGCCTATACCAGAGGATCTTAAGTCCTCCCCCTTTGGCCGCTCGGGCACCCTTGCATACAATAGTAATATTTGTTCGTATAGTATATAAATGTTTCCCTTTTTTAGATATTTTTCGGAAAATTTTAAAAACTACAATATTAATATTGTTCGACAAACTATTTAAATATTAAGATATTTATAAATATAGTTAATAAATGATATTTTTAAAAATTAATTAAAATTGGTGGATTAATTGAAAGTTGATATGGAAGAGTGTGGAGTTTGTGAAGACTGTATAGATGTTTGTATGGAAGAAGCTATAACCAGAAGAGCTTATACAATCATCATTGATCCTGAAAAGTGTGATAACTGTGGCGAATGTGTTGACGTTTGCCCTGTAGGAGCTATTTACGAAGAATAATTAAATTAGGTTTAATTATGAAAAAATTCACAATAATCGATTATATTATAATAATTTTAATAATCTGTGCCATAGCATTTGCATTCATACACATTAGCACAGATGATTCATCAGATATACAAAAAACCGCATTTGATGCATCTACCATCAATAAAATTCCAGATACTTATTCTGATTATTACAAAAATGGAAATATTGTAAAGGCAACAGTTGTCGGTTTAAATTCAAGCAATAACAAAGAGGTTACTCTTAACGGCACCGTAACTTGGATAGGAGATGATGGTGGAAGCGACGTTTCAATCCTAATCGATTCAGACAATGGAACATATTTAGCAGGATTATACAAAAACGTTCCAAACGCAGACATTTACATAGACACCATTTCTCTTGAAAGTGATGGAAGCAAATACGACAATCTAGTTGAATTCAAAATAAGTCCTGAAAAAATTAATTCATTAAATGACTTATGCAAGAATTTAACCGATTGCGATTGCGACATTACCACTACTGTTACAGTGGACTCCGTTGACACTATCAAACTTCAGGAAATTGCAAATAAATTTAGTTCAAATGACAAAAGATTATCAATTAAAGCAAGTACCAGTTCTGATAGCCAGATAATTATTACCAAGGCAACCGTCAAGGACATCAATACCGGAAGTTCAATTTTAGGAAATATAAATGGAGTAACTGATCAAATCACAATTAGAGTATACAATTGCAGCGATAATCAACTAGAGACAATCAAAAACAATTATGATGTTACAAATATCAAGAATTTTTAAGTTGTGTAACCCATGAGCATTATTTATTCCACATTAACTTCTTTAATAAACAGGATAAGTGATGAACTTCATGAATCCTTTTTATTTACAACAATTTTTTCAATTTTGGCTTTTATTGAAGATAAATGGGTTAATAGCTACTTTAAAAGTTTATATCCTGATGAAAACTTTTTAAACATCATTAACAAAAGTAATATATTGAAAAACCATCTTTTCAATCCATTAATAGTATTGGTGTTATTCTCATTTTTCTTGATTTTATCAATTAACACCCCCTCTCCAAGTTTAGTGATAACATTAATGATAGGATTTGTCGCATTTTTTATCGGATCTGCAATACTGCCAAGACATCTCTTAAATAAAAACTTGGAAAATATCATAATATTTAAAAGAAGAGACATTTACTCAATTGGATTTTGCCTGATGTTAATCAGCATCGTATTTTTCTTCATAAGTATTGCAACTGTTGGAGGAATACCTCTTTTAAAGCCTTCCATCAGATATCTATTAAAACCAGTATTTACAATGCCTGTGTTTTTAATAATTCCCGGAACATGCTTAGTTGCCGGTGCATATCTGAAAGATTTTCAGGACTCAAAAATCACCCGCTCACAAGCAAGATTCAGATTCATATTTTTGCTCGTTATCGACTGTGCATTTTTATTGCTCCTAGGTTATAGGACACCACTACTTGCAGCATTTCTCATTATAATTATCATGGGTTTCTATGGAAATATTGTTTCACTTTGGGAAGTGATGTTCGGAGCATTAATTGGTATAGGTGGAATTGTTGGAATTGGTTATTTTCGCTCACTTGGTGAAATGACAATAACATCTTCAACAAACCCATTTTACACATTGCAGTCAAGAGCAGATTTCACATTGCATGTGCTTAACCTTCTTGATTTCATCGGAGGCAACTTTGGAGTTACACATGGCCATTTATTGGCCAGTTCAATTCCCGGCAGTGATTTGGGACCTAGAATGATGGTTGGAAAATTAATTGCATGGAGAAGCGAAGTCACCATCACACCAACATTAATAGGGCAGATGGTAGCTGATTTCGGTAAAGTTGGTGTTGCTTTCGAGATGTGCATTCTCGGATCTGTCTTAGGCATAGGATTTAAAATAATGCAGAAAACCAAAGACTTTTTCTATATTGCGATTTACAGTTTGATTCTAACATACTCCATTTTAGGCATAGAAACCGGAATTTTAGATATTCAGGTTTTACTATATTTCGCAATAGCTATTTTTATCTATTTAATAAACATCATAAAAACCAGAAATTAGACTGATTTTCAACATTCCAGTATTACAAAAAACAAAAAATAATACTAAAAAGTATTACTTTAATAACATTTAAATAAGTTAATAGAATTAAATTATAAAATGTCAAGCATAAAAAGGATTTATTAACCATTTTTCTTAATAAAACCCTTAATTAACTTGATATTACTAAAAATAAAGTAAAATAATACTAATTAGTAATACTGGTATATAAATAAAAAATAAAAAAAGTATTACTTTTTATAAATGGAGGAATAAAATTGCATATACCTGACGGATTTATACCTATTGCACAATGTTTAGTATACTATGTAATTTTAATCGTTGCATTATACTTCTCTGTAAGATGGGCAAGATCCAACCTAGATGAAAAACGTATACCTCTTTTAGCAGTTCTCGCAGCCGGTATTTTTGCAATCATGTCAATGAACATGCCAATTCCATTCGGAACAAGCGGACACATGGTTGGAGGAGCTCTAGTAGCTATCGTATTTTTAGCACCGGAAGCAGCTGTTTTAGTATTCACCGTCGTATTACTTATCCAAGCATTAATCTTTGGTGACGGAGGAATTACTGCTTTAGGAGCAAACGTATTGAATATGGCAATCATTGGAGGTTTCGTCGGATTATACACCTTCAAAGGATTGAACGGAGTTATTGGAAAATATCCTGCTGCAGGAGTTGCAGCATGGTTAGCTACAGTTATTGCAGCACTCGCATGTGCTATCGAAATGGGTATTGCCGGAACATTCCCTATGAACATTGGTATTCCATCAATGGTATTATACCACTTCTTCATTGGAATCATCGAAGCAGTATTAACCGTAATCGTTCTTGTAGCATTAGACAAATTTAGACCAGATTTACTCGCATGGAACAATAACGATGCAGAGCAAATTGAGGGAGATGCATAATATGGAAAAAAAAGATATGACTTTAATCGCAGTTGCTGTTGTAATCTGCATTGTAATCTGTGTTCTTTCACCATACATTGCATCTGGTGATCCTGATGGATTAGAAAAATCAGCTGAAGATTCAGGTCTTGCAGAAGATTTCGCAGTAGAAGAAATCAACGGCATTCCTGATGCTATATTCCCAGATTATGCATTTGCAGATGATCCTGACAACCAAGCATTACAAATCGTAGCACTGGTGATTGGTGCAATTGTAACATTGGTTTTAGGATATGCAGTTGCAGAAGTAGTAAGAAGTAGAAATTAATCAAATTAATTTCTATTTTTACCTTTTTTTAAAAAATAATTGAAAATGATTAAAAGTTACATAAGCAAATAATAATATATTACTAATTTTTAATATTATAATAGTGACTTAATATGCCAGACATAACACAGATTATAAGGTTTGATGACCTAGCTTCAAAAGATAGCCCAATACATAATTTAGAGGGTAGAATAAAGTTAATATCAACGTTATTCATCATTATCGTTTGTGTCGTGTCCAAAGAGCTTTTCATACCGATAATACTGGAAATATTTTTATTGATTGTGCTCAAAATAGCCGATTTGTCATATATTGATTCATTTAAAAGATTGCTGATGTTGCTGCCATTCGGTGGAGCAATAATTATTTTCCAGCCATTCATACAACCTGGAAATATAATCTGGAGTTATTCATGGCTGCATATTACCGATGTTGGTCTTAATTGGGCCATTCTTTTGCTGGTACGTATGATTGTGACATTGACTGCAATTATCATCTATTCTTCAACAACACCACTGCAGGAAATGGCAAGTTCTTTTAGAAAACTGAAGATGCCAAGGGACCTGGCAATGATATTGTCAATCATGGTTAGATTCCTGTTTTTATTTGTTGATGAGCTTGCGGCAATCAGAAAAAGCCAAAAATCAAGAAATTTCAGCATACATGCAAAGAATGTGCCGTATAAATGGAGAGTAAAACAGGTCGGATACACAATAGGAATGATGTTTTTAAAGGCATATGAACAGGGAGAAAGGGTTCACAAAAGTATGGTCAGCCGTGGATTTTCTGATGCATCAGAAATGTTTGATGAAAAGAGAACTCCTGAAAAAAGCGACTATTTATATTTGATTACATTAATAGTCATAGTCATAATAATTGAAATCATTATATTCAAATATTCAGGCCAGTTAGGTTATTTAGGTCAAAATTTAGCAATTAATTAGGTGTCAAAATGGAACAAATTCATTTAGAAACAAAAAATTTATCTTTCACATACCCGGATGGAACTGAAGCTTTAAAAAATGTCAATATGCAAATTAAAAAAGGAGAAAAGATAGCTGTTATGGGACCTAACGGTGCTGGAAAATCAACATTGTTTTCACATTTCAACGGTTTGACAGAACCTACATCAGGCCATGTTGAAATAGACGGTGAAAAGATAATATTCGAGCGTGATGAACTGCTTAAAGTAAGGCAAAAGGTAGGAATTGTATTCCAAGACCCCAATGATCAGCTATTTGCACCAACCGTTAAGGAAGACGTTGCCTTCGGACCTATGAATCTTGGCCTTGAATATGATGAAGTCAAAAAAAGAATAGCCGAATCCCTGGAAATGGTGGGAATGGCAGGGTTTGAAGACAAAACTCCCCATCATTTAAGCGGAGGCCAGCAAAAAAGAGTCGCCATTGCAGGAATCATTGCAATGAGGCCTCAAATAATGATACTCGATGAACCTACAGCCGGTCTTGACCCGGAAGGTGTGGACAAGGTATTGAATATCTTAAACAACCTTAATGATGAGGGCATGAGCATCGTGATTTCCTCACATGATATTGAGATGGTCAATCAGTTTGCGGACAAGATTTTTGTTTTGTATGGCGGAGAAATTATTGCACAAGGAGACAAGCACCAAATATTTTCCGATAAAGAATTATTAAAAAAGGCACATCTAAAAGCACCAATCACTACAGAAATATTATATAAACTAAAAGAAAACGGATTAAATGTTGATACTGAAAAAATTACTGTAGATGAAACAGTGCAGGAAATATTAAAAAGTAAAAAAAGTTAATTTGTTGATTTTTTTCTAAACTTATCTTTGAGTTTTGTTATAAATTCAAATTCCTGATCTAATTCTGGAGAGTTAGCAAAACCGCAGTTAGGACAATGATAACTGTTGCAATTATGTTTACCGCAACTTGAACATCCTCGGTTATCTAATTCAGTCTCATCAAATTCAAAACCGCACATTCTACATTTCATGATAACACCTGTTAATAAAAAAAGTTAAAAAAATAAATGAAAATATTGAAGTTATTCTACTTCAATGTTTTCAGCTTCTTCTTTACGAAGACAAACATCATATCCTTTGATACTCATTTCGATTGGATCACCTAAAGTAGCTACTTTTTTAATAGTGATTTTAGCTCCTTTAACGAAACCCATACCTAATAAGTGTCTTCTTAATTCAATGTCACCAGTTTCGTGGTATTTTACTAAAGTAACTGTTTCCCCTGGTTTTGCATCTTTTAAGGTTTTCATATTATCACCAATATTATAATCTTAAAACAAATTTTTAGGTATACTTAACTTTGTGTTAACTAATATATAAATATTTAGTCATGTCTAAAAATTTGTAAAATGATAATTAGAAAAAATCCAATTATCACTTTTTTACGTGTTTAAAACACCTATCCGAATCCTGCTAATAAACCAACGTTGTAGATTAAGAATGAAACAATATATGCAGTTACTAAAGTAATACAACACATAGTTAATGCCCATTTGTAACTGTTGGTTTCTTGTTTGATTGCACCAATAGCTGCGAAACATGGAGTGTATAATAAGGTAAATGCCATGAATGAGAATGCAGATAACGGAGTGAAGGTATCATGTACTAATTGAGTAATACCGTCTTCATCATCTTCTTCCATACCAGCTAAAGTACCGAAGGTTGCTACTACTACTTCTTTAGCAGCTAAACCTGCAATAATAGCTACAGCAGCTTGCCAGGTTCCGAATCCTAATGGAGCAAAGATTGGAGCAATGACTCCACCAATCATACCTAAAACACTGTCAGCAGATCCGTATTCTACACCTAATGGGAAGATACTTAAAGCCCATAATACGATGGAACAAGCAAGGATAATAGTACCTGCTTTTCTTAAGAATCCTTTTACTTTTTCCCAAGTGTGTAATAAGATACCTTTAACAGATGGTATTTTATAGGTTGGTAATTCCATAACAAATGGAGTGGATAATCCTTTAAACATGGTTCTTTTGAGGATAGCTGCAACAATAAGTGCCACAACAATACCTAATAAATAGATTGATAATAATACAGTACCTTCGTGTTCAGCGAAGAATGCTGCAACGAAAATAGCATAGATTGGTAATCTTGCAGTACAAGACATGAATGGAACAAGCATCATAGCAAGCATACGGTCCCCTTCATTTTCCATGGTTCTGGTAGCCATAATAGCCGGTACACCACAACCGAATCCTAAAATCATAGGAATGAAAGCTTTTCCGTGAAGACCTACTAATTTGTGCATGATTTTATCTAATGTAAATGCTGCTCTTGCTAAGTAACCACAGTCTTCTAAGATACTTAAGAATAAGAACATTAGAATAATGATAGGTAAGAAAGTAAGAACACCACCTACTCCACCAATGATACCGTCACAGATGAAGGAAGCTAAATATTCATTTGCAATAAATCCTGCAACCCATTCAGCTAAGCTACCGAACCATCCATCAATCAAGTCTTGGAACGGTGCACCAATAGTGTAAGTGAACTGGAACATAGCCCACATAATAACAATGAAAATAGGAATTGCTAAAATTCTGTTTGTAACAATTTTATCTATTTTATCAGTAGTAGTTTCTTTTTCAACAGCTGGTCTTTTAACAGCTTCAGCCATTAAACCATCAATAAATGCATATCTTGCATTTGCAACAACTTCTTCAGCACCTTCATTGTAAAGGCTGTGAAGGTGTCCTGATACTTTGTCAGTTTCAGCCATAATCTGAGAGCTTTTTGAAGATCCTTGAACTTTCTCGATTACGATTGAATCTTTTTCTAATAATTTGATTGCAGTCCAGACGGAAGGAACATCCAGTAAACTGTTGTCTTGTTCGATTAATGCTTGGAGATCACCTAAGTGTTCTCTTAATTCATCACCATAAGACAATTTTGCACTGCTGTCAACAGGATTTGCTGCTGCTTTTTCAACAGTGTTCAATAATTCATCAAATCCGTCTTTGGTTTTCGCATTAATTTCAACAACTGGGAATCCTAATAATTCACTCATCAATTTAATATCGATGATGTGGTCTTTTTTCTTTGCAAAATCGTTCATGTTAAGTGCCATTACAATATTAGCACCCAATTCCATCATTTGAACTGTTAAATATAAATTACGTTCTAAGTTAGCAGCATCAACTACATTGATAATTACATCAGAGTCATCATCTACAATGAAATCCCTAGATACGATTTCTTCCATAGAATGAGCACTTAATGCATAATTACCAGGTAAATCAATAACATCATACTCGTAGCTACCATGTTTGAAATGACCTTCTGCCCTTTCGACAGTTTTACCAGGCCAGTTACCTACATGTTGGCGCATACCAGTTAATTGATTGAATACAGTAGTTTTACCCACGTTAGGGTTTCCTGCTAATCCTACAATTAATTCTGTCATTAACCATTCTCCCTTTTATTTAACTTGAGTGGTTTGAATTTTTGAACAAACAAACCACTTCATTACTAAAAAAATTTTTTTAGTTTAAGTTTATCCATCATTATAAAAAATTAGGTTAACCTAAACATTATATTATTTTAAGTTTATTCTATTTAAATATTTAGGCATACCAAACAAAACATTTAAATATAAAAAAATAACTATTGTTATATAACACTGTTGTAACCCATAGGAAAAATGAGATCTAAAAATTTAGGCATGCCTAAAAATTTAGAAACATTTATATACTATGAAAACAAACTTTAATACAAGTGACATATGATTTAGGTAAACCTAAATTTTTCACTTAAACAAAACATATTATTAGTCAATAATAATACAATCTCCAAAATATACATACATTGTATTAAATTAGCTTTCCACAATTTTCTAATTTAATACCTGGAAAATTTATCTGCCAAAATTTTCCAAAAAAACACGAATTGGTGTTTAACTCTCCTCAAATAAACACCAATTATTATCTCTTTTTAAAAAACATTAATTTTTAAGGTCCTTCTCCATCATATGTGTATGGATCGTCATATATTTCTTCATCCCAATAATTATACTCGATATAGTCATCAATTTCCTGGTTCAAACCCCAGTGATGATCATCGTAATAGGTATAAGGATTGAAATTGCTGCTTTTCACAGTGATGGATTTTGTTTTTTTAGCTTTTTTATAATGTGAGTCCCCGTCAAATTTGACCTTGACCTTGTACTTGCCGACGCTATATTTCAACCGAAGCTCGCCGTTGTAGGACTTATATGCCCATTTATAATTGCCGAACTCATCAGTTATATTATAATGAATTGTTCCTTTACTTTTAATAGCTTTGCCGTGACTATCAACCAGTTTGATTACGATATATCCCTTATTTGACAATGGATAATCATCGGTGGTGATTTTGACCTTTACCTTTTCCTTTGCAAAGGCAGGACTTGCCAAAACCAGACAAATTCCAATAATAGCTAAAATAATTATGACCTTTTTCTTATCCATGCTATCACCACAATTTTAAACTATGTGTTTAAATTGGTACAAATACTATTTAAATATTATATTATATAATATAATAACTAATAGGTGGTATTATGATTGAATATGATGACATAATTAGAGATTCACCATTCCTGATTAATCATTTGATTACATTGACAAAAACACATGACTTTTACATCAATAAACACATCAAAAACGGAACTGACATCCTTCCAAGCCAATATTACATGCTATTATTCTTATATTATGAAATGGGAACAACACAATCCGATATTGCAAAGGCCTGCCTAATGGACAGAAGCGGAGTTTCAAGGGCGTTTAAAGATTTTGAGGAAAAAGGATTGATTGAAAGAGAAATAGATGAAACAAACAAAAGAGCATACAAAATAACACTGACTGAAAAGGGAATTGAAACATCCGAATTTTTAATCCAAAAGGAAAAGGAATGGGATGACATGATCTGTGAAGAACTGAACATATCCCGTGACGAACTGTTTGAACTGCTTCCAAAAATCTCAATGAAGTCATTGGAGTTTAATAGGAAACACTTCTAATCATATTTCCAACATTTAAAAACCTCACCATAACACCACCAGTATTTCAATTATCAAACAACACCACTTTTTTAAATCAGCTCAATTTTACAATAACACTTTAATTTAACGAAATTACTTCAACAAGCTTTAAATTAAAGTTAAAATAATTAATACTTATGATTGAATTAGTTATAGCTTGTTTTATAGGCATATTGATTGGTACCACTACAGGCATGATACCTGGAATACATGTCAACACCGCCGGAGCAATACTGTTTGCATCATCCGGTTTTCTATTGTCTCAGGTATCGCCCGAATTTCTTTGTGTATTGATGGTTTCAATGTCAATAGCTCATGCCCTGATTGAATTTGTGCCTTCTATGCTTCTGGGAGTTCCTCAGGAAGGAACGGCAACATCCATACTTCCAGGACACAGGATGGTCCTGCAGGGAAGATCAAAAGAGGTCATCAGAATCGTTTCCGTTGGAGGATTCGGCGCAATAATCGTGACAATATTGATGCTTCCAATTTTTTCAATAGTTCTTCCCATTTTGCACGATGTTTCAAAGCCATACACCTGGATAATCCTTTTGGTTGCATCAGTTTACCTGACATATAGACTAACTGCGAATTCCAGAGACTTCCTATGGTCACTATTGCTATTTGTCCTATCCGGAATCCTCGGATGGATCATATTCCAAACGCCAATATCTTCAGGAGTCACCTTGATGTGCGTATTTTCAGGACTGTTCGGAATCAGCACAATACTATTCAGCCTGAATGATTCATCAACCATCCCCCACCAGAATCCCTTTTATGAACTGAATCTCGATTACAGTAAGTTCAAAAGCATTTTTGCCGGAGGAATCACCGGAGCGATTCTGGGTTTTCTTCCAGGATTTGGACCCGCACAGGGAACCGTGATTGCCCAGGCGGCAAGCGGCACAAATGACGATGACGATGACGACACCGTGAATTTCCTGCTTGCGACATCCGGACTGAACATTTCAGATTGCCTGTTTTCATTGATTGCAATATATATCATCGGAAATCCACGAAGCGGAATTGCTGTCTATATGTCATACCTTATTTCAGAAATGAGCCTGAACCACTTAATAATATTCATATTTGCATCTTTGCTTGCAGTTTCAGTATCATTAGTGCTATCGTTGAAGCTTGGAGATTCATTTTCCAGATTGATGGGTGGAGTGGACTACAAGAAGCTGTCAATTGGTGTAATCTTACTTCAGATAGTAATATTGTTTATTTTTATTTTTTATTACAAAGCTCCGATTGCCTATATGGCACTTGCTTTAATTACTTCAACAGCAATGGGGATGCTTCCACACTACATCGGTGTCGGAAAATCCCATTTGATGGGTGTTTTAATTATTCCCGCAATTATCATTTACATTCAAATGTTTGTTTAGGTGATTAAATGAATGAAATTATACATGACTTTAA
>Ga0256404_1009772_pt1 | contig 13588 bp, 12 predicted proteins | sample RumenRJG_01DNA_FD_185990 | JGI IMG/M metagenome (GOLD analysis project Ga0256404, IMG submission 185990) | Bovine rumen microbial communities from Lethbridge, Alberta, Canada - RJG_01 | ecosystem: Host-associated > Mammals > Digestive system > Stomach > Rumen | place: Canada: Alberta | collected...
ATGCCGTTGGCAACTCCACGGTCTCCAACAACCACTATATGAGCGCCGTTGCCGTTACCGTGAACTCGAACGGCACGCTGACCCTTGGCTCCGGAGTGAATGCGAACGCTGTCACTTGGACGGCAAACGGCAGCGCGAGCGCGGGCTACACGTGGAGAAACGTTGGAAACAGCAAGTATATGGGTCTTGATTCGGCGCAGTACGTCTGCCCCTCCAATACCCCTGTAAGCTGGCTGTATTCGACCTCCAACGGCTATCTCGACAATCAGGTCGATACCGACGGCTACTTCTATCTCACCTACAGCTCCGGCAAATACACCACCGGCAAGTCCTCTGTTGAGATCATGCTCTTCAAGGTGATCGGAGGCTGAGAGTGACCTGCCCCGCCATAAATTGGCACCGCACAAACTGCGGCCTCGGGTCCTGTGCCCTAAGCCGATAGATTGCAGCACGAGGCTCGCGGCAAACTCGCCGCGAGCCTCGCTTTTAATAATATATATGGGTTAACGAACACAAAAGGCTTGACATTTTCAAAATTTCGAGTATAATAGTCTATGCGCTTTGAGAAAAGCCGAATGCACCTTTAGCTCAGCTGGTAGAGCACCTGACTCTTAATCAGGGTGTCCAGGGTTCGAGTCCCTGAAGGTGTACCACAGAAAACGGTATCCGTTGGATGCCGTTTTTTGCTATAATAAACACCGAGGGGGCGAGAAAAGAGCCGCCACGCATCCGGTGGATGATGAAGCGGCGGCGGCTGACCGAAGACGCGCGAACGCGAGTGAGCGCGGCAAGTAGAGCCTCCGAAGGTGTATCAACGAAAAAGCCCTTGTAAAACAGGGGCTTTTTCGTTTTCGCAACTTAAGTTTTAAGGCATGGTTCCGAACGGCATGGTTATCTGTGCGCTTCAAGAAAGCAAGCCTTCGGAACACCTTTACGCCAGTTATCGCTAATTCTCTTCGTTCAAATGCTCAAACACATTCGCAGGCACGGGGCGTGCTTCCAGCTTTTCGAGTAAAACCGGCTGAACCAATGAGTGGAACATCTTTTCGTCGGTTTCACTAAGCTCCATGCTCTTTGCGGCATCGAGCACTATCCTCACACCGTTCAGAGTGAATCGATGTATTGCGCCGCAAATGTAATCAAGGCAATCCTCTTCATTGGCTTCGAGAAGATGCTTAAGATCCACAGTTACCTCTTCGTTCCCTATATCCGCAGTATCGGTCAGCAGACAAGCGAATACCGCGCCGAACAGCGCAGCGCTGTTGCCTGTTGCTTTAATATCGTGATAATGCTCGAGATTGAGCGGCGGCAGAGCGACATCCGACCGGCATAGCAATGGGGCAAGGAGTGCAGCCGCCTCCGGATAAGAGACGGATAGCATGAAGCACGCCCCCGCCGCGAACATCGCATTTGCAAGATTCGTACTCCAGTACCCGTAATACACAATCTCGGTCGGAACGCCAAATGCCGGCCGTTCCTCAAGCAATTTACGGTCATTGCACATCAACTTGAGCAAAGCTGCGCCCCCCAAACGGTGTTTCCACAGCTTTTCCGCATGCTTTTTCGCAAAGCCGAGCATTGAAGCAGAGTGTTCATGATGATTGATCAAACGGAATAATAACGCAGGAAACAGCGGCTCTTGATACGGAGCTTTCAAGCATTCATCGAGGAGCTTGTCCCCAAAAGACCGCCAGTCGTTTTTTCTTCCAATCCGCATCTGCGGCCGCATACCCGTTTCAATCAATCCGACAATGATGATGTCCGGCGATTCTCCCGCCTCTATAAGCGCAGTGACCGCATTGATCTTATCGATGCGCTCATTATAGTATTCAATCGTAAATCTTCCTTCAAGCGCAGCCATGCTTTCACCGCGTTCTATCCACTCTCCCGCTTCTTCGAGCAGTCGGTTGTATCTTTTCATTAGCCTAACAAAGCATGGCTGCACAAGCTTTTCGAGCGAACAGCAGGCTTTAAGCAGGCATATGAATCGAGCATGATCAGGTTTTTGAATATACTCGGCAAACGCGGCAAACTCATAGAGCTCATGGTTTTCGAATACGGCCGAAGCTTTGTTTTCCAACATATTTCCATCGTCTCTCGTTCTCCTTTCGAAGCTGTACATGGAATAATCCATCGATTCCGCCGCCCGTCTTATATCGGCAGGAAGAAACGAAAAATCGCCATCCCTTAAAGTTTGTCGATCGGCGACCAACATATACAAAAGCTGCCTTATCGCAAGCAAGGGAAGCTCATCAATGCCCTTAGCCGCTTTATATCCTTTCAGCATATTTATGTACAACTCCGAATAAAAATATCGCCCTTCAACAACTTCCGTGAAAAATGATTCCGTACACCAGCGAAAGATCGCCTCGATCGCGTTCTCTCCAAGCTCGTCGATTCCAAGCCCAAGAAGCCTACGAACCGTTCTGAGGCTACAAGGGGTTATGCGCGCGGCAAGCTTTTCAAGCGCGGATCGTGCAGATGCATTTCCCGAACGCGCAAGTATCCAAAGCACAAGCAAAGGAGTGTCCGTTTCATATACCCTTTCTGATGATAGATGCTTTTCAACAAAGGCATCCGCCCTTGCCGGCGGAAGCGCAGCAAAGCGCTCAAGCCTGTTTGAATCCAAGCCTTTCAATTCAAGCAATTCTGCGACAAACCGCATGCATCGCTCAAGCAGCCCGTTGTTTCGGAAGATATCCTCGCAAAGCAAGTCAAGCGCAAGCCACGAGCCCGGCAGCCCTATTTTGCAAAGATCGCTGTCCGGAGGCGCGTTTTGCGCCTCTGCATTACAATATGCGCAAATATCTACTATAATTTTATTGATATGCTTATATTTCAGATAGTCCGATGCATAATGACCGGCAACAAAAAGGAAAACGTTTCTCCAGTAAGCGCTCGCGCCGATCTCATCGAGTATCCCCGACAGATTGCTCGCATCGATTGAGTTAAGCATTTCTGCCGCAAAGAACTCCTGCATGGAGCGCAGGGTAAACGAAATGCCGAGCTCACCGGATTCGCCGACCGCCTCCGCTATGAATCCGAGTCTTTCCGTAAGCGCCTTATAAACAGCTTGGGAACCGGGGTGCTCCACAAGTTCGGCTTCCTTATAGAAATCCTCTATAACCTTGATGCATTCGAGCTTAGGAAGCTCCGCCGCTGCTGATGCGGCGTTTTCCGAGCGCTTTTGAAGCAATAGACCGAGCCTTGCATGGATTCTTTTCCAGTCAGTTTCCGATAAATCGGGCAGTGTTTTTTTCTGCTGCTCGCGCCAGATAACAAGCACACAGTAGCGGTTAAACAGCTCATATCGCCTTGTTGGAGGAGTGCCGCCACCCATAACTATCATCACTATTATGGCTGTGTGCAGCGGCGTTCTCATAAGCTTTGAAACCAGCGTGTCTTTAAGAGAGTTTCTGAGAGTAGAAGCATACTTTTCCCTGTTATCGGGATTCTCTTCGGCCTGTTCAAGGAGCCTTGTAAAATACTTCTCGCATAGCTCGGGCGGCATATCCTGAAGCTCAAAATGCCGATATCTCCGAGGATTAAACTCGTTGTTGTACCCTTGAGGACGCGAAGTAGCAACGACAACCGCATCACAAAGCGCAGAAGGAAGCTCTTCTTGAACGAAGTTCTTTATCTCATCTACTACCTCCGACCTATTCGCTGAAAAAGGAACCTCGTCCAAACCGTCAAACAGGAATATCCACGAATAGCTTTTCAGCAGTTCTTTAAACTTGGAAACGGTCATTCCGCCGCTGTTCTTTCTGTTGATAAGATGAACCAGATATGCCGCAACTGTTCGCGCATCTTCCTCTCCGCGACCTGCGCGCCATTCGGTGAAGTCCTTTAGCTTAACGAGCATCGGGAAGCGTTCGCAAGCAGGGTCCTTGATGCCCGTGACTCTTTCTATGTAATCATCGGCATATTCGGACTCACCAACGAAGCGTCTGATAATCGCAGCCGTATATATCTGACAGATGTACTGGCAAAGCGTCGACTTTCCGTGCCCTGCCCCGCCAAGCAACACGATATTGGCCGTTTCATTCCCTCCGTACTTTCTTCTATGGTGCGGCTTATCACCAAGCTCAATAATTTTGGCAGTGATCTCAACGGGGTCCCCACCGCTTGTATTGCGCTCGCTCGCAACCATATCCGTGTAAACCTTGCGAAGATGTATCTTTTTTTCGCTGTTTCCGGTATGCTCCATCCTGGCGTTATGGTTTCCGTTAAAGCACTGCAAGGCATACTCTATAAGTGTGTCAAAAGACTCAAGGCTGTGCTCCTTGATCCATTTTTGCATATCTGACAGAACCACACCCGGAGTGATAAAAGCATTGTAGCTTGCCGCAACATCTACGTTGTTTTCGAGCAGTGTCCTGATTTCATCCGCGCCGAGAACGTATATGTTCGGAATAATATCGGTATAGCCCTCAACGAATTCATCCGCCTTATCCTTAATGCCCGTCTTAAGAGGGGGCGTTAGAACTATGTTTACAAAAAACAAATAGGTTTTGGGGAGGAATTCCGGCATGGTGCTCTGCTTTTTCCTGAATTTATCGAGCTCAGCTTTCAGTTGTTTTCTAAGCCATGTCCAATCGTCTTCCTGCGAGCTTTTGAATTTAGCCTGAACGATCGTTCTGCCTTGCGGTCTCGTACCATTTACTATCTCGATCTCTTCGGGATCATCGATAACAGCTTCCCGCTGCCCGTCCGGCCCGTCACCGTAAACGCGGCATTTAGGTCCGTAGATTCCGGTCATAAGCGCCTGGATCATGTTTTCAAATCCATCCGGACCAAGTCTCTTCAGCTCATATACCATCGTGTATACTCCTTTCACAAAAAGGTATATGCTAAATTATAACATATTTCTGCAAAAAACCAACCAGCTTCGCTCCAATTTCTGATTTTTTTTGCAAAAAACCGAGTCTCCTCGCGGAAAACCCGGTTTTTATGCTTCCAATGGTTCTTTCGTTCTCCAATCGAGCACATCTACATGCGCCGTTGACTCCTATTATGCAGCATAACCCGCGCTATCTATAGCCGATTGGCGCATTAGGACTCCACATTGAACAGGTTGCGCAGTTCGTTTACGATATTATCGCTGTCCGCCTTGATGCAGACGGCCTCGTTGATGCTCGAAAGCTCGTCTAGCTCGCCCGTGTTGCGGTAGTTATAAGCGATGGTGTAAACGGGCACGTCCATACCGTCCACAACGGGCTTTACGCGGCTGAGGCTCCAGCCGACGTTCTGATCGCCGTCCGTCAGAACGAAGAGGATGGGTCTGCACTCGGGAATGCTCTTTTTCGCTTCGGCGATCATCTGAAGCCCCGAGAGCACCGCATCATAGGTTGCGGTGCTGCCTGAAGCGCGCAGCGCCTTGACCTCGCCGGAGAAATACGCCCTCTGCTTATCGTCGAAGGGCTTGATGTCCAGATGCTTCACAACGTCGTCCGAATAGCTCACAAGGCCGATATAGCTGTCGGAACTGATATAGGCGGAGCTTGCGATAAGCGAGCTTTTGAGCTCGGATATCGGAGTGCCGCTCATGGAACCCGAGGTGTCGGCAACGAACACGGCCACGGTGGGAATGCCGCCGTTCTTATTCTTCTTCCAGAGCGCCTGCGCCTCAAGATAGCCGTTGCCGTCCAAGCCGGGCTCCTGACTTGCGTATTCGTTGTGGCGGTTGAAGCCCTTTTCGGTGCCGAGCTGCTGGTTCTCATTCCTCATGCAGTAGTCTATGAAGAGCTGTGCCGCCTCGCGCTTCTCCTCGCTTACGTACTCGAAGGTGAACACGGGATGGTCATGACGGATGCCCTCGGGGATGTAAATATAGTTCGAGAGCGCCTTGGTGAGGATGTATGCCTGCTCCTCCATAACCATGGCATCGATGATGCCCTTTGCCGCCTTGTTGCGAAGCACAGCGGTGGTATACGCCACGGGGGGCGACTGGCGCTGATACTCAAGCAGCTTATCCGAGGCGGTCTGCGAAAGCGGATTGGTTTCATCAAACGCCTTGAGGATCATGGTGAGCATGTTGAGACCCGTGCTCGAGGTGTAAGGATTGGTGTATGCAAAGTTCAGATCGCCCGCGAGCGTGGCCTCGATAACGGTTTTCATATTCGCTTCGCCGTATTTGGCGATGAAATCATCATAAACCTTGTTGTTTATGAGTATGCCCGCGGTGTTGCCGAGAAGGCGCTCGGTCATCGTTATGGTGCGAATGCCCGAGGCATCGAGCATCTTGCCCCATGCGGCATGGCTCGGTATGTAAAGATCGGGCTGATAGGCCCCGGCGCGCATATAGGTTACGACCTCGCCGCCGGTGATCTTGCGGATGGAAACGGAAACGCTCTTGCCGTTTACGGTGAAGCCCTCGCGATTGAATTTTGCGGCAACCACGTTGCCCCAGTCATCGGGCGCGTTTTCATCGGAAAGCTCGGTATCCGCCGCGATCTCGATATCGATCTGCCCCGTGCCCTTTGTGGTGAGCGGGAAAACGCTTATATCGGAGAGCGCATCCGCCTCGGTGAGATCATCCGAGTACACGTCCAGCACCGGGGAGGATACCGTGGAGAGCTCCACCTTCTTCATGAGCGCGTTCAGCTCGGTGATCGCCTCATCGTAGGTAAGCTTGTTTTGGCCGTTCTTATACTTGGTGCAGCCCGCAACGGATGCAAGCAGCGTTGCAGCAATCAGAATAAATACTGTGAATTTACGCATTGTTTTTCTCCTTTTCTTTTTGTTGTTCGATGTTTTGACTATCCGGTTTTTATCCTGAGAAATTCCCAGTGGAAATTTCCACCTCAACTATTCACTGTTCATCGTTCATTACTCAATTCGGGCGTTCCCTCACTCCGCATCGCTTATCGACTCGAGTATCGTCCTCTTATAGATATCCAGCTTCTCGGCACCGCTGTTGTCGTCGCCCTGCTTATTAAGGAAATCGGTTATCGCAAAGAGGAAGTCCTTAACGTTGTTCAGCTGAGCCTCGTTTGAATCGCGTGTTTCTTTAAGAAGCTCCTGCATCTTTTGAACGTCCTCCGCGCTGTCGGTCTCGTACACCACGAAGCAGTTTAGAACCTTGCGCACCTTGCGCAGGATGCTCTGCTCCACGCTTTCAAGAACGCCGTTCGTGTCGTCCAGATAATCCGCACCGTTATTTGTAAGAAGGCGGCCGAGCTTGGCCTGATAGCCGTTCATTTCGTCCATCTGGCGCAGGATATCGCTCATAAGCGCGGGGATCTCGGTGGTGGTCATCCTGCCCCAGTCCTCGTTCAGCCAACTCTTCATGCGCTCGAAGATAACTTCATCCTTGAGGGGGCCTTTGACGTTCAGCTTCGCCTTGGCGCTGCGCTCCTCTATCTCCTTCCTTCTTTTGAGTTCCTCGAGCTCCTTTGCGGTGCGGTCTTGATCCTTTTGCTCGCCCGCGATGCGAACCGAGCTGATTATAAGGCTTATTATAAGCCAGCCTGCCGCCGCTCCCGCGATATAGGACAGCGCCCTGTCGTACACCTTGAAGGTGTTCGTGCCGTAGTTTTGAAGGATCCATTCCTTCGATGCGTTCACTATCAGCAGCGCCGCCGCAGCAGCTGCGGCAAGCAGGATCCAGCCGATATTCTTCTTAACGATCTTTCCGAGCATTTTTCTTTATCCTTTCTCCGAGCTTCAAGGACTCGGCAAGAAGCTCCATTTGCTTTGCTTCATCAAGCGCGCTTTCGCTGCGCATAAAGCTTTCAAGAAGCGAAGCAAGCGTGCTTCTTTGAAGCTCGATGAGCTGTTTATTCTGAAGGCACAGGCTCCTTGTTACAGCGGCGTTCCCTGTTTCGGGAAGCTTGGTGTAGAGCTCTGTAAGCTCCTCGTCCATGGCGCGGCAGCGGTTTAAAAGCAGCCTGCATCTGAAAATGACCCCGGCATCGCCGGGCTCGATGCGGCTTGCGAGCACCTCGCCGATCGCCTTCTGCACGGTGAGGATATCCTCCCCCACCGCCTTTATTTTTCTTTGTGTTGTTCGCAAGCTTCGCTCAAGCATATTGTCATCTCCAATGACTGTAGTATAATATAAAATTCCGCTCCCGTCAAGATATTTCAACCCCTCAATCGTGGCATTTCGGAAACATCGGTTTGTACGGATTTTTTCGTTCACCCGTTTATTCATATCTATATTCGCGCCCGGTATTATAAACGGCGATATGGATCACGACGAAGCTATGACCTTCATGCTATAGCTCTGCTCCGCAAGCGGCTGCTAAGCAATATATTTTTCGCACCCGTTGACAAAGCTGTCGACCGGTGTTATATTGTGTATAACCAATATGCACAATATTGTTGATCCAAAAAGGAGGCTCAAACCATGTCCATTGCTCTTGAAACCAAGAACCTCTGCAAGACGTACCCCGACCCCGGCGGCTTCGAGCTGAAGAATGTCGGCTTTTCCGTGCCGAGCGGCTATATCACCGGCTTTATCGGCCGAAACGGTGCGGGCAAAACCACCACGCTCAAGGTGATGCTCGGGCTTTCCCCGAGGGATTCGGGCGAGGTTTCGCTCTTTTCCAAATCGATGCCTGAGCACGAGGCGGAATGCAAGCAGGATATCGGCGTTGTTTTCGGCGGCTTTTCATACCATGAAACGAAAAGGCTGCGTGCGGTAACGAAGGCGTTCAAGCGGTTCTATAAGAATTGGAGCGATGAAAAATACTGCGAACTGCTAAGGAAATTCGAGCTTGACGAGAATAAGCGCGTCAAGGAGCTTTCTGCGGGAATGAAGGTCAAATACGCTCTCGCTCTCGCGCTTTCGCACGATGCTAAGCTGCTCATTCTCGACGAGCCCACCAGCGGGCTCGATCCCGTTTCGCGCGATGAGATAATCGATATCTTCCGCGAGTTTGTTGAGAGCGGCGAGAGAAGCATCCTGTTTTCAACGCATATCACCTCCGACCTTGATAAATGCGCCGACCATATCGTTTACATAAAGGACGGCGAGATCGCGATGACGGGCGACCGCGAGCAGATAATCGGCGGATATCGGCTCGTTCAGGGCGGAAGGGACGATATGAGTGAAGGTCTTCGAGCCGCGCTCATAGGCATCAAGGAAACGCCGTTCGGCTTCACGGGGCTTATCCACGCAAGCGAGCTTTATCTTGCGGACGGTCTCAAAACCGCCAAGGCCGATATCGAATCCATAATGCTCTACACTGAAAAATACGAGCGCCATGAGGGATGAAGGGAGGAACCGAAATGTCTTTTTCCAACGTTAAAAACCTTATCCGAAAGGATCTCTCGCTTCTGCTGCACCCGACTGCGATCATGTTTTTCGTCCTTGCCTGCGGAATGATGTTCATTCCCGTTTATCCGCGTATAGTCGGTTTTTTCTACGTGCTTATCGCAATAATGAATATTTTCACGCTCGACGTGCAGGGAAGAGATCATGAATTCAGCGGGCTTCTGCCCGTTCAAAAGCGCGAGAGCGTGCTTGCAAGGGTATTGACCGTTTCGCTCTACGAGCTTACGCTTCTCGTGCTAACAGTACCCTGCGCATTCTTGGCAAGCCGATTCATCTCAAACACCGGGTTGGAGAACGCAGCGGGCATGAGGATCAATATTACCCTCTACGCGCTCGTGCTGCTCGGCTATGCCGTTTACAACATAATCGTAATCCCGGGCGCGTACCACAAGCAGTTCAAAGTCCAGTTCCGAAGCTTTTTGGGCATGCTGGCGTTTTCAGTTGTTTCATTCGGGATCGAAAACCTTGTTTGCAGACCTCATGGCGGAAAGCTGTTTTTGAACGGCACGTCCCGTGCCGAGCTTCTTCGCCAGCTTCCCATCCTTCTGGGTGCGCTCGCGGTGTTCGTGATCGTAAACGCTATCGCAAACTTCATTGCATCGCGCCGCTACGAAAATGCGGAGATATGATTCCCATGGAAATATCCCTTTCGATACTGAATACCTCCGATAAACCGATCTATCGCCAGCTCTACGAGCAGCTTGCGTTTCAGATCGTGACGGGAAAGCTTACGGGCGGCACTCCCCTGCCGCCCATTCGTGCGCTTGCAAGCAGCCTTGGGATAAGCGTTATCTCAATAAAGCGCGCATGGGAAGAGCTTGAGCGCGACGGCTTCATAGTTACGATGGTCGGGCGCGGATGCTTCGTTTCCGAGCTTAACGAGACTGAGCGGTGCAAGCGGCGGCTCGAGCTTGCGCTTTCGGAGCTAAAAGCGAGCTTTGCTTCGCTGAAGAGGCTTGAGATCACAGAGGATGAGCTTATCGCGCTTATTACGGATAATTATGAATTTTGATGTAAAGAATTCGGTGTTTTTTATTTGAAAAATCCGCGAATAGGCGTTATAATCTGTTTATAACCGTTTTAATAAGGAGGAAAGCAATGAAACGAACCATCACCGTTAAAGGCATCGGCACCGCGAAAACCAAGCCGGATCGCGTTGTGCTGAATATGACCATCGAAACCAAGGACAGGGAATACGAAAACGCTATCCGCACCGCGAACGGGCAGATCGCCGATCTTAACGCCGCACTTGAAGCTGTCGGCTATGAAAAAGGCTCGCTCAAAACGATGGACTTCAATATTCATACGAACTACGAGGATGCGCGTGATGAAAACGGCATGTATCGCAGCGTTTTCGCGGGCTATATGTGCTTCCATTCGCTGAAGCTCGAATTCGATTTCACAAACGAGAATCTTTCCAAAACGCTCTCCGCCATCGCTTCATGCGATGCAAAGCTGCAGTTCAACCTTTCCTTCACCGTTAAGGACACCGCTGCGATCAAGGAAAAGCTGCTCGAAAGCGCGGCGAAAAACGCGCGGCAGAGGGCGGAGATACTCTGCGCCGCCTCGGGCGTTTCGCTCGGGGAGCTTATCAATATAGATTACAACTGGGGCGACGTGAACCTGTTTTCCCCCACCAATTTCATGCGCGCAAAGAACGAGTCCGCCGCATTCGGCGCAAGCTTCGATGCGCAGCTTTCGCCGGACGATATCCGCTCGAGCGATTCGGTGACTTTTACCTGGGAGATATGCTCAAATAATGAATAATGAATGATGAATAGTGAATAATTGAAGGTTGAAGCTCCTGCGGAGTTTCCCCAAAATAGAGTTTATTATTCTTCCTTTTATCAAAGGCTTGCGCCGTTCTCACTTTTCAAGCGGGAGCGGCGTTTTTTCTATTGAAACCGGCTTGCCGTCAACAAATTCAACTGTGAAGCCGAAGCCCGGCTCCGCCTTATAGTCGTAGCGCGTGCCTTTGCCGAAAAGCCTGCATAATACGCCGCCGATAACGCCGCTGTGGGTGATTATCACGGCATCCTCCCCCGCCGCTATAATCGGCTCAAGCGCAGCGAGCGCACGCTCGGTCACGGCGTTTCCGCTTTCGCCGTTCGGGCAGATATTAGCTTCGTTATCGCCGGTTATCCACTCTTGAAAAGCGGGATCGTCCTTGAGCTGCTCGTATGAGCGCATCTCAAAATCGCCGCAGTCTATCTCGCGAAGATCGTGAAGGACTTCGTGCGGAGTTTCACCGTATAGTATGGAAAAGGTCTGCTCCGTGCGTATCATTCCGCTTGTGTAATACTTTTTTGCCTGCGGATAGTTATAGTTTAGCTTGAGCTCTTCAAGCGCCTCGATCCCCTCTTGAAGAAGCGGCAGATCGGTCTTGCCGTAGTAAAGCCCCTTTATATTGCCCTCGGTTTTGCCGTGTCTGATAAGGGTCAGCTTCATTTGAGCACCTCCGCAAGGCCGCAGAATATGCGCGTTACCCTGTTTGCACGCGAAGCGAGCATGGCAAGGAGCCTGCCGTGCTCCTCGCGCCAAAGCCGCTCGAAGGCATCCATCGGCACTATTCCCGAGCCGATCTCGCGCGAGACAACGGCGGAATTTTCGATGAATGGGGTGAGCTTTTCAAGCATTTCATCAGCGCTCATGCCCTCCTCCACAGCGCGGCGGCTCAGCGCTTCGAGGTGATAGAAGCAGCAAAATGCGCATGAAGGAAAGCCCTGCGACAGATCGCAAAGCTCCGAAGCATCCAAGCCCTTTTCCTTAACAGCCCAAGTCAGCTTGCCCTGATACGCGCCGCCTATGATAAGCTCCATACCGTACTCCAAATTTATAAGAATTATTTTACAAGAACGAATACCGCTATGCCGAAAAGCTCGCCGAGCGTGAGCGCATAGCCCGAGATATCGCCGTTCATGCCGTCGAGATTATTATATCCGCGAACCGCGAACAGGCAGTAGAACAGTGCCGAGGCGAGCGGTGCAAGGCCGTGCAAGCCGCAGAAAACGAGCGGAAGCGCGATCGAAGCCGCTATCATGAACGCCGGAAGCAGAATATGCTTTTTCGCGCTGTTTTTATCCATGTGCGCATACTGGCTGGTTGTCATCGGCTTTAGAATCGTGACCGCCATCGAAGCGCAGGCGCGTGTGGCAACGGGTATCAGCGCGAGCGGCAGAAGCGCACGGAATGAGAGCACAGGCTCGTTTGCGGAAAGAAACAGCGCGAACTGCGCGATCAGCAGCAGCACTATTGCGATAACGCCGAATGCACCGATATGCGGGTCCTTGAGTATCCTTTGGCGCGTTTCAAGATCGCGGCGCGAGAGGATCGCATCGCAAACGTCCGAATAGCCGTCCAGATGCAGAAAGCCGGTCAAAAGAAACGGCAGCATCGCGAGCACGAATGCGCCTACGGGTTTTGGGCAGGCGAGCTTCCCGAGCAAAAACGCCGCGAGCGCCCAAAGTGCGCCGATTATGAGCCCGATCAGCGGCAGGCAGGCGAGCATCCTGCCCCGCGCTTTTTCATCCCATTTCGGAAACGGGCAGGGCACGGAGAGAAACATTCCCCAGGCCATAAAGAAAGCATAGAACCAAAGCTTCATAAGTTTTTCCCATCAAAAAAGGGCAGCTTGCCCTTGTGGAGCTTGATATTCCCGCAAACGACCTCGCACACCGCATCGCAGTTTTCGGCAAGCCTGCGGCAGATATTCGCAAGCGCGCGGCGATAATCCTCGGTCGTTTTATCGTAGATAATGCCGTCGCGAAACAGCTCGTCGCAAACGAGCACGGTATGCTTCGCCGTGCTCATAAGCAGCTCAAGCTCGTTGGCGGTGCGCGCTTCAGCCGTTTTATCGGGCTCGCTCAGATAGCCGCTTTTCACCGTTCCGAACGTTTCGTTTGCGGTGAGCGCGGTTATGCTGTCGAACAGCACGGCGGCGTTTTTATCGAGCTTGGGAAGGAAGGCGCAGATGTTTACGGCGCATTCAACCGTTTCAAAGCCCCAGCCCGCACGCTCGAGGATATGTCTTTCGATGCGCGATCTGTCCTCTCCGTCGGTAGGCTCCATGGTTGCCCAGTAAACGGGCTTTGAGCCGTCCTCATCCGAAAGCGCTTTAATAAGGCGCTGCGCAAGCATGCTTTTGCCGCTCTTGCTTCCGCCGAGAAGAAGTATTTTCATAGCCGAAGGAGCCTTTTATATCCCGCCGAATTTGCTTGCGGGGTTTGATTGAGTTCGTATTTCATCGAGGTATTTATCGTCTATCAACGCTTCCTCGAAGGTGGCCATGCCGTTCATCACCGCAGG
>Ga0256404_1009773_pt1 | contig 13585 bp, 12 predicted proteins | sample RumenRJG_01DNA_FD_185990 | JGI IMG/M metagenome (GOLD analysis project Ga0256404, IMG submission 185990) | Bovine rumen microbial communities from Lethbridge, Alberta, Canada - RJG_01 | ecosystem: Host-associated > Mammals > Digestive system > Stomach > Rumen | place: Canada: Alberta | collected...
CCGTCGTCGAAAGATAGTCCACATCGAAGCCCTTCAGTACTTCGCCGATGATGCCTTTCGCGTCGAGGCCGCGCTCCACGAGATGCGAGACGGACGCGACGGCGGCGACGTTCGCTTCGAGCTTCGCGAGCGTCTCCTCGCCCGCGTCCGGCAGTGGTTGCACGAGGAAACCGCCCGCGCCGATGCACGGCTCGATGAATTCGTCGCCGTCCTTGCGGCTCTCGTCACGCTCGACGAGCACGCCGAGGCCGACGGCCGACGGCGTCTGCTCTGAGACGGCGAGATAGCGCGTGAGGTCGTCGGCGATCTCGCCGTCGACGATCTCCGAGCTGCCGCGGATGGGCTCCACGTGGCTCGCGCCCGCTGCCTCCAACCCCGTGAAGCGCGTGACCGTCACGAGGCCGTGCGTGCCGACGCCGCCACCGACATCGATTTTGCCTTTCGCGTTCAGCGGCAGCAGCACCTTCGCATTGCCGACCATGCCGCGCACGCTGCCCTCCGGCGTCGCGTCCGCGACGACACGGCCGAGCGGCCCGTGGCCGTCGAACGAGACGGTCAGCGCCTCCTGATTCTTCAAGTTCGCCGCGAGGAGCAGCGCTCCCGTCATCGTGCGCCCGAGCGCCGCCGCCGCGACGGGGTAGCAACCATGGCGGCGGATCGCCTCATTCACGAGATCCGTCGTCACCGCCGCATAGATGCGCACGCCGTCCGCGACGGCCTTTACCAAGTGGTCTGTCATAACAATAAATCCTTTCTGTAAGATATCCGATAGCGCTTATGCGCTTACGGATATCTTAGCCATTTGCCGTCAGGCAAATAGCCTCCATTTAAATTTATTACAATAAATAATTTGTTACTATCTATTGCGAGCGTACCACATACAGCAGCCTCTCCCTCCGGGAGAGGTGCCGAGCGAATGCGAGGCGGAGCGGGTGTCGGAGGTAGACCGTGACTACTCGCAGGATTGTAATGTCGAAGGTAACTTGGAGTTATTACATACCTTCGCCATTACAATCCTGCACATTGTTACGACCTACCTCCGACACCCTTTCCACCGCTATCGCGGTCCCCCTTCCCCGTAGGGGAAGGCTGCTGTATTTCGTTACGCTCAGCAACGGATGGAGCAAGTTCGCGACCTACTCATGTCGCGCCCCGTGCGCCTCTTGGTAGATGCTGACCTTCGTATCCTCGACATGCCCCATGTCGGGCTCGGGGTGGATGAGGACGTCGAACGTGCCGAACTCCTTGCGGATGGCTTGCTCGATCTCGTCGCAGATGGCGTGGACGCGGGCGAGGTGCATGTTGCCGTCGAAGAGGATGTGGACGTCGAGGAGCTTGTACGAGCCGGATTTGCGCGTGCGCATGCAGTGCCAGCCGCGCACTTCGGGCGACGTCTCGATGATCTCACCGATGCGGTACTCCTCGTCCGGCGGCAGGCTCTCGTCCGTCAGTTCCTTCGTCGACTCGACGATCATGCGCCAGCCCGCGCGGAAGATGATGCCCGCGACGAAGATGGCGATGACCGGGTCGAGCCACGCCCAGCCCGTGAGCTGCATCAGCACGAGGCCGCCGAGGACACCAACGGACGTCCAGATGTCCGCCGTCAGGTGCAGGCCGTCCGCCTCGAGCGCCTGCGAGCCTGTGAGCTTTGCCACGGAGAGCAGCCGCCGCGACACGGCGAAGTTCACGGCGATCGCGACGAGCATGATGACGATGCCGTAGCTGAGCGTCTCAGGGACTTCTCCGGTCGCAAACTTGTCGACGGCTTCATAGACGATGCCGACAGCCGCGCCGACGATCAAGAGCGCCTCGACGGCGGCCGAGAGGTTCTCGTACTTGCCGTGGCCGTAGTCGTGCTCGAGATCCGGCGGCGCGTCAGACTTCCGCACAGCCCAGAACGCGATGAGCGCCGCGATGAGGTCCGTGCCGGAGTGCAATGCCTCCGAGATGAGGCTGACGGCGCCGACGTAGAGGCCGACGATGAGTTTTAGTATCACAAGCGTCGTATTTGAAAAAATGGACAGCCAAGCTGTCCGTCGTTTGAGTGCTGCAGTGTCCTGCATCATAAAATCTGCGCCTCCAAAAAAATCTGGAAACTCTCTGAAAAATCGCTGGACAAAAACAATCGTCCGTGCTATGATGAGCGCAGTCGGGAAACCGACCTACTCAAAAGCACTTATTTATTTGTACTTGCTTTTCTTGTGGATGGCGCTGCGCTTGCAGCGTCTTTTTTTATGCCTTGCAAACCCAGGCCCCCTCTCCGAGGGGGCTGTCAGCGAAGCTTTTAATTCTCCCATTTATTCCGCTGCTACTTCGGGAGCTGCCGGCGGCGGCAGTTCCCCATGCGGCAGCTCGTCGTAGATGAAGTCGACGATCGTCTTCATCGGCGAGAAGCCCGAGTAGGGATGTGTGACGTTTTCTGCGCCGCTTTGAGACAGCACGGTCTTCGTGTCATACGCGAGCACCTCGGACGCATAGATCTGGTACACGCCCTTGCCGCGGTCGAAATGCATTGTGTAGCGGAACATGCGGTTCTTGTCCGCCTTGATGACGGCGATCGTCGCGTTGCACGCCGCTGTCGACTCGTACGTGACGGAACTCGCGTCGACGTAGTAGCCCGTGTAGCCCTGCGCGTCGACGAAGCGCATGTCCGCCGCCGAGCACGTGCCAGCGACGAGCAGCAGCGCAGCCCCGAGGAGCATTCCCACGACCCGTCGTATCATCTCGCAACCTTCTCTTTCCTCTGCAAAAAAAATACATACCGCTTCATTGTAAAACGGCGGGCGGAGACTGTCAACCGCGCAATTCTTTTTTGCGTGTTGTCGCCGCTGCTGCAAAATAAAAGCAATTTATGACCCTAATAAAAAACTCGTATTTGCAAAAGCGTGCGGCCTGCGTATAATGTACACATCCTTACAACTTTACAGATGCAATCATTTCTCTTAGTTATTCGTAGTTTTCTAAAAAAAAGGGAGGACTCCTTTATGAGCAAGACGAAAGAAAAGACGCGTTCCATCGACGTGAACGAGCGGGCGCTGCGCCTGCATGAAAAAAATCAAGGCAAATATGAAATCGTCAGCAAAGTGCCGCTCCGGCGCGCCGAGGATCTGACACTCGCGTACACGCCGGGCGTCGCCGCGCCGTGCCTCGAGATTGAGAAGCACCCGGAGACGATCTACGACTACACGACGAAGGGCAACATGGTCGCCGTCGTGACGAACGGCACGGCCGTGCTCGGCCTTGGCAACATCGGCGCGGGCGCGGGCCTGCCGGTCATGGAGGGCAAGGCGATCCTCTTCAAGGGCTTCGCCGGCGTCGACGCCGTGCCCATCTGCCTCGACACGCAGGACGTGGACGAGGTCGTGCGCACGGTCGAGCTCATGGCGCCCTCTTTTGGCGGCATCAACCTCGAGGACATCAAGGCGCCGCAGTGCTTTGACATCGAGACGCGCCTCCGGGAAAAGCTCGACATCCCCGTGTTCCATGACGACCAGCACGGCACGGCGATCGTCTGCGCGTCGGCGATCCTCAACGCGTTCAAGCTCATCGGCAAGAAGCTCTCCGACGCCAAAGTCATCGTCAACGGCGCGGGCGCGGCCGGCCAGGCCATCACGCGCCTGCTGCAGGCCATGGGCACGAAGCACATCATCCTCTGCGACTCGAAGGGCGCGATCTACGACGGCCGCCCGTACGGCATGAACCCGTACAAGGACGCGATCGCGAAGCTCACGAACGAGGAAAAGGAGCAGGGCACGCTCGCGGACGTCATGCGTGGCGCCGACGTCTTCATCGGCGTCTCCGTCGCCGGCTGCGTGACGGAGGACATGGTGCGCACGATGGCGAAGGACGCCGTCATCATGGCCATGGCGAATCCGACGCCCGAGATCCTGCCGCACCTCGCGAAACATGCCGGTGCGCGCGTCGTCTGCACGGGCCGCTCCGACTTCCCGAACCAGGTCAACAACCTGCTCGCGTTCCCGGGCATCTTCCGCGGCGCTTTGGACGTCCGCGCGAAGGATGTGAGCCTCGCGATGAAGATCGCGGCCGCGCATGCCATCGCCGGCCTCGTCTCCGATGACGAGCTCGACGAAGATCACGTCATTGCGAGCCCGTTCGACCCGCGCGTCGCGCCGGCCGTCGCGAAAGCCGTCGCCCAGGCCGCCATCGACACGGGCATGGCCCGCCGCGATGACGTCACGGCCGAAGACGTCGAAGAGCACACGAAAGCCCTCCTCGGCCAGGCGACGAAGGCCGCGAAAGCGAGCGCGTAAAGATATTTGTGAAATAAGACTCTCCAGGCTGTCAGCCTGGAGAGTTTTTTGTTGCAAGACCCCCCATATTCATGATAGCATGAACCTGCCACGGCCCTTACCAAGTCAATCTGGCGCGGAAGGGGGTGCGCTGTACATGTCCGTTAAGTTCGTCACGATTGAATTGGGAATCAGTATTCTCGGGAGCATTCTCGGTGGCCTGATTCTCGAAGCGTTAGCGCGGTGGTGATCAGCCGTTGCCTGTGGTGCTGACGTAGCGGGTCTTACCAACCTGCGGACACAAAGGAAGCCCCGAGCTTTGCTCGGGGCTTTCATCTTCTACAAAATGAAAAGCACTCCCAAGTTACCGGCTTGAAAGTGCTTTCCGTGATGCGTTGATGTCCGTTAAGTCGTTCTGACAGCCTTTATACTAACACAAGAACGAAAAAAATGCAAGAAACGATGTTACCGGCTCCGCCCCGCGCCCGGCGTCGGCGCGTCGTCGGTGCTCGTCGCGCGTTGCTGGCTCGTCTGCGTGTCTTCGCTGCGGGCGTCGGTTGCCTGCTGCGTGTGCGTGTCCGTGCGCTCCGTGCGGTCGGTTGCCGTGCCTTCCGTGTCGCGCTCGCTCGTGCGGCCGTTCGACGTGGACGTTTTTTCGCCGTCCTTGCGCTTGAGGCCGCTCTGGTTCGTGGAGGACGAGCTCCTTTCCTCCGTCGCGCGGCCGATGCTGTGGTCGCTCGCGGGGACTTCCGTCGCGTTCGCGGGGATGGAGTTTTCGTATTCGTGCGCGGCGCGCTCGAGGTTCGCGCGCGCGCTCCCAGACAGCGTGACGCCGAGCGTCTCGGCGAGTGTCGTGCGGAGTTTTTCGACCTCGGGGATCCAGTACGAGATGCCGTCGATGTAGAGCGGGCGGCCCGGGACCATGTCGGTCTTGAGGCCGTTTCGCTGCGCCTCTTTGAGCGTGCCGGCGAATTCGAGCAGCTGGCGCATGGAGAGGTCGGTCTTCACGCTGCCGAGGACTTCCCGGATGACGGCCGGGAGCTTCGGGATGATCGTGGGCGACGTGATCTTTTCCATGCAGGCCGCCATGAATTTCTGCTGGCGCTTGATGCGGCCGATGTCGCCTTCTTCGTCGCGGTAGCGCACGTACGTGACGGCCGTCTTGCCGTCCATGTGCTGGAGCCCTGGGCGCAGGTCGATGACGAGGCCGCCGTCGTCGTCCCACGGGTCCTCGTAGTACATGCGTTTTTCGACGTCGATGTCGATGCCGCCGATAGCGTCGATGATCTTTTGGAACGCATGCGTGTTGATGATGACGTAGTGGTCCATGTTGACGCCGAGGAAATCCTCAACGGTGCGCTGCGTGAGGCGTTCGCCGCCGTAGGCGTACGCGGCGTTGATCTTGTCCCAGCCGTGGCCAGCGATCTTCACGCGCGTGTCGCGCGGGATCGAGAGCAGCGCCGCGCGGTTTTTCTTCGGGTCGACCGTCGCGATCATCAGCGTGTCGGAGCGACCGACGTCGTCCTCGCGCTCGTCGACGCCCATGATCATGATCGTCGACTTGTCCTTTGCCGTGAGGAGGCCTTCCTCGACCTTTTCCGACGCGCTTTTGTCCAGGAGCGAGCTCGACGCGAACAGCGCGCCGGCGACAGCCGCGCCGAGGAAGCAAATGAGGACGAGCACCCACGGCCAGATGCGTCGTTTTTTCTTCGCGCGATCGCGCCGGGAGGGAATGTTGTTCGTTGCCAAAATGAAAACCCTTCGTTCTGTGTGTGTTGAAAGAATGACGTACGGATTCATTATAGACATTCCGCGAAACTTGCGCAATATCCAAGCTTTGATTTTATCCTCGCCCGCTGAAAAATAGGAGGAAGCGCGTTTTCCACAAAGGCTTGGGAAAATTCTTGCGCGCGCATCACGAAATATAGTAGCGGGCAAAAAAACGCATCCGAAATATAGAGTTATCCCCCGTTTTATCCACAGTATCCACAGTTTTTGTAAAAAACACGTAAAGAAACTTATGCACAATGTACACAAGCAAGGATATTTTCATTCATCCCCCATTTTTTCTGTGGATAAGCGTCATTGCCTTGACGCGGAACGCGGAAAGTTATCCACACCTGTGGATGAATGTGTGGATAACAAATTTTCTTCGCGTCTTATCGCATTTTCTTTGTATTCTGTAGTATAATTAAGCAGAGAGCCGATTTTGAAGGAGCGGAGCGACGCGCAAAATCGTGCGAATCGCTGACGCAAAAATCGCGAAGCGATTTTTACGCTCCTTATATATAGTAGAAGAAAGTTGAGGGAGACGACATATGTTAAATGAAGAAATCATCGATGCCATGGTGCGCCAGGCGATGGACATCACGCGCAACGCGTACCTGCACCACGAGGAGGAGCTCGCGGTCGGCGCGTGCGTGCTCGCGAGCGACGGCACGATGTACACGGGCTGCAACGTGCAGAACCGCATGCCGCAGCTCTGCGCGTCCGCCGAGCAGGTCGCGATGTACAAGGCGCTCTCCGACGGCAAGCGCGAGTTCGACGGCATCGTCATCATCGCCGACACGCAGGAGCCGTACATCCCGAGCGGCATGAGCCTGCAGATGCTCGCGGAGTTCGAGGTGCCGGACATCGTCATGGCGAACATGAACGGCATGGTCGACCAGAAGCCCCTCGACGAGCTCCTGCCGTACTATCACAAGATGAAGGAGAACAAGCGCTTTTCGTTTGATGACTGATGTTCAAGCGAGGTGAAGACCGGCATGGCCATGGATTGGACGCAGGACGCGAATGGATTCGCGGGGTTCCTGCGCCGCGAGCGGCGCGACGAACTCACGGGACTCCCGACCATGATGGCCTTCATGGAGCAGGCCGCGCGCCAGCTCCCGATGGGGCCGTCGTCCTTTCTTTACTTCAATGTGGAAAATTTCCGCGTCGTGAACCAGGAGTTCGGGTTCACGGCCGGCAACCACCTGCTCGTGCGCATCGCGGGCGCGCTCGAGGGGAGCTTCGGCCCCGTGCCGATGGCGCGCCTCAACGACGACCGCTTCGTCGTCATGACGCGGCAGCCGGACCTCGACGAAAAGATCCAGGCCGTCATCGAGACGGTCGAGCAGGCCGAGACGCGCATCATACTGACGGTGAAAGTCGGCATCTACGCGCCGCCGCCGGGCGCGTCGGACATCGCGATCATCCTCGACCGCGCAAAGCTCGCATGCGACAGCATCAAGGGCATGTACGACCAGACGATCGCGTATTTCGACCCCGCGATGGAGGAGCAGCGCAGTCTCCAGACATACATCCTGACGAATTTTTACCGCGCGCTCGCCGAGAACTGGATCGAGGTCTGGTACCAGCCGGAGATCCGCGCCGCGACGCGCGAGGTCTGCGGCTTTGAGGCGCTCGCGCGCTGGCGCGACCCCGTGCGCGGCATCATCTCGCCGGCGGCGTTCATCCCCGTGCTCGAGAACGCGCACCTCATCGACCGCCTCGACCTCTACATCATCCAGCACGTCTGCGAGGACCAATTGCGCGGCGCGAAGCGGCCGGGGTGGAAGTCGTCGCACATCTCCGTCAACCTCTCGCGCGTCGACTTCCAGCTGCGCGACATGCTCGGCGAGATCGAGGCCATCTGCCGCGCGTATAGCGTGCCGAAAGGATACCTCCACATCGAGATCACAGAGAGCGCGCTGACAGAGGGCGACGAATTCCTCAAAAAGGAGATCCAGCGCTTCCACGCCGCGGGCTTCGAGATGTGGATGGACGATTTCGGCAGCGGCTACTCGTCGCTGAACAACCTGAAGGACTTCGCGTTCGACGTCATCAAGATCGACATGGCGTTCCTGCGCGATTTCGAGACAAAACCGCAGACGCGCGTCATCCTCGAAGCCATCGTCGACATGGCGAAGCGCCTCGACATCCGCACGCTCTGCGAAGGCGTCGAGACGGAGGAGCAGTACGCTTTTTTGCGCTCCATCGGCTGCGAGGTGCTGCAGGGCTACCTCTTCTCGCCGCCCATGCCGTTCTCCGAAGAGCACACGGGCGAAGTCGCCGGCGCGGACAAGGCGAAGCTCCTCGTCATCGAGGACACGGCCGCCGAGCCCTATTTCCGCAACATCGGCCGCTTCAACGTGCTCGCGTCGCAGCCCATCACGCACTGGGACGCCCCGTCGAAAGAACAGCCGCTCGCGCTCGGCATCCTCGAAGTGAACGAAAACGGCACACGCCGCTACCTCTACGCGAGCGCGCCGTTCCAGGAGCTCGCGGATACCGTTGGCTTCCTCTCGCTCGAGGAAGCCGCTATGGGGTACAAAAAAACGGACAAGACGACGGCCGAACAGCGCTTCTGGCAGCTCGTCGACCGCGCCATGCAGTCCGGCCGCCGCGAGTCCATGGAAAATTTCATCGGCGGCCGCGCCTACTCCGTGCGCATGGCCGTCATCGCGCGCGACGAGGCGCGCGGCGTCATGGCCGTCGCCATCCACATCGTCGACCTCTCCGAGCTCGGCGTCCAGCACCAGCGGCGCCTCCTCGACATCGCGACGCGCCACATGCTGCAGATGTACACGCGCCTCGACGTCTTCTGCGAGGACGGCCGCGCCGAGAACCTCGTCATCGACGCCTCGCAGCAGCGCATCATGGACCGCTATCAGACGAACGTCGGCTCGCTCCAAGAATACGCGACAATGTACATCGCGCCCGAGGACCGCAAGAACTTCCTCGCGTTCTACGACTTCCAGACCGTCGAGGAGCGGTCGCTCCGCGCCCGCAGCGACCACACGACCGCCGTCTTCCGCGTCCTCGACGAAGCGACCGGCGCCTACGGCTGCCAGATGTTCACCCTCATCCCCTTCCGCCTCGAAAGCAAACGCTACGTCCTCTCGTGCGTGCGACGCATCGACAACCTCGACAGGGAGCGGTCGACCGAGGGGTTCGAAAAATAAATTGCGCCACAAAAAAATCGTGTTATACTACAGGTGGCAAAAGGAAATAAGAATGTCGCATGTTCCATGCTGACACCGGAAAAAGCCCTGCGGTTATCGTCACCCGCAGGGCTTTTTATATGGCATGAAGTTGTGGAAGAGAATTGGTCATGCGACCAGCAGCCTCTCCCCCAGGGAGAGGTGGCGCGCGCAAGCGCGACGGAGCGGGTGTCGGAGGTAGGCAGAAACAAATCGCACGAATGTTACGGCGAAGGTATCTGTAAGTTAATGTCTGCTCAATAAGCACAATTTCTCTAGCTTATTGCTAAATGGGAAGCGCCCATACATTTTTATCCATTCGTCTTCTAAAACGTCCTACGCAGCATCCTGGATGGCAAAATAATGTGCCGTTGTCGAGATTTCTTCCGCTTCCGCAAAATAGAGGACAAAAAAAGCGGCTGCTGGGGTTGCCAGGATGTTTGCCACAAACACCGAGAGCGCAATCGAGCCCAGCGTGGTTACGTCGAGCTTGGTCATGATGAGGCCACCGCCGCTCACGCGCTTCTCCCTGCTGAAGAAGCGTTCGACTTCGATGCGGTCTGCGTTGTCACGGTATTCGGTTTTCGTTGTCTCTGTCTTCTCCGCCTTGCTTGGACGGCCGAGCCGCGGCCCCGACATACGGATGCCATGCTCCTTGCAATAGGCGCGGTTCGCCCGCGTGCGATAGATCTGGTCTACGAGGACGCGCTCCGGATAATGCCCGTTGCGCTCCTTGTACCGTTCGATGGCATCTTGGAAGATGGTGCTCTCGTTGTAGGAATCGAACTGGATCTTCTCCAGCCGGGCGTGTCCTTTCTCGTCGATGCTCACGTCATACTTGGCGCCGAACTCGACGGGCGCTTTCGCCTTTCCGCGCACGATGGGGCGGATGTACGGCTGGCTGAGACTCACGATGCGGTCCTGGACGCGGTGCGTCTTGTTGTCGAACATGTACTTCTGCTGCTCGTAGAGCTTGCAGATGGTTTCCAGCAACGCCATCTCGTTTTCGAGCAGCGTGCAACCGCTCGAAAGATAGCGTTCGATGTAGCCGAGGTCACGAAGCACATAGCCAAGCTGCTTGCGGATGACGCGGCGGATTTTCTTGGCAGTCCGCTTCTTGGACTTGGCGAGAGCCAGATACTCCTTGCGGGCGATCCGCCGGTAGGTCCGCGGCTTCTGGAACGGATGGGATTCCTTGTGCATCCGGTCGATGATCTTCTCCAGCTTTTCGCGCGCCGTGTTCAAAAGCTCGAAGTCTTGCGGATACTTGATATTCGACGGCGAGCAGGTGGCGTCCAGAATGGCCGTCCCCACGTTTTCCGCCGACGCGCCATCCTGCTTCTGCGGCTGTTCTCTCCGGTGCTCCTGCGTGGGTTCCGCCGCAGACAGGTAGACTTCGTTCGCTTCTTGGAGGAAGTCGCAGTCGAGGCGTCTCCGGAACGCGACCAGGGACGGAGCACGGAAAGGGCATTCCTTCTGGAACGCGTTCAGCCCGATGAAGTACTGGTAGTACGGGTTCTCGGCGATAGCGGCCACCAGCTTGCGATCGGAGACGCCCAAGTACTTTTGCAAGATGAGGGAGCCGAGCGCCATACGCAACGGCTTGGCAGGACAGCCTGTCTTGCTTGGGAACATCTCCGCATACTTCTCTTCGAGCTTGGCCCAAGGAATGCGGGCAGCCGCCAAGACCCACTGGTTCTTCATGTCCAGCTGCATGCCGCAGGACTGGTTGAAGTCAAAGAAGGTGATCTGATGATCTGCATGGGTCTTGTACATGATGCTTTCTCCTGAAAATGCAAAGATTTTGAGGCATGCTGCTGAGAACTTTTGTAGTTTATATTCGACAACAAGCTATGAAAATCCTGCTTTCACAGGCGATTTGAGTTATTTAGCAGACATTAAGTTATTGCATTTCTTCGCCATTACAATCCTGTAATTTGTAACATCCTACCTCCGACACCCTTTCCGACCCCTGCGGGGCCACCTTCCCCTGAGGGGAAGGCTGCTGTGGTTGTCACGCTCGCAACAGATGAAACAACGTTCTTTTTTCATAACGATTTCATTAGTGGTGGAACAGCCGGATGTGCGTCATGGCCATGGTCATGCCGTATTTGTCAGCCGTCTCGATGACGTTGTCGTCGCGGATGGAGCCGCCGGTCTGGGCGACGTACTGCACGCCGCTCTTGTGCGCGCGCTCGATGTTGTCGCCGAACGGGAAGAACGCGTCCGAGCCGAGGCAGACGTCGTGCGCGGCTTTTTTGAGCCATGCTTTCTTTTCCTCGGCCGTGAAGACGGGCGGCTTCTCGGTGAAGACGCGCTTCCAGTCATCCGTCTCGAGGAGGTCTTCCCACTCGTCGCCGATGTAGACGTCGATCGCGTTGTCGCGGTCGGGGCGGCGCACGTCGTCTTTGAACGGGAGGTTCAGCACCTGCGGGCTCTGGCGCAGGAACCAGCGGTCGGCCTTGCCGCCGGCGAGGCGCGTGCAGTGGACGCGGCTCTGCTGGCCGGCGCCGATGCCGATAGCCTGGCCGTCGTATGTGTAGCAGACGGAGTTCGACTGTGTGTACTTCAGCGTGATGAGGGCGATCAAGAGGTCGCGCTTCGCGGCGGCGGGGAAGTCCTTCGCCTGCGTCGCGATGTCCATGAGGCACTCCTCGCCAATCTTCACATCGTTGCGCTGCTGGGAGAACGTCACGCCGAAGACCTGCTTCGTCTCGATGGGCGCGGGCTGGTAATCGGGGTCCATCTGGATCACGAGGTAGCTGCCCTTGCGCTTCGTCTTCAAAATTTCCAAAGCCTCGGCGCTGTACGACGGCGCGATGATGCCGTCGGAGACCTCGCGCTTCAGGAACGACGCCGTCTGCGCGTCGCACTCGTCCGAGAGCGCGACGAAGTCGCCGTACGAGCTCATGCGGTCGGCGCCGCGCGCGCGGATGTAGGCCGTCGCGATGGGCGAGAGGAGGGCGCCTTCGACGAAATACACCTTTTCGAGGACATTCGACAGCGGCACGGCCACGGCCGCGCCCGCCGGGCTCACATGCTTGAACGACGCGGCCGCCGGCAGCCCCGTCGCCGCCTTGAGCTCGCGCACGAGCTGCCAGCTGTTCATCGCATCGAGCAGGTTGATGTAGCCGGGCTTGCCGTTCAGCACCGTGAACGGCAGCTCGCCCGACTCCATGTACACCTTCGCCGGCTTCTGGTTCGGATTGCAGCCATACTTGAGTTCGAGTTCTTTCATTTCGCTGTCTCCTTTTTGAAAAATGACACGAAAAAAGAGCCGCACGCGGGAACCGATGACAGAGTGAGCCCGCCCAGATTGCTGCAGATTTTTTGTCCTGCCAAGGAGGCAAACCGCAAGGCGTAGCAGAGCTACGTCGAGGATTTGCCGACGAAGGCAGGGCGGAAAATCTGCGCAAGATGGGTGGGTGAATCTCTGTCATCGGTTCACGGAGGCTCTTTGCCCAGACGGTCGGCTCAAAAATATTCCAAGCACTCCATGTGGTACGCTCCACTTCCGTCAGTCGTGCAAGGATTCCTACGAATACTGTATCAAACGTGCGAAGAGGTGTCAAGAAAAAGACGAAGGAGAAACCGATGGATAAATTTCAATGCATATACAAATACGTTTTCCTGTGCTACAATAAAGAAAACAAGAAGGAGGAGATTTCCATGGCAGCCACAAAATCTTTGAGCATCCGCGTGGATGATGAAGTCAAGCGGCAGTCGGATGCGGTGCTTTCCACGCTCGGCCTTTCGACATCTTCCGTCGTCAACATGCTCCTGCGCACGATTGCCCGCAATCATGCCATCCCTGCGGAACTGTTCACAACAAAACCGATCGACACGCGCGAAGAACGCAACCGCGCGTATCTCGAAAAGCTCGACCGCGGGTTCGAAGCTTACCGGAGAGGATTGTGCATCCGTCACGATTTGATTGAAGTAGAAGATGATGACGTGGAGGAAGAACATGCTGCATCTAGCTTGGAATCCGGACGCGTGGGTTGACTATACGGATTGGCAGCTGGAAGACCGGAAAACGCTGAAACGGATCAACCTGCTGATCAAGGACATCATGCGGAACGGCCCTTCGGTCGGCATCGGCAAACCGGAACCTCTCCGCTATCGTCCTGCTTGGAGTCGACATATCGATGATACGAATCGGCTTGTTTATTATATTGAAAACGACGACTTGATCATCCTTTCTTGCAAAGGACATTACGACGACAAATAATCGGAGGGAATCACTATGCGCGTCATCGTCATCGGGGCCGGCAAGCTCGGGTACAGCATCGCTGAGCTCCTGTCGAAGGAATCGTTCGACGTCGTCATGGTCGACCATGACGCATCGCAGCTCGACGCGCCGAAGGAGAC